>Ga0123353_10017168_pt1 | contig 10620 bp, 8 predicted proteins | sample TergutLab28metaG_3_FD_92763 | JGI IMG/M metagenome (GOLD analysis project Ga0123353, IMG submission 92763) | Labiotermes labralis P3 segment gut microbial communities from Petit-Saut dam, French Guiana - Lab288 P3 | ecosystem: Host-associated > Arthropoda: Insects > Digestive system > Gut ... | reverse complement strand
CTTCAGCCCTGAATGGTCATTCGGTTTGAATACCGACTGGAGCTGGTACCCCCAGTGGCCCCTTGAAAACGGAAAACGTGTTCCGGAAAAAGACGTTGACGGAAACATCCTTGGCGTGACCATCTCCGCCCGGTATCATTTTTAGGAAACAATCATGAAACTGTATAAAATATTTTCAACAATAATATTAACCGCATTATTCGCCGTTCTTTCCTGCAACCAGGATCCTATTTTTTACGGTATATCCACCGAACCGCCGCCGCAGGAACCATTAATAAAGGGTGCCCCTACCAACATAGTAATGTTTGAACGGGAATACGAAGATCCACTGGATTCCAATCTGACAATAATGGTTCCCATAATGTATGTCGCTTCGGGAAGACTCCACTGGTATGCGAAAACGGAAATGGGAACAGGATCATCATCGGCCTGGAATTCCGGTGAATACAGCATCAGGCAGCCGGCAGGAAGGATAATAAGCCTGGCGGTAACCGAACAATACATGTACGCATTAACCATGCCAGATCACAGCGCCAATACCATTTTGAGACGTATCGGCCATGCGGATACTGAATGGACAAGAATCGATATTGAAGCGGGAGTCAAAACATCTTTACAGCTGATTTTTGCCGATCCGTCTTCCGGTTGGCTGTTTGCCGGAGGGAGAAGCGGCGACGGATCATCATGGCCTGTTTTTTATATAAGCGACAATGACAGTATATTAAAGCAAATGGAATTCCCGGATACCGAAGACTTCAACAAACACTATTCAAGTTTACTCTCCGGAGCGATCAGCCATAACGGCATCAGCTTCCTGTGCTTCAGGGGCGGCGGGATAATTCAGGTTAATGAAACTGATTTATCGGGACTTCCCCCGTTTGCATCATTGGCTGTACTTGCCGATAACAGTGATATTGAAGAAGATCAAAAATCAAAAAACCGTCAGTTCATGGGAATGATAAAACTCGCTGACGACATGATTCTGGCAATTGAACGCGGCGGCGGATTTTTATACGGGGTGAATGACGGCTCCTTTGAACGGGTAAAATATACCGGCGAAGAAAGCAGTATTTTATGGATTGGCACCGGCAATTATGCAACCGGGGCCCTCGCCCTCTGGGAACAAAATGTTGATGAAAATCCGCATAAGAGACTTATCAGCGGCGGTCAGGAAGGATTATACAATACCACATCAACATCCTACACTTACGGTTATTTTGAATTTGTACTGAACGCAGATGGTTCACTTGATACCGGTACCACGCGCCTTCCTCCCAATGTAACCGTAGACGGCCTCACAGATCGTTACACGGCGACAATCGGCAAACATCCGATTAACTATTTTTTCCAGGCGCCCAAAACAATTGATGACAACATGACTTTTTTCGCTTCTACCCAAACCACCGGCCTCTGGTCTTACAAGGACAGACCGGACAGCGGAGGTTTGCAGTGGAATGCGGAAAACTAAACTCCGGCTTGCGGCATGGATGAACTTTTCTCCGCCAAAAATCATCCCAAACAGTCTGCCATAAATACTGACGCAGCCGGTAAAACCGTCCATTCTGAAGGCCAGAGTCCGCTTGCAGACCGTATGCGTCCCCGCGTACTGGAAGATGTCATAGGTCAGGATCACATTGTCGGTCCGGGCAGGCTGTTAAGAAGGGCGATACAGGCGGATCGTCTGTCATCCGTTATTTTTTACGGACCGCCCGGTACCGGAAAAACCAGCCTTGCCCGCGTAATAGCGAATACCACACGTGCGGCCTTTGAAAGCCTCAATGCTGTTCTTTCCGGTGTAAAGGATATCCGTGCTGCCATTGATCGCGCCGATGAGCGTTACCGTCTTTACAGCAAACGCACCATTCTTTTTGTCGATGAAGTTCACCGCTGGAACAAGGCCCAGCAGGACGCTCTTCTGCCCTGGGTGGAAAACGGTACGGTGATTCTTGTCGGCGCCACTACAGAAAACCCATTTTTTGAAGTTAACCGCGCCCTGGTGAGCCGCAGCCGTATTTTCCAGCTCAAGTCGTTAACTGCAGCCGATTTAACAGAAACCGCCCGCAGGGCCATTTCCGATTCCGAACGCGGCTACGGCTGCTGGAAAATAAATTTTGAAGATGGTGCGCTTGAACATCTGGTTGAAGTATCAAACGGTGATGCACGCAGTCTCCTTAATGCGCTTGAACTTGCAATAGAGACAAGTCCTTCTGCATGGCCTCCGCCGTCGGGTGAGTCTATTTTTATTTCCATGGAAGCTGCCGAAGAGAGCATTCAGCGCAAAGCGGTTTTATACGATCGCGACGGTGATTACCATTTTGATACCATCAGCGCTTTTATAAAAAGCGTCCGCGGCAGCGACCCCGATGCAGCGCTGTATTGGCTTACAAAAATGGTCCGCGCCGGCGAAGACCCCAGTTTTATTTTCAGGCGCATGATCATTTTGGCAAGCGAAGATGTCGGCCTGGCAGATCCCCACGCGTTGGCTGTAGTTATTTCCTGCGCAGAAGCATTTGACCGCATCGGTTTTCCGGAAGGGAATTTCCCCCTTGCCCATGCCTGCCTTTACCTTGCCACAGCGCCGAAATCAAATACTGCCCTCTCATTTTTTGATGCCCTGAAGGAAGTAGACCGCGAAGACGCCGAGGTTCCCAATCACCTGCGTGACGGCAGCCGTGACGCGGAAGGTTTCGGTCATGGAGAAGGCTATGTTTACCCCCATGCCTACCGCGACCACTGGGCGGCGCAGCAGTACCTTCCCACCCAGCTGCGGGGCAGGACTTTTTACATTCCTTCCTGTGTCGGTTATGAAAACACCATACGAGGCGAAGTCCTGGAAAAAAGGGAACTGCAGGCCGCTATTGTCATGGGAGACGGTCCCGAAAGCACCGTCGGCGACGCCGAACTGCTGAGCTGGTCGGCATCCGCAAAAGGCAGGGAGGGTTGGTTCAGAAGGCTAGAATCCGGCAGAAGCGCCCTGCTGCTGCGAAACCGTGATGCGATCTTCAGCGCCGCGCCGCCGACAAGGCACAGCCGTATACTGGTTCCCCATGCACAAGACGGTCTTTTAATCTGGGAGAGTCTCCGCCGCTGTCCTGAGGGCCTGACCGCGGGGCTGACAGGCAGCGATACGGCCCGTGAAGCCCTGCTCCGTTATACGGCGGCGCTCGATCAGGTTGAACAGCCGGAAATCGCCGTACTGGAAAACGGATTACTCCCTTCAGCAGAACAGGCTGCTCAATGGTTTTCATCACCGTTATTCGACATGGTACTGCTGCGTGAGCCTTGGAAACGGAGTTTCACCAAAGAATCAACCGGTACTCAAATGCCGACAGATGTATTCAGGGAATTCGCTGTTTCCGCAAAACCACTGCTGGCCAAAAACGGCTGTCTGGTGCTTCTCTGTTCGCCTCCCCTGATGGGTCAGCGAATTTCACAGCTTTTGCTTGATGAATGCGGCTGCAGTTCTGAAATTGCCGAAAAGATCATGCAGGCGGAAGAATCATTTTTCGGGATGCCCGCTTTCTGGAACTGGGATTCCGCAGCATTGACCGGAGCCCTTGAAACACAGGGATTCAAATTAACCTCAGAAACAATTGATCAAAGCGAAGAACGCCTCATCGGCACGAAAGACATTGATAACTGGTTTGACCGGAAAAATTCCCGCTGGGGTGCCTATATGGCAAAAACCCTGGAAAATGATACCCTCTCCATTGCCGAACATTCCCTCAGACAGCGGATTCAAAGCGGGCCAATCCCCTGGAAATGGAAAAGTTTGCTGTTTACGGCAAAATTATAGAAAATATTTTATCAATTCGCTATACTTAAAGTGTGAACAGATCTGTCTGCTTTAATAACGGTTGTGTACTGACCGGTTTTGCCCCTATGGAACGCTGTTCTGTACTCGTTGAAGACGGCCTCATATCCGATGTATTTTCCCAAAAAAGGTTCGAACAGCGTCATTTTGGATCGGATGTTGATGTCATAAATGTCAATGGTGCGTATATTTCACCAGGTTTTATTGATACCCATATCCATGGAGCAGGCGGTTACGGAACCGAAGATTCACTTTTCTGCAGCGATAATGACGCGGCCAGGGTGGGTATGGAATCGGTACTGGCCATGTCAGAATTGCTGGCGTATACCGGTGTAACCGCGTTTAACCCTACCCTTTACCCTGCAGAACCGGCAAAGATGCTGCAAACTATCCGCTCAATCTCTTCGGCCATTGGAAAAGAAAAGGGAGCGCGGATCATGGGCCTCCATCTGGAAGGGCCGTTTATATCCCCTTCCAAAGCAGGTTTTCAGAAACCGGAAACACTCCACCCTGTCGATCTTGATTTGATGGAAGAATTCTGGAAAGCCTCTGAAGGCCATATCGTCAACATGACTGTTGCACCGGAACTTAAAGGCATGCGGGAACTTGCGCTGTTTTGTATAAAAAAGGGGATAATACTGCAGGCCGGCCATACCGATGCCAATTATGAAAATATGGTGGAAGGCATGCAGAAAGGCATTTTCCACGCGACTCATTTATTTAACGCAATGAGCAGGCTAGATCACCGTAACCCGAATGCCGCAGGTGCGGTTTTGATACACAGGGAAATGTCCTGCGAAATTATAGCCGACGGTTTCCATGTGCACCCGGATCTCCTGCGTCTCCTGTTCCGCAATAAACCCATAGAGAAAATAGTTCTGGTAACTGACGCACTGAAGCCAACCAACCAGAAAGAGGGACCTTTCATAGCAAACGGAACAGAAGTGATATTCCGTGACGGAGTATTTCACCGGATATCCGATGATGTTATCGCCGGTTCAGGGCTTACCATGATCAAGGGGATACAGAATCTCGGTGCTGCAGTTTCCGGAATTGAAGATGCGGTAAAAACTGCAACATTCAATCCGGCTCAGGTTATGCGCTATACCAATCAGGGGGCAATAATTCCCGGTAAAATGGCGGACATAACCATTTTTGACAAGGACTTCAATATCCGCCTGGTCATGATAGGCGGGAAAATAATCAAGGAGGATTTCATTGAGACTGCTGATACACAGAAACCATAATGAAGCGAGTTTATGGGCCGCATCCCATATAATCGGCCGCATCAATAATTTCCAAAAAAATTCACAAAAACCCTTTGTACTTGGGCTTCCCACAGGCTCAAGCCCCCTGCTGATATACAGGGAATTTATACGCAAATACAATGAAGGCAAACTTTCATTTGCGAATGTACATACCTTTAACATGGACGAGTATATCGGCCTGTCCTCCGATCATCCGCAGAGTTTCCGTTTTTTTATGATGGAAAATTTATTCAATCATGTTGATATAAATCCCGCCAATATTCATATACTCAACGGAATGGCACAGGATCCCGTTGAAGAATGCCGCCTGTATGAAGAGGCAATTGCCGCAGAAGGCGGAATTGAACTTTTTCTGGGGGGTATGGGAAATGACGGACATCTTGCCTTTAACGAGCCGGGGTCTTCCCTTGTATCAAGAACAAGGGTTAAAACACTTACCCAGGAAACAAGAAACGCAAACGCCCGCTTTTTCGGCAACGATCCGGAAAAAGTCCCTGCCACATCCCTCACTGTCGGTGTAGGCACGGTAATGGATGCGCGGGAAGTACTGATTATAGTCAGCGGCAAAAACAAGGCCCGCGCCCTGCATGCGGTTGTTGAAGGAAGCGTCAGCCATTTATGGACACTATCCTGTCTGCAGATGCATCCCAAAGCGATAATTGTTTGTGATGAAGAAGCCGCTGATGAACTTACGGTCAGAACTTTCAATTACTTCAGGGATATCGAAAAAGAAACTTTATCGGAATTTTATAAACTTACGGAAAACAACAGTCTGTAAATGTTTAAAAAAGTTTTTGCTGTACTGCTGTTGTATTTAACGGTACCTTTTATTATCTGTGCCGAAACCGCTGCAGATACGGAAATACATAACATAGCCGCTTTTTCGGATCCTGCCCGTATTTGGGGCAATGGCATTGAGCGGATGATTGAAGAAGCCTACCGCATGTGTTTTATTACACGGATTATCGGCGGCAGGATAATGAATATCCGCATACCGTTTGCCGAAAACCATGAACGGGATCTGTTAAGCGATACTGGCTGGGAATTTATTGACGGCGGCAAGGGAAACCCCGCTACACTCTGGCCGCATATCAATGAAATCCTTGATTCGGATGCATTTGCCCATTATGCCCAAACACTTTCCGACGGACGCGAGCAGGTAATTATTTTTGATATAGCGACGCAAACATGGCAAAGTTCCCGTAATTTATTTGACATAGCCCGCATGAGGGCCGGTTCATACCGCGGTCTCCCCCACCGTCCCTATGTGTATGCGACAGGAAGGGGAATAGAAGAAACCGATGTCTATAATTATCTGTACTGCGTCGGCCTTGCAGGCATGGACTGTTCCGCTTTTGTCTGGCATGTGCTCACCTCTGTTACCAAAAATGGCGATATCGATCTTGGCAGGATACTTGGTCGTTCACTGGGTGTAAGGGAAGGAGTTAATCCGGCCTGGTATGCAGGGACTTCTTTTTTTAACTCAAGAAGCCCGTATCTTTTGGGCATTGAGGATAAAATAAGCAAACTGCGTCCCGCCGACATTATCCTTTTCCGAGGACAAAACGGAAACATGGCCCATTCCGCCATAATACAATCTGTTGATTTGACAAAAGGCATAGTCCGTTATCTGCAAAGCACCGATGAAGCCCCCCTTCGCGAAAGGGGTGTCCATGAATCATTTATTTATTTTGATCCGGCAAATCCGGATATTTCGTTAAGCGATCCTGATCTTAACTGGACACAAAAGCGCCAGGCTCCTTTCCCCGGCGAAAAAGCCAGCCCTTTTTCCGATGACGGCGAACGTTACCGGGCATACGGTCATTTGGGAGGCGGAAAAATAGTCAGGCTGCGGCAGATAAGCCAGATTAAATTTTTATAATTCGTAGAAATTTTCACCGGCCAGGGCGGCAAGTTTTTTCGGTTCCAGCCCGGTATCTTTTTTAACTGTTTCGCCCATAATTGTCCTTACATTGAAACGTGAAGTAAGCGATGAATATAATTTGGCCCGGAGTACGGGGCGGCCATTAACTGTATAGGATGTATCACCCGGCCAGTAAAATATGCATTCCCCGGATTCAATACCGAAATGCCAGTCTTTGTACAGGGGATTTTTCAGCAATGTACTGACGAAATTGACGGCTTTTTCCGCCGGATTGATGTCATCCTCAAGGCAGAGTCGTTCCTGGGGAGAACCAAAGCAGGCCAAAGCCGTTTCGCCGGAAAAACCAATAATGAACGCGCCTTCATGTTTGAATACCCGTGAAAATGAATGGCGGAAATCGGCAGCGGCTTTGGCCGTGTCCTGCACGTTGCCCTTGTCTTCAAGGTCAGCCAGTGATTGATTCTTGACGGCGATAATCGCCGCATGGGTACATAATTTTTCGGAAAGAAGCGGACGGCCTGCTTTAACCAGACGGCGGAGCATTACTTTGCTTACCGTCGGACCGTATACAAGGCGGAAACGGAATTCCCTGTTGTAACCTATGCAGAAACGGGAAACAACCAGTACCAGTGTACCGCCGAAACAGGCTGTCATGGGAATAAAGGGATCTATCCAGTATGAACCTAGAATAAATATCAGAGAGAAAATAAATGCGCATGTAAGACCGGATCCCAGTCCTGTCAGTAAAAGCATCCCCGGCCTCATCCGGTGTATGCAGAAAAGGATAATCATTGATGCGGCAAACGACCAGATAATTATGAACAAGCCCCTGCCGGGAGTGATGCTGTGCCCGGTTAACAGCGCATTTGCCAGCAGAGCGGTGGAATCATTCTGTCCGGTGTTTTCAGGATGGGCAGGCTTCATAATACAAAAAGAAGCGTCAAGCGATTTGGCAAGCAACTCGCGCAATTCATTAAGTTCAAAATATTTGTAGCGCATATCAACAAACGCCCTGATCAGTTCATCGCGCATGATCTGCAGTTTGTAGATTCCTTCATCGCCAAGCCCTTCCCCGGCGATTAATTCCTCATATCCGTTTACCAGACTCATTTCTGAAGGGCCGTATAAAAATTCATCAAGGCTTTCAAAATATTGATAACGGGCGTTAAGCCAGGCTGTCAGATTATTTTCATTCGGCCGTACCAAAAGTTCTTCCTTGAGGCTTTCGGCATAATCGTACTGCATCAGGGGTATCTGTTCGGGCAGGACTTCCGTATAAACACCAAGGGGCCTGACATCCTTCAGCAGGCGCGCCATTGCCCTTTCTGCCCTGTCATATTCCCTGAAAATTTCCAAATCCAGACGGCGGAAGCAGTTGTTCTTTCCCGGTTTTTCAATGAGGATGTTTCCTTCGCTGTCAAACCTGAAACGGTTTTCGGTTTCTTCTCCCTGAAAAATATAGCGGTTAATCAATTCGCTTTTATATTCGGATGTTTCAATAAAAGTTTCTGTCCAGCAGTATTTAAGTGCATGGTATGCGATATTATCAATACCGGTTTCTGAAACAGGAGCTATACGCCTGAGTACCCGATCTTTGTCTGGCCGGGAACGGGAATACCAGGGCAGGTTATCAGGAACCTGGGCATGTAAATCAAACGCCATCGTTACCCTGCCGAAGACAGCCGCCGCGCGCGCTGCCTGTACAGTTCCGGCGTCTTGCCGCAGAATGACCGCATTCAGCCTGTCCCTGCCCATATCAGACAGTTCCGTCAGGTTATCAACCATCTGATGGGATTCTTCAGGTGAAATAAACCCCAGCCGTATCGCATCAAAAAGATTGCGGATATTTCCCTTTATAACGGAAAACTCGTCATTTACCCGGATACTGAGTTCTTCACTGTCATCCGGTCTGCCGGAACTTGCCCCCAGGACAGGCACTTCAATAATCAAATCGGAAGCGCCCATTTCGCTCAGAGTCATTACAACGGTAAAAATATCCTGGGAATCTATAATTTCTTCGGAATCGATGAGTAAAATATCCGCGGAAACATGGGGATCCGGCCGGAATCCAAGAAGTATATCATAAACCGGACCGAGTTTCGGCCCTGTAAAGGAATAGTTCAGGAAGAATACCAGGCCGAAAGCGGCTAAACCTGAGCAAATAAAGAGAAAAAAAGATAACTTTTTGGAAATAAAAACATACATATACCCTTTTATTTTCGGCTTTTATTCACTATATTTAAAGATAGCGGATCTTTAAATTCGTAAGGAGTTGTTATGAAAGGACTAAAAACCATTATTATCTGTACAGTGCTGGTTCTGGCTGTATTTTCCATGGGCTGCGCAAAACCGCCCACCGAGGAAATGAACAATGCTGCCGAAGCGGTTACCCGTGCCGAGAACGATAACGACGCTGTTACCTATGCGGCCAATTCCGTTGCCCGCGCCAGGGACGCTCTTGCCAGAATGCATGAAGAAGTCGCATCCAAACGTTACGATGCCGCGAAATCCTACGCCGCCGAGGCAATTTCCATTGCGGAAAGGGCCATAAGCGAAGGCCGCGCAGGGGCTGTACGTGCCAGAAATGAAACATCGGCCATGATTTCCGATTTACGCCCCCTGCTCAACGAAACCGAACAGGGAATTATTTCCGCAAATTCGGCAGGGCTTGACCTGGATTTTGAAGCCCTTGCCCGTGATTTTGACATAGCCCGGAGCAATATAGATCAGGCTTCCGCCGCTTTGTCAGGCAACCGCTTTGATGACGCCCAAAAACTGTGCAGGGCCGCCCGTTCGGACCTCAACGGCATCAACCAGAAGTTGTCAAACGCGGCAATAGCGGTATCCCGTAAAAAGTAACCTCTATTACTAAATAAAACATCAAATTCTCCCCTTTCTTTCAGTATTGTATTGGTATATAATTATTACGCTGAAATAAAGGGGGTAATTGTGGAACGATTTGCATGGAAGGCCAAACTCCTGCCCGGCGCAAAAGCGGAATATATCCGCCGTCATGACGAAGTATGGCCGGAAATGACCGAATTATTAAATCAGGCCGGCATTCATAATTATTCAATCTGGATCACAGGAGACGAAATTTTCGGCTGTTACGAAGCGGAAAAAGGCGTCGAATACGCTTCGGCGGTACAGGCGGGAAGTCCCGTGGTAGACCGCTGGAATGAATACATGAAAGACGTCATGGTGATGGAAAAAGATCCTGCCACCGGAACCCATTACAAACTGGAACAGGTTTTCTGGCATCCATGAGTAATACCGCTCTCCGGTTAACTGATATAGTAAAAACATTTCCCGGTGTCGCCGCCCTTCAGGACATGAATTTTGAACTCAAAACAGGCGAGATACATGCGATATGCGGCGAAAACGGCGCAGGTAAATCTACCCTTATGAAAGTGGTAACCGGTGTCCATACACCCGATTCCGGCACGATTCATTTATTCGATAAAGTTGAAAAATTCGCAAACCCGCTGGAAGCATTCGCCAAGGGTATTGCCATTATTTATCAGGAAACAAGCCTCTTTGAAGAAATGACCGTACTGGAAAACCTTTTTCTGGGAAGGGAACTGGTAAAAAAAGCGGGTTTCCTGACCATACTGGATTACCGGGCGATGGCAGTCAGAATGAAAAGCATTTTT
>Ga0123353_10017167_pt1 | contig 10620 bp, 7 predicted proteins | sample TergutLab28metaG_3_FD_92763 | JGI IMG/M metagenome (GOLD analysis project Ga0123353, IMG submission 92763) | Labiotermes labralis P3 segment gut microbial communities from Petit-Saut dam, French Guiana - Lab288 P3 | ecosystem: Host-associated > Arthropoda: Insects > Digestive system > Gut ... | reverse complement strand
CCCGGAATTTCTAAACTTCGCTCGGCCAAAAAAAAAAAAAACAAACAAACACAGACTAGTCACTTCTAATAACCAGCTCAGGCAGACATGTTGTGTTCCTCAGAGAGTTCAGGTCAACCATACTGTCATGGAGACGGGTCTACTGATTGAGGAATTTTGGTGTGGAATTGGACATTTTTATTACTAGAGTCCAACATATGAAACGTGGTAATATAAATATTTTATTAACATAGATGTATACATCTCCGGTGAGAATTTACGTTTTGGGTAAAAAGTAAAACTAGATTATCAGTAATGATTGGTGACTTAGAGCCCACAATAATATACATCAGCAGTTCAAACACAGAATACAACATTTCCTGATTAACGAACGTTTCAATCGTATTCATTATCTCACTCCAGGTATAAGCAGAGAGAAAATGTGGGAGACAACTAACGCCTTTGCTGGGTAGTTTAGAGGTTTATTTATCGACGTCAACAGACACAAAACACAATGAGACGATGGTAGACGGGGTAACATGTCAAATGACAGTAGAAAAGTTAAGGCATAAACAACCTGTCGGTATGTCAAGTTATCAGCCACAAATCCTATATTAACTGTCCTGCAACTGAATTCGGACCTGGTGGTCGCAAAGCCGGAGACTAACCGCTTAAGCTACAGTAGCCCGCGTCACTTGACTTACAACCTTAGGTTACATACCGCTCTTAGTGCTGGTTAACGTAGCGGCTTTCCAAAACACGTCGCAATATAAAATATAAACCGCAAAAGTATTCAGTATATTCACAAAGAACCAAGCAAAGTTTTAGTGCTAAGAAGCGCTCGAAGGCTATGAATTTAATTGCTGTAAGTTTTGTTTATAACCACGTCAATCTAGCAGCAGAAAAACGTTGAAGATAAATGAAGAGTGTAGCAAGTTGTTTCCCCTCATGAACAAATAATACCAGCATTCCGTCGACCTCATAAGCAGTCGGATAATTAATGTATAGAAATATAATGGAATAAATAAATGGAAGAGTGACATTTCTGTAAGAACCATTATTCTCAGTTCGTGGATTGTTAGTTGTTAACCAGCAAAATGCCTGAAACAGCTCTGCCGTACCTTGAGTTTCTGCTTGTGGCCACACTGACAGCAGCAGTAGGAGAGATAATCCGGCAAGGGTGGCACGAAACTTAGGGAATCTCTGTTCTCTCCGTAGTCGTCCACGAGCTTGCGGTAGTGGACCCGGAACATAGGTCGGGTTGCGCCGGTCGAAGAGCTCTTGTGGGAGCCACCGAGTCGGCCCATGGCGCAGAACCTACCACGTCCATGCAAACACGCCAGCACCTCAATACCTCACATTTCATCCAACACACACACAGCCTTCAAGCTTATTTTCATGCAGGCCTTATGTCGCACTGTGCAACACTGGGAAAAGCTGGTAACTTCACTTGTACGCTTCAAAGGAATATTCTTGTGTAGGTTATGTTTTCACATCCAACACACTTGCCTAAATGGTCTTTCAAGACACTAACTTTTATGGTCCATACACATGAGAGAAACCTTGGTAATATCTGTGATAATTACACTGTTCTAAGTGACATTTTTTTTATCTGTTCGACCAATTTTATGAAATACAACCTCTGGAAGGTTAAGAATTTTGTGGTTAAACTGTTGCGTTCTGGCTGTGCATTGAAAAACGTTCGTACCAACGAACAAGCTTGTAGTAACTAATTGTGACAAATAACAATATCTACTTCACAATTCTAACATTTTTTAATGAAATGACTCTTTCCGTCAGTAATTGCAAAGAATTATCATTTAAGTTACAGGATCGGAAACTGGCAGTCCTGATAGAAACAAACGGAACATTCCACCAAGTACAGAATCTGCGTCACGTCCTCTTTGTTTAAATAGTCGACTGTGACTCCAACGGAAAGAGTACTGCTGCAACGTGTCACCACCTTATGCTGTGTAGAAGCTGTAGCCTTAATAACATATTAAATACTTTTGAAGACTGACCAATACGATTCATTCACACGACACTGAAGATGAAAGCACAGGGCACTGACACACACTCGCACACATCACATTACAGCTCTCACAAAGTGTGGCATTTCGTGCACTTAAAAGACCCGAAAGTAAAAAAAAGTTCCACACATGCATATTATTAAATTAAAGGGTATCCAAATTGTGTCACAATACCGGACAATTAAGGTATCAGGACTAATAAAGAAACACTAAATGCTGATGAATGCAACTATCGGGAAACATTCTTCCTTCCTATTAATTTAAACAAAATAATATCCGCAAGCACAAAAAATATTAAAACTCGCACATTTTGAATACTCAGAAGTACTTACGAAATCATGGTTTTGTGTGTGTAAATTTATGAACACCACCAAACACTGTGTTGAAGGATGTTATGCAAACGGCACACTGTGTGTGTGTGTGTGTGTGTGTACGAGGGGGGGGGGGTGCTATCCTTTGATGTAAGACTCATTAACAGATGCCGCTAGGGTGTTGCTAGCCAACGTCCACACGCCACAGTCACCACAACGTCATCGGGTTCCTACTGGCACAAATTGAATAGCATTATTAGTGAAGGAAAGCTGCTGCAACGGACTCTATGCACAACGCACCCACACACACACGCTACGTCACTGACGACGTGGGTTCCCTAGCTTACAGTTCTTTGTATGTACAAAACTGGCAGGGTATATCTAACCTGCAGACACAGAGCTCTCTTACTAGCAGATCTGCTTCGCTGAACTGGTGAGAGATTAGTGAATGTAACGACAGGTTAGCAAGGTCGAATAACACTCAAAAAAATTCAGGTACTAATAAATAAGCTAAACCAGTTCTTCTTCGAACTCGTTTCTGTTAGTGAAGAAGGTCATAAGCTTAACTGTTACACTTGCAGGGAGGTTATTAATAAACAGGGACTAGTTTGCTTCATTACACATTAGATGCACCACAGATTTACTTATGTGCGTATAACGAAAAATGCTACAATCTTCGCTCATCTTCACAGCACTTCCTGACTAAACTGTTCACTGCAGGCAACACAATTTGTAACTCCTTATACATTTCCAAACACATATCCTTTACAGCACTAACACTAATTTGTATTAACAATAAAGAGATCCATGCCGGTTCTTGATAAATGTTCGACTGGGTCGTGTGGCTGGAATGTTTCAACTGTTGGCTTGCGGCTTGGATGGTTGGTTACTGGTCCCGCATGTTTGTGACGTGGTAGCTTGCTTGGCAGACCAGTTTCTGATGGGGTTCTCTCACTGCTAGCAGCTGCCGAGAAGGATGTTGTACAGTATATCAGCTGAACCGTCCTCTGCTGCACAAGCATACAGACCGTTCTTTCGCGTTCCAGAGCGGCTGCTTCTTGATGGATGTAAGAGAAAGCCTACTCTCGAAGGAATGTCGTTCGTCTATGAATGCAGTCGTTCTTAATCTTTTCATACGACAACTACGGACAGCCATGGACCGCGAAGACCACACGGCTCGTGAATGTTGCTGTGTCGGTGATGTTTAATCGTGAAAATTCTGATCACCATCTTAGAAAATTTCCACGAAAACGCATGTACAGTACACAAGAAGTAACTTCTTGGATGGTCGTATTTTGGTGAATTTGATACGTGTTAACATCCGAGGTGGATAGTGTTTACTGCGCCGTTTTCACTGTGCCCTTACATAAAACAGATTATGTTTCGTCTTCACATGGCTAAGATCAGTGCTGACGGCTGGCATCGAATTCGGTCGTTTTGAAACAGCAGCTAATATGCTATTAAGACAAAAACTTTCAGCGCAAGGTAACAGAAAATAAAGTCACAAGATCCAAGCTAGGACTAAAGAATGATTTAACAGAGAGGCAATGTACGTATAACGTGATATTGAGTAGTATTTGTGTAAGCATTGGTGCCGTGGAAAAGCAAAAACTGTTACATATTCTCAATGTGTGTTTGTAGTTATAGGTTCCAGCATTCAGTGCGCATGCACCATATTCCCATCGGGCCTGTCCGGCTCTACATTATTTTTCACATTATCTCATAAACGGCACAATTTTATAAAAGGAGTTATTTAACATAAAATGTGTGTTTTGTTTTTCTCTACAAATTTTGTATCAAATATTTCCCATTCTAGAAAGAACTGAACGAGATATTGTCAAAAATACATATTGGTCTTCACGTAAGGTACTCGTTATTTTTGTCAGATTTTCAGGAAATTTGATTTTTTCAACAGATTCTCGAAAAATACTCATATGTAAAGTTTTATGAACCTCCCTCCAATGGAAGCCAAGTTTTTCCATGTGGACGGAAGAACATACCGACATGACGAATCTAATAGTCGCTTTTTCGAAATTTTTGAAAAGTGCCTAATTATAACATAGCCCATACCAGTCTTCATGTATAAGGAAGAAAAATGTTGTGTAGCTCTAAAAACCGTTAATTAAAATTTATGCGGACCACAACGCATCTTCTAAAATTCCACGAAAAGTTATAAGGAAATGTAGACCATAACTTTTCTGACGAGAAGTGGTAGTATGACTGCAAATTTTAAGTCCGTCATTAGTCGAGCAGACTACTTTAGAGCTACTCTTGTGTTCGGAAGCTGTGAAGCTGGGATCTCGATCGGACAACGGCCATCCTGACTAAGGGTTTTCGTCGATTTACTTTATAACCGGCCAGGGCTCGCGGTTCAGATCTTGGACTGAGCTTCCAAAAGATGATGTCATATAACAAACTGGTGTGTGATTTTAGGCTTCCGCCGCGAAGTAGCTGCGAACTTGAGCTCTTCTGGGTAATTCCAAGATATTTTAACCCTGAGGATGGGACGGATAGGTTGTTCCGAAACGTCGGCAATAAATTACCACTATCCACTGCGTGATAACCCAGAGAAGCGCAATTATCGAATAAACTGGTGATTTGGTTTTTATCCTGTTTACATAGAACATCGAAATTAATTTTAAAATATCACTATTCAATATTTAGAATGTGCGAAGAAAGTTCGCATTTCAAACTTCTAATTTGTACGCACATATGACATGCATTCATAATATTGAAACGGTTTATCAAACCTCTTTTCCACGAACAAGCTTGCTGGCAAGGTAGCTATTTCTTAAAAACAGGGAGAGTAAACACTCACGACTGTTTACGTGAACCTTACATGACAGTACAAGTCTGTGTACCACATCCGATTATTATTGATACGGACACAGCATCACGCTTCTCGTTAGTCTGTAAGACCATCAACACGATCCATTTTCTTCGAGGAGTATTCTCATAACTGTAATTAATCTGTAAATCTAACATACTCAGTTAACATCATTAAATAAATGCAAGCGGTGCGATTTTTATGTAAAGGCAGTACGTGGCGATCAGAATCGGCTTGACATTCCGCAGTAAATATTCCGTAACAGAAGCCTCATGTAAACCGACGACAATAATAATTTCGTGACCGTTAGCCAGTCCCTCCAGATCAGCCCACGTTAAAACCTCGATTAATCCATGAGTGTTTCCTTCCACATCTCTTCTAACTCTTCATTCATAAACTAATTTACCAACGTCGCTGTACTGGCAAAAGTATTTAGTTTCGTAAAAGCAACCACAAAGAAGTATCCAGAATACGAGAAGGTTTATATCTGAGCCTACTTGCTTAAATCCCGTAAGATATTCCACGAAGGCCTCAGCCAGTGCAACGGTATTCCAGCCGAGATATAAACCGTTCACCTGGCGAAAGCTGTAGACAAGTGATGACGTTTGTGTTAAGTTCCATTTCATCTCCAAAATAAATATACCCTAAGTCAACTCGAACGAGAACAGCCACGTATTAACAGTTTTCATGCCGCGATGTAGACTTGAGACAGATTCAGCTTCTTATCATTTGTATATGGGCATCGGAAATTCCTGGAATTCCTTCCGTCTTTCACGCCTCAACAACTACTTAGCTGGACTGTACACAGCACATAAAATACCTCCCTGTGATCTGTCAGATAAAGTCGTGTAGCAGCCACATGAAAGGTACGATCATTCTGCGCTAAGCCTACTACTCTAATCCCGTAACAGTGAAATCCCTTTACTGGACAGACTCACGTGCTCCCGGTTTGTAGTTAACTTAGTTTGGAGCCAGAGATCAGATCTATACTTTACAAAGTTACCTTCTTCCCTTCCTAGGGCTACATTGTTGTTGTTTGCTACATGAAACCTACTTGGAGAAAGAAGTCTCCCAGAAACCCATGAGAGTCGACAAACAAAGGCAAAGGGCGGTGTATATCGGAAACGGTCAAAGGCGGCATTAGGCTAAATCGTTGGGGCACTTCAGATCAGAGGTACTAAGGGCAATCGAGACGAGGATACCCTACCAAAGCAGCGAGACTCCTTACACTTGGTGGTTACGTCTTTTGACACTTACAGCACTCAAGCTACTGGTGTACAGAACAAGCTGCAGCGCGAAACTCTCATTCGGTACTGTTCTCCCGGCACCCACACTTCTGGTATGTGTGGAAACAAAACGAGTTCTGAAGTGCTCCGCACCTTTTTCTGCCACTTCTGATCCGTGTACAAACAAAGGACGGGGGCATGAAGTAAGTTGTTTTTCACAGGAGGTACATATGGCCGCGCGGTCTAAGGCGTAAGTCTGCGGCCGCTCGCCTGCTGAGACTGTGGGTTCGAATTCGACCGGGGGCATGGAAGTCTGTCTGTTGTGAGTGTTGTATGTTGTCAGGTAGAGGTCTCTGCGACGAGCTGATCACTCGTCCAGAGGAGTCCTACCGACTGTGATGCGTCGTTATGTGTGACCTAGAAATCTCGTGAATGAGGAGGTCCTGGCCCACTGTGGGTTGTTGCGCAACAAACAAGCAAACAAACATATGAAAATATATTGCCCCAATCATTTATTGTGCCTCTGGTTGATTAAGCACCACACCCTAAGAATACATACGGGACTGTAGGCACAAACCCATACGTTTTTAGCTTCGGCACCAGCTGGAAGCGAGCTTGAAGTCTTGGCCGCTTTAGCGTCAGGAAAGAGCTCTCGGTACCTCTTAGATAAGGGATGGCGATCCTATTGCACGCGGGAATCATTGCTGCCCCATTTGCCTTATTTCTTTTGCCCGACAAACGCCGCTGTATTGTGAAGAATATGTGTGTGTATATATATACAAATATCTGACCGCGTAGAGACTGTATATGAATTACCGTTTCTACAAATTGATGCTGCGAGTGAAACATTTTAAACAAATCGGCAGTTTGCGAAGTGTTGACTGGATATTTATCATTGGGGAGCTGATCTGGCGGTGATTGGGTGATTAGGTGACATTGAACAAAGCATTTTACAATCTTCTGTTCAAAAGGGAGGTAGAGAAGCTCGAGTTACTTCCATATTTTCTTCTTTACCACTTCCTCGAAGAAGCCTTTATTAGAAATAAAATAATTATAACATACATCAATTACACAATCTGGACGGTCGGAGCTCATCAACCTGCTGGGTCCTTGGAGTATTCCTGTCCACAAATGCTCCCGGAACGATCCTGCGACCGCCCATATTTCTATGGATAGAGGCGAAGCTTCGAACCGAGGCTGGAGGTTTTGATACGTAATTACTCAGTGCGAAGATGTGATTAAGAGGATGGTTGATTCCTGCTATCGTATGGCTTGTCGTCTTGGTTCTGTAATGCTTGTGGAAAGTAGCTTTAGGACAGAACGCGTCAGCTTACAAATCCAGTTAGAGTTATAAAACCTAATGCCTACGTAGCTAGCGTCAGTTGTCGGGTCTACAGATCGGTTACAGTTATTATTATTATTATTTTTATTACTATTTCACTTTATTCCTGTGAATATATTGTTACTTCGGTACAGATTACATGTACGCTAAATCAGTCGCATAGAAATGTATCCTCAAAAACTCACATCTTCACCACCATATTTGTAGTTGTTAACGTACAAATAGCATTTTACACAAAATGTGTATATATGTTTTTGTTAGTGTCACATCGGATTTCATATGCACAGCTGTAGTAGTACAGCATATTAGCCAATAAATGGACAGCTAAAGAAGAACGGCACCATATTGCTATTTTATCTAAAAAATATTCATGAAGCAAAAGCTGTATAGCTGTATAGATTTCAAAAACTAAAGGTTCATGCGAAGTTTCGTGAAAATCAGTCAAATATTTGAACAAATGAAATGGAAAGACATGGACAGCACGATGAACTCACAAGGTTGCCCTTATCTTTTCAGGGGGGGGGGGGTGAGGAAAGCAGGCTACAAATATGCAATCATACACACTATGATGTATCATACAAGTACACACACAACAGAAAATTTGCCTACCAGGCAGGCAGCGTATATAAATAGACCTCAATACAGGAACAGTCTTTCTCCTTACAAATCTACAAACAAAGCATAATGCTCAACATATGATGCAATGAGTTAATGACCCGCTAAACCTCGTGGATTCTAAGTGATCTATATACACAGGTTTGGCACTTTACAACACCGTCTTACAGCGTAATCTTTTCGAAGCCGTAACTGCGTCATCTTCCGTGATAACGTTCGTTAAGATTTGCGGTACCTAACGAATGGGAAGTTGTAAATCAATCCTTACGACATATACTATGATTATGATAGACTTATTCATTACTTAACCACCCCCGATACAACGGTCACGATTACAAATTATAATGCGCCTAGCTATATATGTTCCTTCACTGCCCTGCTACTTTCCATTCCTGTTCAGTCAGCTGTGAGAACAATCCAAACAGTACAGCGGCACATGAATTTTACAGTGACATGGTCATCTAAATGCTCCTGAGTTTCCCCTCGCTCACATAATATATGAACATGTCGTCAGATACGCTACAATGTCTGAATGTATTGTCAGAACATAAGCACGTCGTCTGTTAGGGTGTCTCCTCTGGCTGTCTTGTCATAAGACAAGCGAGCGCTACGTAATGCGGAACAATGGCGAAAGACCATCATCGGCTATGCGTGGTCGACTAAGCTTATGGCAGCAAGGATGCGGGGAAACGCTGTAGTGATCGGTGTGTGTACAGCCCTTCTCTTATGGAAAATAGATACCGATGACTTTCGGTACGTGAGGTAGAGTAGCTGGCCTAGCCATAACATAACACAGCAAGCACTGTACAAAGCACAGGGAAAGGTCAAGTTGACTCTATGCACGCCACAGTGGCATATGGAATGAGTGGAGTTATATCTTCACTCAATCTTAACGTCGGAACTAGATGGATGTGAGCGGTCAGCTTCAGTACTTGACCGCTTTAACCGCAACACTTACTGTACAAATGTTATTTACGGTTATAGTATATTTAAGAATAATAAGCCATTATTATTATTATTATCTTTGCCATTATACGCAGGTAAACTTCAGTAACGTAATTACTAAAAATGATTTTTATTTTGCGAATTTGCCTACGTTCTGTCCTTGATGTCTGCGTACTACCAATTACAAACACACAGTTGCCAAATTAATGCAACAATACGTAGGTATCAATTTGTCTTGTATTTCTTTATACATACCGCAGGTTGACTGCAAATATTTCAAAACACAATAATGATATAGTAAGGTGCGCACTCAAGGAGCACTATATGAGAACGTGGACTCAATTTGAGTGGCTCGTGGTAAGGACAATTTGTGGGCTCCTGTGAACACGAGAATAGGGATTGGAGTTCCATACAAAGGCGGTCAATCTTTAGAACTGTAGCTTCTGCAAGTAAATATTCACAACACAGTGTGATGTAACTTGTGAAGTAGTTAGTGCTCATTTTATAGCTCTTCCGTATTTTATGAACAATTAATGTGTCTAAAACACCAATAATACCCTTTCAAAAATTTCTGCTCCAGTGAGTTATTGAAACCGTAAATTTCTCTTCAAGGGTAATCCAGTAACATGCACCTCACATACCTCGCTGTGTGACCTGCCACCTTTATTAACCAGTAACAGAAGTGTAAACTATGTACAGGAACATGTCTTACGATGAGTGGAAAGCCTGCAGGTTATAGTTGCTACCAGAAAATCTGTCACAACGAACTGAGTACACACCGTTATTGTTTAAAATCAGAAGAATAACTGCCTTTACTGTTGTGTAATTGACAATGACATATGGTCTTCTTGTAATAAATTATCATACTGCTAATGATGATACTTATATTTTCCACTGGTTGAATTCCGCCAGAAAAACTCACGCGAGGCCATCCCATGGAAATACCTATGACGGAATGAAGTTGGCCTTGGAATGCTCATGCGGATGTTAACTGTGATGGCTCGAGCCAAGATTAGCGGCTCCTAGCTCTGGGAGCCAGGCGGCGAAGTACGCCGTGCTTGATATTCAGGTGTATTGACAACAACTTCTGTGTCACGAGACTACTATAAAACAAAAACGCACCCAACCCCTCTGGACTTCAAACTCCGTTCAGGGGTGACTATGACCTTTATTAATTTAACTCCTTACAGCTGTGTGGTTACCGACAGCTTTGGGCCGGGATACCGTAGTCGATATAGTGACTCGTATGGAATGGACGGTCCAGGGCGAGATTTTCCGCAACAGTCCAGGCCGGCTCAGGGGCACATCCAGTCTTCTGTCCAATAGGTACCGGGTCTTTTTCTTG
>Ga0123353_10017166_pt1 | contig 10621 bp, 12 predicted proteins | sample TergutLab28metaG_3_FD_92763 | JGI IMG/M metagenome (GOLD analysis project Ga0123353, IMG submission 92763) | Labiotermes labralis P3 segment gut microbial communities from Petit-Saut dam, French Guiana - Lab288 P3 | ecosystem: Host-associated > Arthropoda: Insects > Digestive system > Gut ... | reverse complement strand
TCGCAGAGCGAGCGTCCGGTCTTGGACTTGCTGGCCGGGAACGTCCCGATCTTGTAGCCTCGCACCTTCTCCTCAGAACCGTCAGGCTTGACGTTGACGTAAGAAGGGGCTGCGCGGTCGATGACGTTCCACGTGAGGGACGGCTTGACGTAGCAATCAAGACCCGCCGCCTTCCATTCTTCCTTCTCTGCGTCGGAGAGGCGCGGGTTGTCGCGCATTTTGAACGCGAGGCGGTTGATGGCGCAGAGCGGACAGGAACGGTCCTTGCGCCACTCCTGCTTCTCCACGTTCCAATCTGGGCAGTGGATGATGGTCGGAATCTTCGCCGGGTTGTTGACGTCGAATGCCTCTTTCGGACAGACGCCGCGCTTCTTGTAGATCGAGGACCCGCTCAGGAAATGCTGTTGCACTTCCACGAAGTCGCCGACGAGACGGATACGATTGTCGCCGTCCGCCACCTTGAAGAACACGCCGAGCTGTTTGCCGCCTTGGTTCTTGCCTCTTGTCAACTGCGCCTTGATGCGATCTGGAACTCCCATTTCCATGCTCCCTTCTGTCATTGGCCGTTAGTTGGCTATCACAGTTAGCCCATTTGAGGCCGCTAAGTGTCTAAGATTTCTTCTTGAATTGCCTAAGTTCTTCCGTCACCGCTCCCACCCCTAAATTTCGCGGAGGAAAGTTACCTGCCGCGTTCGGATCACCAGCACCGAATCCCTTGTCACTCCTCGGTTGTTGCGTCCCCGCGAAATGGTCGTCCTCAGGTTCGAATGTCTCGTTTCGCTTTGCGGGGCGCGGTTCTGGAACGCGCCTGTTGTCGTTCGTCGACCACTCATCATTATGCAAACTGATGTGTTGATTCATTGCGAACGACTTTTGCTTGATGGCATTGTACCACGCTTCGATGTTGTCGCAGATGCGTTGCGTCTCGTTCAGATGCTGTTGCCATTCCTCGTATTCGGTACCATGGGTAGCAATCAGCGCGTTCTTAGTGTCGTCAATCGTGGACTTGCCAAGCATCTGGTCCTTGATGACTTTGTACTTCAATCGCCACCAAGCGTCATACTGTTCTTTAGATCGCTGGTGTTCGCGGATCGCCTCAGCGAGCTTCGCGCCCCAAAACGCAATCAGGGACGGTTGCATGGCCACGTGGTCGGACAGATTTCCCGACCGCACGTCTAAGAGCATTGGATCGCATTCTTCAATGGCTTGACTGAGGAGGGTTTGCGTCCCGCACGTCGCGACTGCTCTTTCGATGTTGGCTGACAATTTTCCTAGTTCACCCATTTTGTCTCCTTTCGTCCGGGCGGCTTGATTTGTTTCGTAGCCGTTATGCCTTGGACTTTCAATTTTACAGTTTGTTTTGTCTCTTAGTCAATATCCACTCGTCCACTTTGAAGAAAATCAGGGCACCAATCAGGTTAGCAATGATGGGACCTATAATCACGTCGTCTGGATAAAGTTTGTTGACCGTATAGATGACGCCAATCAAGATCGGACTGGACAGCTGCCACCGCCCGCAATACAAAAGCAAACGCCTCATCTTTATCCTATTCTGTTATGTAAGGTGGTTGTTCAAGCCCGATTATACCACGCACCTGTATTTCCAATGCATCTAACTTGTCGGACCACGTTTCCACTGTGATGAGGCGGTCATTGTACTGTTTGCGCCACAACAACATGCCTTGGATGAGGCTTTCGTCCAGTTTGTGTTCCCGGATCGAGTTTATCAAAGTCTGTTGTCTGCTCGTGAGATTGCGCGTCCTGCTCTGTTGCTTCATCTCTATTTCCCGTTGCGCCAACATGTCACGATTGGCGACATTGAACTGATTGATGATAGCGTCGGAACAAATCAGCGCGATGCTCAATGCCCTATCTCTAAACTGCGACTTCGGCGCAAATTCCTTGAATATCCAATTCAGGTATTCGTCGATTGTGATGCTTCTTTGAGTTAGATATCCCTCAATGAGGTCTTTTGCCAGTTTGTAATCCTTCGGCGGGGGATTGCCGCGCATCTCCATCCCATACAATCCCTTGAATCCAAGGCGGAACTCGGAAATGAAATGCCCTACTTCATTACCATGTTTGCCCTTATGTTTATTATCCGCATTGAACGATTCGGTTGCCAGACATTCGCAAAACAGTTCAAACTGACGCTTGACTTCTGGCACACGGCATATCGTGTACTTGTCCGCTATGTCTTGAATGACTGTGAGGAATCTCGTGAAATCATTGCCCAAATCTGGCCACTCCGTGCTGATAGTATCCGCGATTGATTTCCGCACCGCACGGCATTCTACCGAGGCGATGCGCCGCCAATGACGCGGTGAACAGCCCACCAAAAGGTTCCCATACCACGTCGCCAACGTCTGTCGACGCGTTGATGATCTTGCACATTAGGTCGATTGGTTTCTGGTTCGGATGAACTGCTTTGCCGTTGGCTTTGACGCGCTCCGAATCTCTGAGAGGAATCCTGTCCCAAACGTTTGTGCTGCCGAACGGGCAATTAAACTTAGCACGATATTGGTTTATGTGAGCCTTGCGTTTGCTTTTCGCGTCCTGTTTGAATGCGTCTGCATCAATGTCAAAGTATGGTCGCCCCTTAGGGTTGCCGTGTTCATTCGCGTACGCCCTCAGTCTCTCGAACACATCTGGCGGCGGAAAATACCACAAATGGCAGAGCGTCAGATACTTGCGCGTAGCCGCATTCTTAACCCCGCAGGCTGCATTGGCTTCACGAAGTGGCAACCCAGTGCGCCGCCATTCGTGGTTGAACCATGCCTGGATCGGCATCCCGGCCACCTTCACATCGCGAACATAGTGTGCACAGACTTCGGTGACAATCGGAAAGTGCCGTATCGTCTGTGTATTCACATTGCCGCTGATCATTGCTTTGGTTTTGTTCCACGAATTCAGCGACACATACCTCCAGCCGTGTTTCTCTATGATCGGATGAATCCGCGCCCAGTTGATTTCCGTGTTCCAGAACCAAAGCGTCGTCTGATTTGATGCACGTTTAGACCACGCTTCAACGTGCGGCTCGTACCACTCAGGGGGGCACTTCGCACCAGGGTCCCATGTCTTCACTTTTCCCATCCCAACACCATATGGGCCATCACTCACGATAGCGGTCGGAACCGGCCATGTCGCATAATATTGGAGAGCATCACCGCAAACGAGGTTCATTTATGTACCTTTGACGTCATAATCCAACGCCTTACTTCTTTGAGGGCTTCTTGTGGCGACTTTGCGGCGGTATAACTGCCCCTCCCCGCCCTCACCTTACCAAACTTACGAGGAAACTTGACGCTGATGTGTTGCGGGTGACAAAAACCAATCTCAATGTCGCCTGTTAACGTTTTCACGTGACAAGAATGAGTTATTATACCGTTACTCATTGTCGTAATCATCCAAACGCATTTCCAAGGCGGCGTCTTTGTCATCAAATTGAAGTTCGCCAACATCGCCTCTAATTCTGGTTTCGTGTCTTTATATGCCCTATTTATCTCCGATTGCGCTATCCGCAACTCGAAGTCGCTTAATGACCGACGACAAAAGTTCATAGAGCTGTATCTGAAATAAGGCTCACTCATCGTTTTTCTCTATTAGTCGCCTAAGCTGTTCTGGTTGCGAGACCAAATCAACCACGTCTTGCAATTGTACAACCTCTTCCCATGTTTTCTTTCCAAGGTCAAACAGTTCTTGTGCTAGGCTCTTTGACATGCCTGGAACCACGATTTCGGACAAGTGTGACGGTATGCGCTTTGCTAGTTGTTGTAACCGCACGGCGAAAGCGTGTTTGTCGGCCCATCCGTATAGTGCATTGATTTTTGCGGCGGCAAGAGATAGGTTCGGCAAGTCTTTCGCAACGTCACGCACTTGGAATCCAAGCTTCGGGATGGACGTATTCGCTATCCATCCCCATAGTGCTAACGCGGTCCGCAAACTCGTCATTGGAACATCATGCGCATACGATTTCAAATCGTCCGCGAACGGTTCTGCCTCTCTTGGAATCCAATTTCCTGTTGGGTGTAACGCATTAGATAGCGCGGCAGCAAGGATGTAATCGTCATGGAATCCATTATCGTCGCCATATGAAAACGCCTCTTTCATGGCGAATAATCGCGTCGGCCAGAATCTGAACGCCCTTGACGCCATACCTATCATTTGCAATTCATTGTCCGGTCCGATTGCATCCGAATCCCACAACACCTTATGAACGCCGTCCCAAGACGTCGTCTGATCTAGTAGTCGAGCGCGCCATTGGCCAAAGTTGCTCTCCGAGACATTCATTTTGGATTGAAGGAAATAGAACGCCGCAGACTCGTTCGTCATGGCAGATTCGATGATAAATGGCGTGTCCATGATGTTTTGCACCGATACGAACTCGGTAGGTTCGAGGATGATATGTACATCCGCCGCGACATCGCGGTAGCGCCCTGCGCGGCCGGCCATTTGTGCAATCTCAAAATTGGAAATGAGAGATTCGCCACGACGAACCCCAGCGATGATGATTCTGTCTGCCATTTACGATTTTACCCATAGATATTGAGGGACCGTCCGCTAGGTACGGTCCCTCGTTAAGGCCGCTCCCCGCCATAGAGGTCTTATGGGCGTCGGGCCGTTGCATTTTACACGCCGCTATAAGCCGCGAATCGCTCTTTTAACTATGTGGTCGAGAACACGATCACCGCCACGACCGCCAAACTTAGAAACTCCATCTTTCAAGTCGATGTAATTCTTTACTTGCTGGACGAGGCTACAAACAGTGTTGACCAATATGAGTGGAGTATCTTTGTGTTTGCCTCTTACCGTGTAAAACAAGTCTGCGATATTACAGTCCGGTCTATAACTGACCGCCCACGTGTACGGGACTACGGTTTCTAAGTCTTTAAACGAATTGTAACTCATAGATTCACGCCAGCCGCTATCGTAGATGTAGCTATGATTACCTTCATGTCACCATACCGCATACTAAACTGCGCCTCTATCTCATCTTTGACGTACTGACCCGCACCAGCATGATGAAAAGCGCATTGGATATCTGCTTTCCGCAACCTCTTGACGAGTTCCTTGCCTATGATCTTCGATTGGACGAACACGATGGTGCGAAGTTCTGGATTGCTCCTGATTATTTTGATGACCTCCTTCATTTCTTCATACCGCGCAACTTCATGCCAATACCATTCGAGCTTCATCGGACGCCAACTTGACTGAATGATGGTCGTTGAATGTCCATTCAATTTCTTGAACCATGAAGCGAGGTCTTTAGGGTTTGACAGAGTGCCACTGAATCCCCAGATGAGTGACGCAGGAGTGGCAGTAAGTAACACTTCAAGAGCATGTCCTCTATCTTTATCGCCTAAGAAGTGTAACTCGTCCACCGCGACGATAGAGAATGCGCGACTGTCGACCAACGACAGAGCGCGCTCGATGGTGGAGCAACACAACGAGCCTTTGAATCCGTTGTCGTCATATCCTATGCCGCCAAAACACATCTGTGGGTCTGCTTCCCACGTTTTGATTTTTTCGTTCACCAGTGCGCGGTACGGGGCGACATAAAGTGCACCCCCGGCATCAAGACGGGGGTGCATGACGGCTTCCGCTAGCATGGTCTTGCCAGACGCAGTAGGCGCGATCACTATCCCATTGCCAGTTGCCGCGCTCACTATGGGCAAAGCTTTGACTTGGAACTCGTTTGGGTCATAACGAGGTGCAAACCTCACGTGAGGTTGTCCAACACGAAGTCCTGCATTACGTCTCCGTTGTCCGAAGACTTGAATTCTTGCACCTTCGGCGGAGAACCGTCCATACTCTCGATCTTGACTTGGACAAGGTTCTGTATGTCGTTGACTACAACCTCCACTTCTCCCCACTTGTAGAACGTCTTCACAACCTGCCCCTGGTGTTGGCCAACACCATACTCCCCCCTGACGTCTGGTTTGCCAAACCTCGTCTTCATATTGTCCAAGAACTCAGGAAGCGAGAAATCTTCGTCTCCTCTAGCAGTCTTAGCCGCTAAATGCTCCGTCTGCTTGACGCAGGTCTTACTGTACTCCACCGGGCATCTGCCGCAGGTCGGATTCGACTTGTCGTAGTTACCCCAACACCGTCCAGTATCCATGTTCTTTCCCCCGAAAGAGTGGCCAAACGCCGGTTTGACCTTGAGTGATATAAGATCGCGCACACGCGCATTGTGACGCTTGTATTGCTTAACTTGTTCTTCCGTTCCGTGCTTAACCTGGGCATCATAATCGTCTTCCGTAAACGACGGATCAAGGAGTCCCATAGCGGCACGACGAGGATTGTAAGACAAGTTCCCCCTGTTGTCGTAGAACAAAGATACGATCAGGTCCTTGTCCTCAGGGTAAATGTCCGTCAACTCGTCAACAATCTCCGCCATCGTCATCGCGCTGTTGTCATGTTCGTACCGCGTCGTGTCTTTGATGTCCGTTTCCATGGTCATGCACACGCCACGATATCGCGTCCGACCGCCCTTGATGTTGCGCATGTGGTTATGACAGACAGTCCAAATCCACGTAGATAGCTGAGTCTTCTTGTAAATGAAGTGCCACCGCTTGTCCCAGATGCGGAGCCAACACTCCTGATACAAGTCCTCGCCATCCAAGTCCCAGTACGCGAACTGGGTGGCGATCTTCTGGAGGAGGCGCCAGATAAACTCGTGCAAACCGACCTTTTCCCCCTCGCGAATGCCGCCATTCGTCTCCTTGGAGAGTTCGAACAGCCAGTCCTTCGTCATTTCCTTCCGCTTAGGTGGCAAAGCCTTAGCGATGGCGTTCCAAGCGTCCAAAAACGGCGTCTTGGTGACGACGACCTCTGGTTCCGTCTCCGAGACGGCCCATGGCGCTTCATCCCACAATTCGGCTTCCAATTCCAGTTCGGCAACTACGGTCATTCTCGTTCCCCCTGTTTAGGCCAACAAAGCTTCCAATTCCTCTCTGTTTAAGTTCTTTGGGTCGCGCCCGTCCGGTGTGCGGATGACTCGCACCTCGAAGTTGTCCCACTCACGGATGACGTTGGCGATGGATTCCGACAACTTGTACCCGGCGGCGTCACCATCAAGCATGACTGATATACGGCGTGGGCGCAGATTCGATAAAAGTGCGTACTGTTCCTTGGAAAGATAAACCCCAAACAGCGCGACGGCGTTTGGGAACCCCTCTTGCCACAATTTCATGACTTCGCGCTGCCCCTCTGTGACGATGAGGTCTGCACCGGGTTCGATCTCGTCGCAGTTGAAGAGCATCTTGTTCCGTAACATGCTACGCGGAAACAGTACCTTGCGGAAGTCTTGTTCGTCCTTGCCCGGATTCTCGGCAATCCAGTCCTCCTTCGTCCGCATCCATACGGCGGAGAATCCAATCACAACGCCATCACGCCAAACAGGTATGATGGCTCGATCTTTGTATCGGCCGGCGGCTTGCTTATGATAGACGCCAAAGCGATTGAGTGTCTGTGGGCAAATGTTGGTGGGAAGTGGTTTGTCTGGCGGGTGTTGGAAGAACTGTACGATTTCATCGGTGAGACGGCTCATTTCAGATTCTGCTTTAATGACTTCCATGTACTCGTTGTATTCGGCGGAGGCTTGATCCTGTTCACGCTGGCGCGCCGCATACATCGCCCTTACTGCGTCCATATGCGTTGGATTGATGTCAGCTCCGCCTTTCATCCATTCAAGTGTCTCTTCAAAACTCTTCTGCAACAAACGTCGCGCCGTGAACAACAGATTGGACGCGCGCGATTCCGTGCCACACATGGTCGACCCGTTGCGCAAGTCAACGAACCAACGCGGATGCGACGGGATGCGATCGACATATAGGTGGTGATCAGGGCAGTACGTGACGAGTTTGTGGCTACCGGATGGGCGGATCGTGGACGGTTCCACGCCCAGTCCGACGATGATACGATACGGGTCGATGCTTGGCATAAGCCAAGTGAGGTCACGGTATTCCAACTTCCGACGCATAGGAAGATCACTATGCCTGTCAGGCAAGTTGAAGGAGACACGTTCAGGCGTGTTGGTTGTCAATGGTTGGGTGCATCCGTAATGGGGTCCTGTTCGAATGAGCTAACCGTGCACTTGCCTTATTGCTCTGGCCACGGTTACCGCTCTCCCAAATCTCTATTTTACATTTCTCAACTCTCGTCGTTATCCGCTCGTCGTTGACACGTTCTCGTGTTGACCATTTTACAGTTTCATTCGCTCGTCGTTGACGCACTGAATGAAAGTCAGCGTCCTCGTCTGGAGGAAACGTCCTCCGACCGTCGTTGATTGCTTCAATCTCGTTCGTATGGAAGTCATCCGAACTGCGTTGATCGTCTCAACCACCGTCGAAAGAAATTATACCACACGGACCCATATCTTGTCAAGTATTTGAAGCGATCAACTCTAGGCGGAGAACCTCGCTCTAAGCGGATAACCTCGCTCTCTGATACGTTCATTTATAAATCGGCGTACTTGTGTAGAACAATTTCTGGACACAAAGATGACGCGGACTTACAAGTTCAGGCTTTATCCTACCAAGGCACAACGTCGCATGATGTTGAGTACGCTTGAATCGTGCCGCGTCGTGTACAACACTCTTCTCGAAAATCGCAAAACGCGGTGGGAACAAGAAAAGAAACCAACATCGTTGTACGAACAAAACAAACAAACTACCGAGATGCGTCAGAGTGGATTAAATGTGCATTCGCAGGTCTTGTACGACGTAGCACGAAGAATCGACCTCGCTTTCAATTCATTCTTCCGACGTGTTAAATCTGGTGGAAAACCGGGTTTTCCTCGATTCAAGGCAAAAGGACGATACAACTCGTTTACTTATCCACAAATCACAAACAATCAAGGAAGAGCAACGGCAACAAGGCTACGTATCGAAAATGGTCGTATTCAATTGCCTAAGATTGGTCCAGTTAAAGTTCGTGGCGCGCGTTTGGTTGAAGGAATGGTCAAAAACATGTCAGTAAAGACCTCAAATGAAAAATGGTATGTGACAATTGTTTCTGTTAACACTATCAAGAAAATACCTATGTCAAACATGTCTGTTGGAATAGATGTCGGATTATCTCAGTTCGCCACTCTTTCAGACGGTACGAAGATTGCGAATCCCAGATTCTTCAAACAAGAAGAAAAAGCGCTCAAAAAAGCACAGCGCAAGAGGAAACGCAAAGCAACAGCACGAATCCATGAACGAATCGTCAACAAGCGACACAATTTCTGTCATCAAGAATCGCGCAGGATAGTGAACGAATTCGGGATCATCGCATTCGAGGATTTGACAATCAACAACATGATCGAAAACGCGCCTCACAAGAATCGAAGGAAATCCATTAACGACGTAGCGTGGGGCATGTTCCTCTCTCAGTTGGCCTACAAAGCGGAAGAGGCTGGTAGGACAACGATTGCGGTGAACCCTGCCTACACTTCTCAAACGTGCCGGAAATGCGGACAACGGAAACAAATGCCGTTGAGCGTCCGTGTATTCGAGTGCGCTTGTGGAGAAGTCGTTGATAGGGACTTGAACGCGGCTTGTAACATTCTGAGACTGGGTCTACAGTCTCTGAGCGGCAACGCTCACGAAGCCCTTTGCAACTAAGGGAATAGACACCAAGTATTCGCTTTCGCTCGTCGTTGATCGTTTCAACGAAAGCCGAAAGCGACTACCCCTCAAAAACAGTCGTGAAATTCTTTGAGAAGTGAGAAGCAGCGTACACATCTAAGCTGTTCGCACTCCATACAACGTAGTCTCCGGCCTTCGCGGAGAAATTTACGTCGGTCCCGACGACCTTTCCGCCCTTGACTACGAAATTGGACGTGAGTTCGTCATTGAGGATTTGAGCAGCTCCGGAGAGATCGCCAACAACGAAATAACGGAAAGTGTTGTCAAGCGGAACGCAATCTCCAACGATATTGGTGTCCGCTGCTATGCGCAATTTCGAAGCAACGGTTTGGAGCGCGGCGGTCACTGTATTTTCGGTCTTCATGTTTTCTCCAATATCACAATGGAAATCTATTCTCAGGCCCTTTTGGCAATCGATTCTTTGGATTAAGCTTTTCTTTGCCTTCGAGTTTCTTTTCCATGACTTCGAGTTCTTTGTCGGTAGTACGCAGTGCTTGCGGCAAAAGCGTTTTAACGTTACCACGAATGCCCTTAATTATCCTCAACAAATTGGTCGATGATGGATCACGCTCTTCTTCATCATCGACCCTCTGTACCATCGACATTACTCTGTCGACGAATTTTATTAGAGAATCACGTACCCCCTCAAATCCAGTGGGTTCATCGGTCAACAACGCTAGCCTTTGTGCTGCACCATCCAATAATGACGTACGTTCTCTCTTACTTAGCTCTATCTGAATCTTTTCTCGCACATACTTAGTTGATACGCGCTTGGTCCGAACATCGTCAAGTAAAATACGAATCCTGCCTATTGCGGTATCTTGCGTGGGAGGGGTCTCATCTGCGAACCACTCCGCCAATGCGACGCGCGCACCTTCTTCATCGCCTTGCGCGACTAGCGCGACGTACCTATCGTGCTTTTCTTTTGCCGTATTCAACGACTCGCCCCTAGCGGACTCCAAGTTTCGAAGCGACGGCTTGGAGCG
>Ga0123353_10017162_pt1 | contig 10622 bp, 9 predicted proteins | sample TergutLab28metaG_3_FD_92763 | JGI IMG/M metagenome (GOLD analysis project Ga0123353, IMG submission 92763) | Labiotermes labralis P3 segment gut microbial communities from Petit-Saut dam, French Guiana - Lab288 P3 | ecosystem: Host-associated > Arthropoda: Insects > Digestive system > Gut ... | reverse complement strand
TCGTACTCCGCAGGGATGAGCCAGTCCGCCAACAGGTCTATGACGCCCCAAGCGCCGCCGGTTTTCGCAGCCGCGTATCCTCCGGAGTACATCCCCATACGTTCAAACTCCATGGTTCCGAGCGTCAGGTCTGCCATGGCTCTGCGCCATCGGCCGTCGACAAGTACCGGGATCCTGTTTTCGGAGTAGTTGCCTAACCCGGACGCTTTATCGTGAAACTTCGCGACCCGGTTGTTGTTTATATCTATGGCGTATATCTCGCCGTTTTTCAGCACGACCGCACGGTCGCCGCTGAATGTGCTTATCTTCTCATAAACGCACGGTATGAGCAGGACGCCGTTGGCTCCGGCTAAACCCCATAAGCCGTCTGTTTGCACCTGCACTGTTGAGCCGTGAATGGCCGCCACATAGTCGTATGATGTGCGGCTCATTTCGCATGCATAGCGGTTGCTCTCATACAGCTCGATCAGATCTTCACTTCCTGTTTTTCCTATTCCTGCTTTGATCACCGCGAGCGCTTCGGGTACTCTTGAAATGCTCAGGTAATATTCCGCAGCTTCCGCAAACACGCCCGGGCCCGCGTTTTTCCTGCTCATCTGAAGCTCAAGCAGTTCGGTGTATTTTCGTTTGAATCCACGATTGCCAATAAGCGCCAGATAAACCTTTTTGAGCTCCTCTTCCGCCGCTTGTGTGTGCGCTGCGTTATACGCCGCGGCTTCTTCCAGCAGCGGTACGGCACGGATATATATGCCGTCTTTTACGAGCATGGCTGCTTGCCGCATCAGCTCGAGCTGCTTGTCCGAGGTCGTTTTCGAGCTGACCGCAACTACCCACGAGACGAGGAGCAGCACAAGACACACAACGCCGATCAGGACCCGGTCCGTACGTTTCAATCAGTAAACCTCCCCGCATTCTATTGAAAAAATACTGTGATCAGTATTCCTGCGTTCAAAAACGGCGCCAGCGGTATCTTGTCTTTGCGCCCTATCTTTTTCAGTGCGATCAAAACGATCCCAGTAAGCGACGCCAGGATCGTCCCGTAGAGCATGACCGGCAGTATTCCTTTAAACCCCAGATACAGCCCCGCAGCGGCGATGAACTTAACGTCTCCGCCGCCCAGACCTTTACGGCTTACAAGATACAAAACGAAAAACAGCCCGCCGCCGGTCGCCAGCCCGATACCGGAGTCTGTAAGCCTCGTGAGCGCGGCTTCCGTATCCAGAAACAACAGCGGCAACATCATTATTACCCATGCCGCCATCATCGCGATAACGAGATTGTTTGGGATCCTGTTGCTTCTTGCATCGAGTACTGCGGCGATATACCCGAATACTAAGATCAGCTCGTACCTGAGCAGCTGTATTACGTCCATCCCGCCAGGGTTTATCATCAACAGAGCGGCGCAGATAAGCGGCGCTCCGGCATAAGGCAAATTGATTTTGAGTTTTTCTTTTGTCATCACCGGTAGCCCCTTCCGCTCCCGTTGAGCCATGCTTTAGTTATAACTGTTTGTGTAACCTTCAGAGTCGGACGAAACGGCAGCGGCAGTCCGCCAAATGTGTACTCGATCTCATACTCAACGACAAGTTTTACGTTGCCATTCCTGTCTATAAGCACACTGTTTCCCAGTCCTAAATTTCGAAACTGGTAGAATTCCAGGGCGCGCAGTCCTTTCTTTCCCGTATGAGTGTTGACAACTCCCGCTCTCCGAAGGTACTCGTCGCCGGTTAGTTCCCCGTTTGACAGGTATCTGCCTACGAGCGGGCGAGCCAGCTCTTCGAAAATCTTGTTTCGCAGTTCGTTGACTCCGTAATTCAGAAGCAGGGAAACCGCTGCTTTAGGATCGTCGGCTATATCCTCGCCCCAACCCAGCGCCCTTTCGGCGACTGTTCCAACGTGCGCCGGCGCTGCACCGGCGTTTGAAACGGAGTCAATACCGCTAAAAACAGCCGCGATATCGTTTTTCATCGAATGGGCTTCGCTTGTTACCCTGTAAGCTTTGTCTTCCAGTGTCGTAAGATCGTTTGCAATACCAATGACTTCAAGTGTATAACAGTACATTGACAGTGTGTTTGCTGCCTGAGTCAGCGCATAATGGACACGAGCCTGGACCGCAACTATATTTACAAGGCTGAGTATGGATATCACCAGTAATAGAAACGGTACGAATGCACCGACGGTTTCGACGACTATATAGCCGCCGTTTTCTTTACTGATCGTCATAAACACCCTCCTTATCCGCGCTCCGGTTAGTACCCCTTGTAGTCAGTCGCTGTGATATGGATGTTACCCGGCATACCTATCCCTCTGTCGTCCGAGAATGCCTGCGCAAATGGTTTTGACAAAAACAGCAAACGCAGGTTAACAGACGTTTTTATACTGAAATCCGTTTTCATGTTTGAAAGACTGAATCTACCGCTCTTACCCAATGCCTCGGCCATTTTTGCTTCATTGGCTTTGACGCCGTTTTGATAGTTGACCATGTTCCACTCGATCAGATCGCCGGTGCGTACCGCCAGCTCCGTTGCCGCGTTTGGATATCTCCCTGAATAAAACAGAGCCTTTGTAAGGAAAAATACTTGCATATAATGCGAATAGATGAGCCCTTTGTCACTGCCAAACTTTGCTCCGTCGACGCTGTCGTCTGACGTTAGGTCCTTTACTGCTTTCATCACACCGCTTGGGCTGCAAACCCAGTCGCCGCGCGAAGCAACCTTCAAAAGCGGCACTTTATATCCCGAGCGCAGCGCCGCAACATCGATAAGCGATTCCGCTGCTGCAAAAGCCATACGCGCCAGTTCGCTCAGTACGAGCGCGAGGGGCGGGCACCATGCAAAAGCCGTAAATATGCTCGTCACGATAGTTGTGACCTCCGAAACACTGAAAACCACTATATAGTTGCACACCAGACGTATAAGAAATATGAGCCTTGATACGGCGTTCAGGTTCTTACCCGCATTGTCATGTCCACTGTACAGATATTCCCACTCAGACTGGAAGAAGTAGTTCACTTCATTGTTCATCGGAACGCCTGTGATCGTTTTGGGAAAGTCGATCTCTTTGAGCTCATCCTCTGTCTTACCTATACAATCGGGCCTTGCGGTCGCATAGTTTGAAAACATTGAAGTGCTGTATGTAAATAAAAGAAGATAATCACCCACTTTTGCCAGACTTCCCAACGGATCGTATACGACGCTTAATACCGGTTCTTTGAACGCCTGCGGTATCAGAGTCGCGATATCAACGATGCCCATCCGCTCCATGCTCGCCAAGCTGCTGTCGCTGATATAATCCGCGCCGAGCGGACTGTTGCACAGACCCTGATATGCTGTCTCGATGAGTGTGAGCAAGTCTTTTATCATATTGCGCTGTTTCGCTTCGGAGTTCGAACCGCTTGCGTTTTCCTGGCCGTCATAGAGCTTCACGGGGTCAAGCGGCGGTTGGTTGACCATCGCGGTGAGCGCGTCAAAAAACTCGCGGTGTCTGCCCGAATGCTCGGCAAACTTCAAAAACCCGGGCGGCATGCCGTACGTGATACTGTTTTCGGGAAATGAGGCAAAGACCGACGCTCTGTTGCTTGTGCCCGACAGCGAAAACCCCGGCGTCGTTGTAAGGCTCGACAGTTCTGCAAGCGAAAGGCTTGCGGCTGCGGAGTTGTTCGAGTTTCTGTATCTGACCCCGTCGAGCAGCGGTTTTACCGAGTTGTCAATGTAATTGTACCCTCCGTTTTTGTATGTGGTCGCCAAACCCGCGATGTCTTCCCATTTCAGGATATCGCGGTATCGCTCTATAATAGTCATCGGGGGCGAACCGTGTCTTTCCATGAGTCCCATGCGAAGTTCGTCGCTGCACTCGCCGCTATCGAGCTTACGCTCCAGTTCATCGACTTTTTGCTTCAGCTCTTTGTTCATTTCGTCTATCTCACGCGCGATACTGACCACGGCGTCAAACTTAGGCTTAAAGTTCTCTGCCTGCGTTTTCGCATTTGCGATAGTCTGGTTCAGGCCCTGCGCATAACCTCCGCTTGGCGTCGTTCCCCCGACAACGTAGGCTCTGATATAGTTGAGAATGGCTGTATAGTCCGCTTCCAGCGCCGCTATCAGGGAACTCTCCGTCGCGGCTTGCCATGAGTCATAACACGAGCTAAGAGCTACAAACTGTGAGCGGATCAGTTTCAGTGTGCTCGATACCGAACCAAATGCACCTCCGGCTATGCCTCCGATCGCCTGGTTGCACTTGTCAGCCGCAATTATCGCTTCATAAAGCTCTTTATATTTGTCAAACATTTCGGCGATTTCGGAATCGATCTCCATCTTATCGTATATGACTTCCGCGTCCTCTTTTAGCTTATTGCTGCCGAGCGCCTCAATAATCTGTTTTACCAGGATCACTGGCCCGCGGAATTTCATATATTCCTCGATCTGTCTTCTCAGAACATCTTCATTGCGAAGGTTCTTATCATACGCAAATTCTATATCGTCGAATGACAGATCGGACCCATAAAGAAGCTGCAGCGTGCCGAGCGTCCTGTCCTGCAGTTCCTCTCCAAAGACCGCGACTCTGATATACTCGTCGAGCAAGACATCCAGGATAGGGTCGTCTCCCGCGATCCCCATCACCCCGTAGAGGTCATAAAGTAAGGCGTTATATTGTGTAAGCACAGTATTTGACGCTAACTGGTTTGCATCTTGCAGGGTACTGTGCGCGGCATGTATCCTCGCCAGATCTACTGCGGTCCCGCTGACCAGCATGGCGGGAATGAGCAGCAAAGTGACAAAAACCGTCACGGCGCCTTTAGTTTTTCCCGGCAACTTTCGCATTCCGTACTCCTTGCAGAAATATCACTCAGTAAACCTGATGCCCTCTGTCCGGTTAACCTGTTTTATCATTTGACTTCTCCGCCTGAATCTCAGCCTGAATCTCAGCCTGGATCTCAGTCTGGATCGCTACCAACCCATAAACGATGAGACCTGCCGCCCGAACGAGTTTATAGTGTCCGCAATATCCGTAAGGCCGAACTTCTCGATGATATAGTTGACAAACTCCACTGCTAAATCAATATTCCTGACAAACTCATCGCCGTTTACGACTACGGCTGTCGAAGTTACCGTCACGGTGATCGTTTCGGGAAAACTGATAAAGGAAAGATTGACCGGAGTCGTAAACTCACGCGCTGCGGTGACGATTATCTCTTTGTACACAAAGCGGTTGAATATATGACATTGCACTTCTAAAACGCCCGCTTTTGAGCCAATGCCGCGGTTTTCGATCCTGGTTGCAATTTCCTCGCCTCTTGAAGCAGCGTTTTCGGTTCCCGAAAACAAAGCCACATAGACATTTTTGAGCTTGCTCTTGTTCGTTTCCCACTCATAAGACATTGATATTTCATCAAAATAGAGCCATGTCTCACTTTGCTCCGTGGCTATTGCCGTCGCAGCATACTGGGTCGCACGCTGCAGCGCCGCGCGCGCAGGCAGATACATCGCAAGCAGGACCAGAGCGGCAAAAATCATGATCATGATCGGAAAGAGGATGGCCGCTTCCACAACGGCGTCTCCACATTCATCTTTAAGAGACAAAGACGGCCATCTCCTTTCTTTCCTGTTCCGGTTTGTTCCTTTTTATGGCGGCGTACTCAGCTTCGATTCCGCTTCCCCAACTATTTGATCCCATAAGTCTTTCAGCCATCCGCTCAGAAATCCCCAGATGATGATTATCGCCAAAACCGCAATAAGGATAAGCAGAATAGCAACAACTACTCCGGACAGCCCGCGTTCATCTTTTCCAAAGTCCCGCAGAAACCCGTGGATCGCCAGATACACCGCAACAGGAAAATCGGATATCTTCTTACGCATGGTTACTCCCCTCCTTTCCTAAAAGTTATATCCCGGAAAAGTTCATTGCGACAGGTACCATGAGCATGACTAAAATAGCAAGGAAAAGCAGCATTGTCGGGATCATAAGCATAGAGTTTGCCTTTTCTGCTTCGCGTTTAGCCGTATGCCGGCGCTCCTGCCACGCTTCGCGCGCCATCGCCTTGAGTAGTTTCCCGATTTCTGCGTTGCCCTTGGAAAGATTTTGCATTAGCGCGGAGGCCAGCTTTGCTGTTTCCTTGGTATTACAGCGTGTTATGAAGTCGCTGAACGCGGCTTCGGGACTGACAAGGTTATCCAGTTCCTCCGAAGTTTTTCGCATTTCCTGATAAAGCTCAAACTCCTGGCTATATGCTGTTTCCTTCCAGGCCCTGTCCATTATCATGCCTGAGGTCACAAGCAGGGCGAGTTTGGATACCACATTTGGAAACTGCCTGCTGATGGCGCTGCGGCGCTTTCTTACCCGGTCGCTCAGTTCGTCATACATTGCGTATGAAAGCACCAATATCAGGACTGAGCCAATTCCCAGAGTCGCCGTTCCTGCGGTCGGGTTTCCAAAGCCCATAAACAGCGCACCGAGCGAAAGAGTTACAGAAACACCGATGACGGGGTATGACAGGAGCTTTGCCAACAGGTGTTTTGCCTTGTATACCGCATGTTTTTTGCCGTACAGCTCATAGCTTTTCGCCATTATCATCTTGTGCATATCACCCTTGCCGATCGCTTCAAACTCGCGCTGCAGAACATAACCCGGCGCCGCAAATACCGCAAGGCCCTTCAGATTACCGGCTTGCAAACGTTCATTCGCGGACTTGAGTTTTCTTATCGTCTTTTCCGAATCGCCGCTGAGGCGCAGTTTCAAAAAAACAGCCGCGATCCCATAACTGCGCGACAGTTCAGCGCGTTTTGCGTTATTCCTGATGCGCTGTTTCTCCGCTGCGGCGATATTGTCAAAGACTTTGTTATATGCAATAACGATCCAGTCCTCCCGCGTCGTTCTTGCCAGCAGGAAAAGCCAGAGAATCGTCAGCACAGTCGCTACGATCAGAATCAAAACCAACATGCCGCATCCTCTCCTTTACAGCTTCACGCTGCCGTACTTTCTTACCAGCACGAAACTGATTATGAAAACAATAAGGCCTCCTGTGGAAACAACTCGCCCCACGGTGGTCGTATATATCGCGTCCATAAAGCCTGCTCCCGCATATCCGATTATCCCCAGAATGACGAGGGGCATTAGCAGCATTATTCCGGCTTCAGACCTGGCAGCCGTAAGCAGGGTTTCGATTTCCATCTCGATCTCCATTTTATCCGATATGATCTGCTGGGTTTCCCGCACTATCTCATCGGCTCTGCCGGACTTGCCCTCAATAGTCGCGTAAATCGACGCAAAACTGGCAATATCTTCAAGCCCGCTGCGCTCGGCGAGATCCGAAAACGAGACTGACATCGGCACTGCGTTGTTGAATCTGCCAATAATTATGTCGAGCTCGACTATAATGTCGCTGTCCTCCGGATATATCAGGATAAGGTCCTCCCTTGCGCTTTGCAGGGATTTGATCAGCGGATTTCCCGCCCTCATAGCTACCGACATGGCTTCCAGCAAGTCAAAAAACTGGACCCGCAGCCTGACCGTGCGCTTTTTAATTGCGCTTTGAGCGGATGTGAAGATGTTTACGGTTCCGACTATCGCGCCTCCGACTATCGAAAGCAGAAGTATTTTATAGAATATGAACAACACCAAAAACCCTACCGCCAGTCCGGCAAGAAACGCCATGAAGTGGTCTAAGACGGCAGCCTGGCTCCTCGCATAGTCAGGCACTGTGGCGCTTCTGCCTGAATGCCGCCCGTTTATCGCCAGGTCTGTACTTTTTTGCCCGAACAGATTCATAACACGACCCCCGTCCCTTAACCGGCGGCGTCACCGGCAACCCTTGCATTGCCTTCTCCCCCGGCTTCGAATGCGGCGTTTTGCGTCGCTTGATGTCGCTTTCTCCTTAAACAACCATTCCTATGCCGGCTGTTTCCAGCTTTTGTGTGTTCTTCATAGGGTTTGAAGTGCGGACCAGTTTCCCGGTTACCCTGGTTTTGGTGCTTTCCTGCGATTCTTGAAACTCGTAGAGCGGGTTGAGTTGGATCTGGCGTTTTCTCACGTCGTATCCGGCGACCTCAACGATTTCCAAAGTCTTTCGGCTTTTATCACGCAGCCGGGACAGATGGATGATGATATCCACGGCTGAAGCTATCTGCTGCCTTATCGCCTCAAGCGGCAGCCCTTCCGCGCCTTGCAGGACCATCGTCTCAAGCCTTGAAAGGATGTCCGATGTAGAGTTTGCGTGGCCGGTCGACAGTGAGCCGTCGTGGCCTGTGTTCATGGCTTGCAGCATATCGAGTGCCTCCGCGCCTCGGACCTCGCCGACGACGATGCGTTCCGGCCTCATTCTAAGAGCGGACTTGATAAGGTCGCGTATCGTGACGGCGCCTTTGCCGTCGGCGCCCGCGTTGCGGGTTTCAAGGCGCACGAGATTATCAATATTTTTTATCTGAAGCTCCGCGGAATCTTCGATTGTGATGATACGCTCGTCTTTTGGGATAAAGTTTGACAGCGCGTTGAGAAAAGTCGTCTTTCCGCTGCCCGTGCCCCCGCTGACGAAGATGTTATACTTGGCGGTTACCAGCAGCCGCAGGATCTCCGCGACTTCCGCTGTGATCGAGCCGAAAGCGATCAGCTTTTCCACCGTCATTGCTTCTTTCGGGAAACGTCTGATCGTGACGATCGGTCCGTTGAGGGCGACAGGCGGCATCACAACATTTACGCGTGAACCATCTTCCAGACGGAAATCCACTATCGGTTCGCTTTCATTTACCGCGCGCCCCGCTCTCGACACGAACTTTGTGATAATGATCTCCAGTTCCCGCTTGCTCTCAAACTGGTTGTCGCTTTTCCAAAGCCTGCCGTCTTTTTCGACGAAAATATCCTTGTACCCGTTGATCATGACCTCCGTCACAGCGGGGTCGGCAATTATCCTGCCGAGCACTCCCAAACCGCGTATTGACTCATACACAGCTCCGGTGATGAGTTTCTTCTCCTTGAAGTTCAGGGATGAAAACTCTATATACGCCTCAGGAAGATTGGCTCTCGCACGCTCGATCTTTTCCTCCAGCGCTCTGGTGATAAGTGTATGGAGCTGCTCATTGCTCAAGTTTGTCAGGTCTGCATGACTCTGCACTTCAGCCTTGAGCTGGCTGATGAGCCCATTCCGTGTTCTCTCAGTCATTATGATGACCATCCCTTTCGTGTTACTCAAGGCGCCAAAACCTTTATTGAAGGATTTATCCTTCAATAAGTTTCCTTCACACGTTTTCCACAAAGCTGCTGCCCGACAGTGTTTTGTATATGGCGGTCTCATTTGTTGATTGGACATGGGGGAGCCGGACGACCGTATCCACCAGCGGTTCGCCGACTGTCGCTCCTTTGTTTGCAACCAGGACGGTTTTTGCTTTTATTCTTCCGAACATATTGTGTTGTGACTTGAATTGAGAAAGCTTTGTCCGGGCGGTGCAGGTCTGATCGATCACAATGAGTATCCTGTCTGCCAGCTCAAAAACGCGTCTGGTGCGCTCATCACATACACAAGACAAGTCAATAACCAACTCATCCGTAACACCGGCGCAGCCGGTTACCAGCATGGAGACGTTTTCAGCCGACAGAATATTCATATCGTCAAAGTTGTCAGGGCGGTTGAAATATGCAACCCCGGCTCCGCTGTCCAGCCTGCGAATGCCCCGGATAAGCGTTTTGATGTTTCCTTCGCTGCTTTCCAGCATTTCGAAAACAGTGCTGATGCTTTTTCCGGATTCTGTAAAATACGCCGGAACGCTTGAAAAAGCCTCAAGGTTCAGGTACAGGACTTGCTTGCCTCTTGCTGCTTTTCCGGCGGCGCAGGCAAGCGCGACAGTGGTCTTGCCCACGCCTCCCGCAGGCGACCAGACCGCGGTTATGAAAGCTCTTTCGGCGTCGGCGCTCCGCCCTTGCGCGGAGACTTTCGCATACTGTTCCAGCATGCAGGTGACGATCGAAGAGATACGCTGATACTTTTGGATTTTTTTCTGTTCCGCCGGCACAGCCGTGATCTCCTCTTCTTCGAAGTAAAGCAGCAGCGGCAGATGAACGGAGCTAAGATCCATATTTTCGAAAAACGAGGCTTCCATCAGCGCAATGTCAAATCTCTGTGTCAAAAGCAGCTCACGAAGACGCTCAGGCGTCCCGCATACGCTGACTTCGATCACGTCCGCGTGGTGCTCCGCCAGGGTTTCTGACAGATGCTCTGCATAGTCGCTGTCGCCCGATGTTATAAGCAGTTTAATTCTCATTAGTATGTCCGTCCTTTCGCATGCGCAAGCGTCGGCCGCTCGCGTTTCCTGACCGGGTCGGATTTACCTGAACATGTTGTCTCTCTAAGCGATACGTGTGATTTCGAGGTCAAAAAATCCCCGCAATCAGCTGAGTGGCAGAGCAATTCGGGGGGGGTATTATTGGGGTTGGAATTAAAGTTTACAAGAGCAAAGAACACTCGTCAATCCACAAGACAATGCTGATTTTCGTCAAAATTTTGTCTAAAATTCCACCATTATTTCTTCATGCTCTCATCATATCCATCCTTTTTTTCTCCGCTTATCATCATTTTATACAAGCGGTATTGTGGGCGGCATTCTCACCGGTTTGGGGTATTATTTGAGGTGTAGACT
>Ga0123353_10017161_pt1 | contig 10622 bp, 9 predicted proteins | sample TergutLab28metaG_3_FD_92763 | JGI IMG/M metagenome (GOLD analysis project Ga0123353, IMG submission 92763) | Labiotermes labralis P3 segment gut microbial communities from Petit-Saut dam, French Guiana - Lab288 P3 | ecosystem: Host-associated > Arthropoda: Insects > Digestive system > Gut ... | reverse complement strand
TGCCAATATTGATACAAAAATATACGATAAAGCCGCCACCCAGAATACTGCGGCAAACCACACACGCTGTCGTCCCAAAATATCAAGCGACTGCCAACCGCGAACAAACAGATAGAGGTTGCCGACTGTATAAACACAAAAAACTATTGTGAAAAACATAAAAAATGAAGATTTCATAATGGAATCGCAATTCCTAATTGTTGATTAGCCCTTGGAAGATCAGCAATCCGTTCACATTGCCCAAATCCATATCAACAGCCCGTTCTGCACATGCCATGATGCCGAAGACATTTTCGGCAGCATTACAGATAGCGGCAATATTATCCAAGGAACCGTCGGGATTCGATTCCGAGTTTGTTTTTCCGTCTTCGCTGCAATAACGTAGTAATATTTGTCCGTTCTGATGAAACTCTCGCATGGTTTCCTTATCCGCTTCGAACCGTCCGCAGGCATGCGCGATGGGTAATTGCAAAGCCTGCCCCTTTTTGATAAATTTAGTAACCGGAGTGTCGGTATTATCCGGTCTCACAAAGATATTTTTCCCAATGAACGTTCCCGATTGATTCGGGTTTAAGGTTCCTTTCAACATGCCTGACTGGCATAAAATCTGAAATCCATTGCCGATACCGAGCACAAGTCCCTTGCGCTTGATTCCGGCAAATTTTTCAATGGAAGCCATAATAGGCGATTTGGCGGCAACCACTCCGGGATTTGGTAAATCGCCAAACGATGCTCCCGATGGCAATATTACCACATCGACCCCCTGAAGGTCGGTATCTTCATGCCATAACTCTACCACATTCTGTTCCAGAATATAATGTAACGCATACATGGTATCTGAAAAACCATTGCTCCCCGGAAAATTTACTATACCAAACTTCATTATCTTCAGTTTTACGCTGCAAACCTATATCTTTTTTGCCATATTTACAAAAAAATTTTTGCGTTTCAATAAAAATGTCTATCATTGCTTCGATTTATGTGTTGAAAAAACGATGATTGTATTCTAAAATAAATATTGTATGATAACCGTAATGAATAAGAGTAATTCGCTGTTTAATACGTTTTTATCCGAAGTTCGGGATGAACATATCCAGAAAGACAGTTTCCGGTTTCGGTGGAATATGGAGCGTATGGGTTCCATTATCGCTTACGAGATAAGTAAACATTTGGAATTCAGTGTACGCGAGGTATCCACCCCCTTCGGTATTGCTGTGGAACATGTCGTCACGCAGCAGCCTGTTACCATATCGGTGCTGCGTGCAGGACTTCCGCTTCACTATGGCGTACTCAACTATTTCGATTGTGCATTAGGAGGATTTATCTCCATGAGCCGCGATTACGACAAGAAAGGCAATTTGCAAAAAAATCTTGAGTATATTTCGTGTCCGTGCATCAACGAAAAGGATGTCATACTTTGTGACGCCGTAATAGCATCGGGTGCTTCCATGTCACTGGCTTACAAGTCATTATTATCAAAAGGCACCCCTAAACATGTACACCTTATAGCATTAATTGCCAGCAGGGAAGGGCTTACATCCCTGCGAAAAAAATTGCCTTCAAAGGGTGTATCGCTGTGGTTAGGCGCACTCGACGATGAACTCACAGCCAAGTCATTTATCGTGCCGGGCATGGGCGATGCAGGCGACCTTGCGTATGGAGCGAAGGAGACAGAATGAAGAGTCATCATCCCTGATTCGTAATTTTTTATCATGTTCAGTCAACTTTGCAATACCACTTTTAGCGAAAGTATCAACAGTTACCATATTCATGATGATGTGGATGCTGAAATTCACAACCCGTATCCGGTTAAAAGCATTGAATATTATTTGTTCTTGAAAAATTGGATTGATACGGTGCAATGGCATCTTGAAGATATCATCCGCAATCCGGATATTGACCCTGTGGAAGCGTTGAACATCAAACGCCGTATTGACCATTCGAATCAGGAACGCACCGATTTGGTGGAACTGATAGACAGTTATTTTCTGGATTGTTACAAGGATGTGGAAGTACAGGCTGCCGCCGGTATCAATACTGAAAGTCCGGCATGGGCAATCGACCGCTTATCCATACTGGCGCTAAAGATTTACCATTGGCAGCAGGAAGTTGTCCGCACGGGCGCTACGCCGGAACATGCCGAACAATGCCGGAAAAAATTGACAGTGCTCCTTGAGCAGCAGAAAGATTTGTCCGCTGCCATTGATACATTATTATATGATATTGCCAACGGACGAAAATTCATGAAAGTATACAAACAGATGAAAATGTACAACGACCCGGCACTTAACCCCGTGCTTTACGGCAAAAACTGATGGCTCATATTCTCATCTTACGCTTTTCTGCTATCGGTGATGTTGCTATGACTGTTCCCGTGATTGATTCGCTGGCGCGTCAATATCCTGAAAATCGTTATACGGTTGTTTCCCAGACCTTTTTATCTCCTTTATTTGCACATTGTCCTGATAATGTGCAGTTTGTTGGTATCGACCTTTACAACGTCTACAAAGGAATACCCGGTATGTACCGGCTTTACAGAGAATTGTTACAACAAAAGTTTGATGCGGTGGCAGACCTGCATGATGTGTTGCGAACCAAACTGCTGCGGATATTTTTCCGTTGCAGCGGCTTAAAAGTAAAACATATCGACAAGGGCAGGAAAGAAAAACGGCAACTGACAAGGAAAAAAAATAAAATATTCCATCAATTGAAATTGACCACCGAACGTTACGCGGATGTTTTCAGCGCGATATGTCAACCGCTTGAGACGCTTGATTTTCGTTCGGTTTTTGGCTCGTCACGCGGCGATTTCAGCCGTATTGCACAACTTACAGGCGAAAAAAAAGGATACTGGATAGGTGTTGCCCCGTTTGCCAAACATGAGGGTAAGATTTTTCCATTGGAATGTATGGAACAAGTGATAGCGCATTATGCAGGCAGGGAAGATACAACTGTATTTCTTTTCGGGGGTGGTGCAAGCGAGAAAATGGTTTTAGAGGCATGGTCTGAAAAATACTCACGAGCCGTTTCAGTTGCCGGAAAATTAGATTTATCGGCAGAACTGATATTGATGAGCCATTTAGATGTGATGCTCTCAATGGACTCAGCCAACATGCACCTTGCCTCGCTGACTGCCACGCCTGTTGTTTCGGTGTGGGGCGCCACACATCCGTTTGCAGGTTTCTATGGTTATAATCAATCGCCTGCCAATGCCGTTCAGGTAGAACTATGCTGTCGCCCGTGTTCTGTGTATGGCAACAAGCCTTGTTACCGTAAAGATACCGGATGTATGACCCAAATCACTCCGCAGATGGTGATTGATGCGATTACTTTGTGAGACCGCTTCGGTAAGTTGATAATTATTGATTTTTGATATATCTGTCGTATTTTCCGTCCATTACATCTTTCACTGCTTCCAGATATCCGAACCCGTATTTCATATCTGGCAACAGATAACTGCCTTCCACCCACTCATTCCATGCGTTGATAGTCATCAACCCGGGCTGGTTGGGGTGATTGTCCACATATCGTTTTGCTTTTGAAAGTAATGTGGCAAAACTTTCGGGTGTATTATTATAATGTACCGTGTTTTTCATACCGTATTGCGGAAATCGTGGCGTATCGTCCCATCCCACCGATGTACATGGGAAAAAAGGAATGTTCAGCGTTTCATCCCACTGCTCTCTGATTTTGATGGAGTTAGTTCCATATACAATATAATCTTCCGACATACCTCCCATGTTGTACATCGTTACACTGTTAAATCCTGTTGCTTCGATACGTTCGGCAGTTCTTTTCGCAGCTTCGGCTGACCTCAGAGAACCACCGCCGGGAATCAACTGAAAATGCACGCCCGGGAACCCTGCCTTACGGGCTTCTTCCCTGAAATAATCCAACGCATTGCGGGTTTCTTCCACGCTTCCGCCAAAACTTTCCATCAATTTGTCGATACTGAATATGGCAAACACCGGCTGACCATCAATTTTGAAATAATTGGGTTTGTGGAAATATTGCCGTATTACCCTCTCAACAATGATTTGGTAATTTTTCCAGTCGACAGCAGCATCCCAAAGGATTGACGTATCGTCCCCGTAAAGATGATAGTTCCAGTAATTCTTCCTTACGTCGTGGTTGGCCCACATCACATAGAAATACATCTTTTCATTGTTCCTTGCTTTCAGAAAACCATCATTGAGAGCGCTTTCCAGAAACGGGCCTTCGTCATACCAATACCAATCGTAAATAAAGACATTAACGCCATGGTCGGTAGCAACGTCAATCCATCTTTCTACAACTTCCGGATCGTTGTCCATTTCGTATCCCCAGAGCGGTTCTTTAGGCTGATAATGCCCGTCATAACGGGGATTGCCCTTTTGGATAACTTCCCACTCGCCGATTCCTTCGGGCCACAATTTTTCGCGGAGCATCGGCTCGTCGTGGCACGAAGGCCAGATATAAGCAGCAACGTAATATTCACTCCTTGCCGGCTCCTTTTTTGAGTTTTGTCCGCAACCATATACGAAACAGGAAAAGATGATGATTCCTGTAAATATTTGATTTCTGATTAACATATACATGGAATGATAAATTTATGAATTGCAAAAATAATGATTTTTTGAATATGTCCACGAACTTTTTTCACGTTATTCGCTCCCGTACTTATTCATCACTTCACCTAAGATTTTACCAATATCCTCCGCCGTAATCTTCTCAAAATCCTTTTCCAAAGGCGTGATCAGTACGCCTCCCATATCCACCGCGGCAAGACTTATCAACATATTATCATCGCCTTCAGCTAAATAACAGTCAGGACGATGTTTTTTACGGGGGAAAATACAAGTTGTCCATCGGTCGTCGCCGTACCATGTCAGGATGTTCATCATCGGCTCAGTATCGTCAGGTTTTAATGGCAGGGCGTCGTAAATTTTCCGGAAACGTTGAAGCATTTCCTGTTTGTTTTCCGATTCGATGCGGATGGTATTCCAATTCCGGTCGTTTTCGATGGGAAGAAGCCCTTTACTTCCTGCCTGAAAATGAAAATGGTCTGGAGCCGATGCGCCACATTTGGGGCCATTGTAAAAAATGGTGTAGTTATCCAGTTGTTGCGCCAAATCAAGCATGTCGCCAAAACGGGAAGCGATGAGTTGGGGGGTATGTTCTATTGTCGGAATAGTCAGGTGTCGCTGAAAAATCGGATAGGGATTAACCAATATTGCATAACATTCCCCAAAAGGAATGTCTTTCTGTTCCGCAGGACGATTATTGCTGCAAAGGAAACACTTACGTTCGCGGATAGAGTCGGGGTCGATCTTTGCCGCTGAAGATGTGATGCGGGCAGGATTTAATTGCACCAGATACCGGTGACCATCCACATACAGTGTTTTTATCCTCACCTGTTTCAGAGCCTGATAATTGTTTTTTGCCAAACCCCACTCGCATAATTGTTCCTGAAACAGTTGATTTACTTTGTCTTTCATTTTAGTATGCTCTTGCGAACAAAACCCTCCGACCCGACGGTTTTCCGGTAAGGATACATTTCCCTTCTTCTTCGGGCACATCAAACGGAATACAGCGAATGGTCGACTTAGTTTCTTCCTTGATATGCTCTTCGCTTTCTGAAGTTCCATCCCAATGCGCCATGATGAATCCGCCTTTATCCAATATTTCTTTGAACTCCCCGTATGAATCGGTGGAATAGGTATTGGCTTTACGAAATTCCAATGCCTTGTTGTATATGTTGTCCTGAATTTCATCCATCAATGCTGCAACTCTGGGTACGGCTTCGCCCATAGGATATGTTTTCTTTTCGAGCGTATCGCGACGGGCGATTTCAACCGTTCCGTTTTCTATGTCACGCGGCCCCATGGCGATGCGTACAGGGACGCCTTTCAGTTCGTGCTCGGCAAATTTGAATCCGGGTTTTACGGTATCGCGGTCATCGAACTTTACTGTCAATCCCTTACTTTCCAATTCTTTTTTGATGGGAAGCATCTTTTCTGACAACAGAGGTAATTGCTCCGGTTTCTGGTATATAGGCACCATCACCACGTGCACAGGTGCAAGGCGGGGAGGCAGTACCAATCCGTTATCGTCGGAATGTGCCATTATCAAAGCGCCAATCAAGCGGGTAGTGACTCCCCACGAGGTAGCCCACACGTAATCAAGATTTCCTTCTTTGGTGGCAAATTTCACATCAAAGGCTTTGGCAAAATTCTGTCCCAGAAAATGCGACGTTCCAGATTGTAACGCCTTACCATCCTGCATCATCGCCTCGATAGTAAGCGTATCCAAAGCGCCGGCAAAACGCTCGCTGGCCGTTTTTCGACCCTTGATAACAGGCATAGCCATGTATTTTTCGGCAAACTCGGCATACAGGTTGATGATGGTTTCGGTTTCCGCTATGGCTTCTGCTTCGGTGGCATGTGCAGTGTGTCCTTCCTGCCAAAGAAATTCGGCAGTACGAAGGAAGAGTCGCGTACGCATTTCCCAACGCACCACATTCGCCCACTGGTTCACCAATATCGGCAAGTCGCGGTACGATTGAATCCAGCCCTTGTACGTATTCCAGATAATCGTTTCGGAGGTGGGGCGCACAATCAGTTCTTCTTCGAGCCGGGCATCTTCATCAATCACAATTCCCTTGCCGTCGGGCGAATTTTTCAGACGATAATGGGTTACCACAGCGCACTCCTTGGCAAAACCCTCGACATGGCTCGCCTCCTTGCTGAAAAACGATTTCGGAATAAACAATGGAAAATATGCATTTACGTGACCTGTCGCCTTGAACATTTTGTCTAATTGGTCGCGCATTTTTTCCCAGATAGCATATCCGTATGGTTTAATCACCATACATCCCCGAACGGCTGAATTGTCCGCCAAATCTGCCTTTACGACCAAATCATTGTACCACTGTGAATAATTTTCTTGCCTTTTTGTTACTTCTTTTGCCATTTTTACAAAGTTTGGTATAATATTTGTATTACATTTTTTAAATAAATTTTGTGGCAAAAGTACTTATTTTCTCATTAAACAAAAAATCAGGAGGAGGAGTCATGAAAGCAAAAGTTTTGATATCAGGAATAGTTGCCTTAGCAGCAATATCGTGTTCTTCGGGCAAAAAAGCATCCTATAAGGCCTACGAAGATGACGTTTATTACAACCCGAAGTCTGCCAGCCCCACAACAACGGCAGTCTACAGAGGTTCGGCATCAGCAGTGTCAAGTGTCGCAGCAGACAGTTACACCGCCAGTTCTCCTATGTTCGACGCCGGAATGAGCGATTACGAAAGGTATCGTTTGGCGTTGGAATCGGGACAGACAGTCGAAGAAGCAACCGCTTCAGTGAAATCTGCGCCCATAGAATACTATGACGCCCCCGGACAAAGCAACGGGGCGCTACAGTATGCGTATGTAGAAACTTCCCAAACCCGCGACAAGCAAGGGAATACTTACATCACCAATAATTATTACGAAGACTCGTATGCCGCCCGTATCTACCGGTTCGAACGTCCGTACATGGGGTACAGTTATTTCGACCCGTGGTATTACGGCCCATCCTTCGGGTTCGGATACAATTCGTATTACGGATGGCGGATGAGCCTGAACTATGGCTGGGGATACCCGTATTATTACGGTTATTATGACCCGTGGTATTATCGCCCGTATTACGGCGGCTATTACAGTCCGTGGTACAGCCCGTATTATTACGGAAGTTATTATTATCCCCATTATTATTACGGTTCTGACTATCGTTACCCGGCGTACCGTACAAGGGTAGCAGGCCCGGTGTACCGTCGCAGCAGCGGTTCGGCATTGACCTCCACAAGGTACAGTACTCCTTACAGGTCGGGTACGAGCGCAATCGCTTCGTCGCGGACATCAACCAGCACGGCTACGCGCTCCTCAAGCAGTGGCAGCGCCGCATACCGCAGCAGTGCAACGCCTGCCAACTACACGCGCGCAGCAACGACAACAACGACCAGCAGCCGTACCGCAACTGCTTCATCGAGCGCAACTCCGGTACGTTCCAGCAGTAGCACTACGGTAGACAATAACACGAGTTCGCGTACTTCGACGACATCAAACGTTTACGGTACGCCGCGTACTAATCAGAGTGCAACAACCAACAGCAGTTCGAATGTCAGCACTTCGGGCAGCAGTCGTTCGTCGAGCACCTATACTGCCCCCGGTACTTCATCGCGCAGTTCGACGACAAGCAGTTCGCCCACTACGCGCAGCAGTTCAAACGTCAGCAGCACGCCTGCACGCAGTTCAAGCAGCACGTATAGCGCCCCATCATCGTCATCGTCACGCTCTTCGAGCAGCTATAGCGCCCCATCATCGTCATCATCACGCAGTTCGGGCAGTTACAGCACTTCTTCTTCGTCTTCGTCGTCTTCTTCGTCGTCAGCATCCCGCAGTTCAAGCAGTAGCTCAAGCAGCAGTGGCGGCAGCAGAAGGTAACATAAATTGAATTTGGTTTATTTGATGAATATTGATTATTGAAAATTAGCGCAAAGCGCGGAATTAAAAAAAGGCTGATGTACCATTAATTACTGCGTGCATTAGCCTTTTTGATTGAAAAATGAAAATTGTATATTGAAAATTTTAAAACATCTTAACCATGAAAAGGATTATCATTATAACTATCATTTCCTGTGCGGCATGGATGAGTAATACCATGGCACAGAGCGCCGACGATGTCGTACTGTTTTCCCGGTATTATTCAGGAGGAACAGCCCGTTCGGCAGGTATGAGCGGCGCATTTGGCGCATTGGGCGGAGATATGTCCGTCATGAGTACCAATCCCGCAGGGTTGGCGGTTTACCGCGGTTCTGAATTTACAATCACTCCCGCAATGAATTTTGCCAGCACCAATGCCGATATTATTGACCATGCGTTCAACGAAAAAAGCGCAAGATTCATCATCAACAATCTCGGCTATGTATACACGAAGAACCTATACAATGAAAAAGGTCTTCAAAGTTTCAATTTCGGAATAGGTTATAACCGGCTGAGTGATTTCAACAGCAAGGCATATATCAGAAGAACGGCGGCACGTTCGTCAATGCTTGATGAGTTTGTATTTTATGCGAATGGATATGATAAATTCATTCCTAAACCCATGCATCATGATGATTTGAATCCTTTCTATGCCGGATTGGCGTATGATATGTATGCTATTGACATTGATGCTAACGGTGAATACTTCAGCGATTACACCGACTTTGGATATGGACAGCCTTTGTACCGTTCCATGAGTTCACGGGTAGGCGTCGGCGAATATGCTCTTTCCATCGGGTTGAATTTCAACCACAATTTATTTTTTGGCGCCACACTGGGTATTCAGGATGTATATTACAGGGATTATATTTTCCATGAAGAAAAACCTAATTTTGAATACATGCGGGATTTCAATTTCAGCGACGAGTATACCATCACCGGAATAGGGCTTAATTTTAAGACGGGAGTTATCTGGCGTCCCATGCAAATACTTCGTTTGGGCGCCGCCATTCATACGCCAACGCATCTTTGGATGAAGCCCTACCTTTTGACCGGCATGGGTGTCAATTGGAATACCACTCCATCCACCGACGACGGAAAAGCCCCTCACCCATATCTGGAAACAGAAAGCGACCCCTCCGAACAATACAGGATAACAACCCCGTGGCGATACAGTCTGAGCGCGGCAACCGTGCTGGGAAACCGTGGAGTGGTTGATGTTGATGTAGAACTGGTTAATTATGCGAATAGCAGTATATTGCCTAAATCGGATTATGACGTCGAAAATGATGATATTTCTGCTATTATGAAAACCGCTATGAATGTGAAGGGTGGGGGAGAGGTTCGTTTAGGTCCCGTTTATCTGCGTGGAGGTATGGCATTTTACGGAAATCCATACAACAAAAGCCAATATGACGACGACATTAGGAAAACGCTCAAAAGTACCATGAGTTATTCAGCCGGTATAGGTTTCAGAAATCGTGATTTTTACATAGATGCGGCTTACATTTACATGAAACATCCCGAAAGAATTAGTAATCTGTATCTTTCGTATAATGACGATGAGGCATGGTATGAGCAGGCCAAATTGCAGACTACATCCAGCAAGATAGTGCTCACTTTCGGGTTCAAGTTTTGAAAGTCAATGATGGGAGGTAGTTGGAATTTTGTATTTCAACTCTTTTTTCGTCCGTACTCCGGGTTAATCTTCAGCAGCGAAACGGCAATAACCGGAATAATACTGCAAATCATTATCCAGATGAAGAAATTACTGTAACCTAACTGTTCCTGCATCCAGCCTGCAAACATACCCGGCAACATCATTCCTAATGCCATAAAACCGGTACAAATAGCGTAGTGAGCAGTTTTATGGGCGCCTTCAGAATAATACATCAGGTAGAGCAAATATGCAGTGAAACCAAATCCATAGCCAAATTGTTCGAAAAAGACGCAACCATTGATGATCCATAAGCTGCCGGGTTGATAATAAGCCAGATAGAAAAAGACTATCGAAGGCAGCAACAGACTAAGCGCCATTGGCCAAAGCCATTTCTTCAGACCTCCGCGCGAAGCGGCAATTCCGCCGGTAATTCCGCCGATAGTGAGCGCAATAATTCCCAT
>Ga0123353_10017158_pt1 | contig 10623 bp, 11 predicted proteins | sample TergutLab28metaG_3_FD_92763 | JGI IMG/M metagenome (GOLD analysis project Ga0123353, IMG submission 92763) | Labiotermes labralis P3 segment gut microbial communities from Petit-Saut dam, French Guiana - Lab288 P3 | ecosystem: Host-associated > Arthropoda: Insects > Digestive system > Gut ... | reverse complement strand
TTCTCCTTTTTCTCTTTTTTTCTCCTTTTTTCTGTGTATAACATGATAAATTATCATAACAATCGCCATTAAATACCCTAAACCTATGGATATTAAACCAAACAAAGCGTACAAAAGGTCGTTCCATCCCGTAATAGTGATATGAGTATAAATTATCAACCCCACACCGACAATGAAAGGTGCATATGCGTAGCTCAGAATTTGTCCTGTTAAAAAATATAACGTAACGTATAAAAAAGATGCAATACTTATGACCAGCATATATGAGGGTAAAATTCCCCTTGCGGATATAAAAGATATAAAACTTAAAACGAAGATAATTGAGTTAACTATATAAAAAAGCTTCTTTTTCATTATCGGTTCACTCCCGTTATTTCCCCTTTTTCGTACTTCCTTGTACGCCGCCAAAGCACGAATCTGATTACAAACGCCGTCATAAGCCCTAATAAAATCACTCCCGACATTATTATTCCCGATAACGCGCTGAACAGATTCATTAAATCCGCCGCGTAAGCCGCGCCTATTACGCTGATGACTAAATAAGCTGCTGCCGACGACAGCGACAAAACATAGAATAACACACGCAATCTGAAAGATTTTATAAGCTCGGTGAGCAGGTATGCGGTCACGCCGGTGAAATAACCCACGCTCGCGATTGTTACCGCTATGGTCGGTATGCCTGCGAAAAAGAGGATAACGAAGGCTGTATAGAGCCTGATGTATTTATTTTTCACGGTGAGTTCCCCGTCAGAATTGTCGTAAAAACCTTATGTCGTTTTCGTACAAATGCCGTAAATCGTCTATTTCGTACCTCATCATGGTGATTCGTTCGAGCCCCATGCCGAACGCAAAGCCGGAATACTCGTCGGGGTCTATGCCGCAATTTCTGAGCACCTGCGGGTGAACCACACCCGCGCCGAGCATTTCGAGCCAGCCCTCGCCCTTGCACATTCCGCACCCTGAGCCGTTGCACTTAAAGCACGACAGGTCAACCTCCGCGCTGGGTTCGGTGTAGGGGAAGTGGTGCGGACGGAAGCGCAGTTTCACACTGTCGCCGTAGAGCCGCTTCATGAACACTTCTAACGTGCCTTTTAAGTCCGCGAAGGTGATGTTTTTATCGACCACAAGCCCCTCGCACTGATGGAACACCGGCGAGTGTGTCGCGTCCACCTCATCGCGGCGGTAGACCCTGCCGGGGCTGATTATGGCAATCGGCGGCTTATTTTCGAGCATGGTGCGGATTTGCACCGAGCTTGTCTGCGTACGCAGTACCACGTCGTCGCTGACGTAGAACGTATCACCCTCGTCGCGCGCGGGGTGCCCTGCCGGGGTGTTAAGCATATCGAAAACGAAGCGCGTTTCCTCGATTTCGGGGCCGCTGACGACCTGATAACCCATCGAGCGGAAAATGTCCTTCAGCTCGTCTAAAACAAAACTCATCGGGTGGCTTTTCCCGAGCGGAAAACGCTTACCGGGGAGCGTTACGTCGATGGCTTCTTTTTTCATTCCGATTTCAAAGCCGGCATACTTCAACTGCGAAACCCGTGCGGAAATCGCTTTTTCCAAGGCTTCACGCACTTCGTTGGCTTTTGCCCCGATAACAGGACGTTCATCGGCGGAAAGCTTGCCCATCATTTTAAGGACGGTCGTCAGCTCGCCTTTTTTACCGAGGACTTTCACCCTCAGGTCGTTGACGGCGTTTAAGTCCGCGCTCTCTTTGACCGCCGAAAGCGTATCTTCACCGATTTGTTCTATTTTTTCGAGTGTTTCTTTAATCATAACTTTTGCCTTTCATTTAGCTTTGCGAAGCAATGCGCGCAGGTTGCGAAGCAAACTGCCCCACCCTCACCAGGAATCGAACCTGGAACTAATTCTTAGGAGGAACTCGTTATATCCATTTAACTATGAGGGCATTTATCCCAAATGCCTATGAGGGCATTTGTCCCAAATGCCTGTGAGGGCATTTATCCCAAATGCCTATGAGGGCGAAACTTCTCATTAACCATAATAGTATACCAAAAATTAGGAAGAATGTCAACTGCTTGCAAAAATTTTGAAATTATGGTAAAATATGAAAATGAATTATGCAACCATTTCCGATTTTTGTCGTCTTTATAGATACGAGACTTTTACAACATTATAAAGGAGAATCATTATGAAAAGAACATTTGCTTTATTACTCGCAGTAATATTCCTGCTCACCGCCTGCAGTGAAAATGAAACCACCGTAGGGCGTGACGCCCCCGGCACGCCGTCCGAAAACGAACCCGCCGTAGGGGACAACACGCTCCCCCCGTCGGCTTCGCCGACACCCCCCTCTGAGAGGGGGGCGATTCCCGAATCTACACCGCTTGAACCGACACCCGAACACGAAACAGAGCGCGTAATTTCCCCCGATGAAACAAAGCAGGCATATATTTACCCGACCGGCTACAAAGTAATCGGGACAGCGTATATTCACGATATGCTCACCGGGCAAGCGACCGCCTTAGAGTTCGACGAGAATGTAACATCAGTTGAGTGGCGGGATAACCCAGATACGCCGTTTCAGGTTATGTGGCTCGATGATGATTATTTGCTGTTGCTTATGGGTAATGCGCTCGGTGTGTATTTACAGGATGCTAACATTTATTACTACAGGCTGTCCGACGGCGTACATGGCAGAATTATCGAGAGCGGGGACTATGAGAGCTTTACTTCGATAAAAACAGACGAAACCGGCGGAATGTTAATAGCCGGTGTCACAGCAACGGCAAACCGTGACTTGCCCGGGGATTTCTTTGATACTACGGCGAGGTTTTCGTTATCCTATATACGTGAATTGATTGAAAATAACGAAACCGTTGTCAGAGAACCTTCGCCGCCCTCCTCCGAAATCGAATACAATAACGACGCGGCGAATATCATAAAAGGCGGCTGGAGCGGTACTTATGCCGTGACGGACGGTGAGTGGATTTATTATTCCATATATGAATTCAAAAGCCCTGTTGAAGCAAGCGAAGGTTTTCTTTACAGAAAACGAAATGACGGTACGGGGGAAGAATTAATTCACAGTGCTGTGGGGTGGATGCGCAACTTAAATATTGTCGGTGATTGGATTTACTTTATCGTCACATGGTATTCCGAGGGAAGGCCCGGGGGTATATATAAAGTCCGCACCGACGGCACGGAAGAAGTGTTGGTTTACGACGCAGGTCGCTTAATTGAGCCTATGTATGTCGCCGGCGAATGGATTTATTACACCGACAGAAGCGATTCTGCAAGAAACATGGGAATATACAAAATCCGCCTTGACGGCACGGATAATACATTGCTGACAAACAGCCCTCACGGGTCTGTCCTTCTGATTAATATCATCGGCGATTGGATTTATTATCGCTGCACTTGGGACGGCACACATTATAAAGTCCGCACTGACGGCACGGAGAATCAAGAATTTGTTAACACTCCGAAGCTTTCCCTCAACATCGTTGACGGCTGGAGCTATTTCGCGAACGAGGACGACAACCACAGCCTCAGTAAAATCAATATGTACACAGGCGAAATAATAAAGCTGAACGATGAAGTGAGCAGTCATATAAGCGTAATCGGCGATTGGGTTTATTACGTGACTGCGTTCGTTAACGAGTATTGGACTTGGAGCTTTTGGAAAATCCGCACAGACGGCACGGAAAAAACATTAATAGCCGATAATATGTTTGGGGAGGAGACGCCTTCATTTGTATCATCAGTGATTGTAGTCGGTGACTGGATTTATTACGAGATGGATGTCAACCGGGGCGGAACCGACCCGATGTACAGAATCAAAACCGACGGAACGCAGTTTCAGCAAATACTTGATTAACTTTTAAGGAGAACAGCCATGAAAAGAACATTTGCTTTTATACTCGCTGTAATATTCCTGCTCACCGCCTGCGGCGACGGCACACTCCCCCCGTCGGCTTCGCCGACACCCCCCTCTGAGAGGGAGGTAATCCCCGAACCCGCAGACGACAACACGCTCCCCCCGTCGGCTTCGCCGACACCCCCCTCCGAGAGTGAGGCGATACCGCCCTCCTCCGAAATCGAATACAACTTCGACGCGGCGAACGTCGTAAGAGGCGGCCGGGGCGGCATTGAAGCCGTGACGGACGGCGATTGGATTTACTACTCGCTTTTACAGTTCGGCGGTTACGTTTTAGCCGACCATGAGAGCTTCCTCTACAGGAAACGCGGCGACGGCTCGGACGAGGAGCTTATTTACAGCACCTTTTCGGGTATCAGAAATTTAAACGCCGAGGGTGATTGGATTTATTTCACCGGGCTGAAAGAAGGTATTACCTGGGCTTTAGTTTTAGAGGACGGCTTCGATGATAAAGAATATTTAAGTTTATATAGAATCCGCACCGACGGCACAGAGATGACGCCGCTCGCCGGCGGTCAGGGTTTTAATTACATGTATGTCCTTGACGGCTGGATTTATTACGGCGATTATTTTGACGGCGACAGAATGACGGGTGACGGTAGCTGGGGCATGTACAGAGTCCGCACCGACGGCACCGAAAAAACCCTGCTCACAAGCAACCCGCATCAGCCCGATTGGGTCATCAACATCATCGGCGATTGGATTTATTATTATGACGGGAATAGCGGAGATAATTATAAAATCCGCAGAGACGGCACGGATAAACAGAAAATCGCAAAAACCGATAAGCTTTCCCGCATTATTATTGACGGGTGGAGTTATTTTGAAGACGGTCTTTGGGGGGAACGGCACATCAGTAAAATAAATATGCAAACCGATGAAATAATTCAACTGAACGACGGCAACAATTATATCTTCGACGTATCGGACGGCTGGCTCTATTACAATGTTTATAATTACGAACTTAATGATGACGGCAGTTATAATGAAGAAGCCGATAAGTCGGACATATATAAAATGCGTACCGACGGCACAGAAATAACACTTGTGACGCAGGAGTCTTTTGCCGGGGATGCGGACTATATTATCGCCGTCGGTGACTGGCTTTACGTCCAGCGGGAAAGCCGCAGAACCGGGCACGGGCCAATCTTCAGAATCAAAACCGACGGCACGGAATATAAAGAATTACATCACTGATTTGCATTATTTTGAAATTTATGTTAAAATGTAAGGGCGACCCTGTGTGGTCGCCCGCGGAACGCCACGCAGAGCGTCCCCTACACGAAAGGAGAACATATATGAGCGCCAAAATAAAAATCACTAAAACCACGAACCCAAAGCCCATTCCCACCGATGACTCGACCCTCGGTTTCGGAAAAACCTTCTCCGACCATATGTTCATCATGAGCTACAAAAACGACGACGGCAGAACCGGCTCCGCCGGGTGGTATAACCCGCGTATTGTACCTTATGAAAACATATCGCTCTCGCCCGCTTCTATGGTTCTGCACTATTCGCAGACTGTTTTTGAAGGGCTGAAAGCCTACAGAACCCCCGAAGGTAAAATTCAACTGTTCCGTGCCGCAGATAACTTCGAGCGTATGAACCTCTCTGCGCGGCGTTTGGTTATCCCCGAAGTGCCGGAAGACCTCGCCTTAGAAGCACTCAAAGAACTGATTAAGCTCGATAAAGACTGGGTTCCGCACAGTGACGGCGCGTCGCTTTACATTCGTCCGTTCATTTTCGCCTGTGACCCGTTCTTAGGTGTCCGCCCGGGCGAGGAATATATGTTTATTATAATCACATCGCCGTCGGGCCCCTATTATGCCACGGGGCTGAACCCTGTGGGGATTTACGTCGAGGAGAGCTACGTCCGTGCGGTGCGCGGCGGCCCCGGCTTCGCTAAAGCCGGCGGGAACTACGCCGCTTCTCTCGCGGGGCAGGTCGATGCTCAGAAGCAAGGCTTGGCGCAGGTATTATGGCTTGACGGCATCGAGCGTAAATACATCGAGGAAGTCGGCGCGATGAACATTTTCTTCCTGCTCAACGGCGAAATCGTCACGCCCGAGCTTCAAGGCTCGATTCTCGGCGGCATTACCAGAAAGTCGGTGATTGAGCTGTGCCGCAAGTGGGGCATGAAAGTGACCGAGCGCAAAATCACCATTGACGAAGTCGCCTCCGCTTATAAAGACGGGTCGTTAACTGAAATATTCGGCACGGGTACTGCGGCGGTAATTTCCCCCGTCGGTCTGCTCAAGTGGAAGGATATGAAGATGGAAATAAACAATAATAAGATTGGGGAAGTGTCGGCGAAGCTGTATGATACGCTGACGGGGATTCAGTACGGGAAAATCGCGGACGATATGGGATGGGCTATGCCGGTTGATTAACAGGAGGATATTATGGAAGCGATTCAAAAAGATAAGCGTTACACCTATGCGGATTATATGACGTGGGACGATGATACGCGCTGCGAGCTGATTGACGGCGTACCGTATATGATGTCGGCTCCGTCAACCGAACATCAGAGCATCCTCGGAGAATTATTCAGACAACTGGGGAATTTTCTCAGGGGGAAACCTTGCAGACCGTTTATTTCACCCATTGATGTAAGATTAAACATCGAGAAAGGCGATAACACGGTTTTTCAGCCGGATATTTTAGTCGTGTGCGACCATTCAAAAATTGATGATAAATCAATCAACGGCGCGCCGGATTTCATCATTGAAATTCTGTCGCCGTCAACGGCGAGTTATGACTGCATTGTCAAGCTCAACAAATATATGGAAGCCGGCGTACGGGAATATTGGGTGGTTGACCCTGAAAACAAAGCGGTTCAGGTTTTCTTATTAAAAGATGGTGTCCGCGTGGCTGATATTGCTTACGATGCTGATGACGAAACTGCGCCCGTCAGCATACTGGACGGCTGTACAATTAATTTAAAAGACGTATTCGCAAAATAAATAAAAACAGGAGACAAAAATGCAAAACACTGAAAAAACAATGGACAAAATCATCGCCTTATGTAAAGGGCGCGGCTTCATTATCGCCGGGAGCGAAATCTACGGCGGCTTGGCTAACACGTGGGACTACGGGCCCCTCGGTGCGGAGCTTAAAAACAACATAAAAAAAGCGTGGCTGAAAAAGTTCGTGCAGGAAAGCAAGTACAACGTCGGGCTTGACAGTGCGATTCTGATGAACCCGCAGACCTGGGTGGCTTCGGGGCATTTGGCGGGCTTTTCCGACCCGCTCAGGGACTGCAAAAGCTGTAAAACCCGCCACAGAGCCGATAATTTGATTGAAGACTTCGACGGAACTTCCACCGCCGGCTGGGAAAGCAACCGCCTCGAAGAATATATCACCGAAAAGAAAATCGCCTGCCCGCATTGCGGCAAGCAGGATTTCACGGGAATCCGCAAGTTCAACCTTATGTTCAAGACGTTTCAGGGCGTCACCGAAGAAAGCGCGAACGAAATCTATCTGCGCCCCGAAACAGCGCAGGGGATTTTCGTCAACTTCGCGAATATCCAGCGCACTTCACGCAAGAAAGTGCCGTTCGGCGTCGCACAAATAGGTAAGTCGTTCAGGAACGAAATCACCCCCGGGAACTTTATTTTCCGCGTGCGTGAGTTCGAGCAGATGGAGCTGGAATTTTTCTGCAAGCCCGGCACAGACCTTGAATGGTTCGGCTACTGGAAAGACTTCTGCAAAAACTGGCTGTTGTCGCTCGGCTTAAAAGAAGAAAATCTGCGCCTGCGCGACCACGGCGCGGAGGAACTCAGCTTCTACTCCAAAGCCACCACCGACTTCGAGTATCTGTTCGCGTTCGGATGGGGCGAGCTTTGGGGCATCGCCGACCGCACGGACTACGACCTCAAACAGCACATCGAGGCTTCGGGCAAGTCGCTCGAATACTTCGACCCCGAAACCAACGAGAAATATATCCCCTACGTCATTGAACCCAGCCTCGGCGTTGAGCGGCTGCTGTTAGCTGTGATTACCGACGCTTACGATGAAGAAGCACTCGACGACGGCACGTCGCGCAATGTCCTGCGTTTCCACCCCTATCTCGCACCTGTGAAGGCGGCGATTCTGCCGCTGTCAAAGAAGCTCGGCGAAAAAGCCGAAGAAATCTATGCAGACCTGTGCAAACATTTCCCCTGCGAATACGACGAAGCCGGCAACATAGGCAAACGCTACCGCCGCCAGGACGAAATCGGCACGCCGTACTGCGTGACGGTGGATTTCGACAGCCTTGAGGACGGGAAGGTGACGATTCGCGAACGGGACAGTATGGCGCAGGAGAGGGTGGCGATAGATGAGGTGAGGGATTATATAGAAAAACGAATCGGATTTTAAATTGTAGGGGCGTAACGGGCAGACACCAATGTCTGCCCCTACTTATTGCTCCTTATTTTCTCGACTATATTATAAACCAGCGCGATTTCATCCGGCTCCAAGCCCGTAACCCGAATATTCGTGCTGTCTTCTAACTCAAGCAAATAGTCCGCGCTGACGTTGAAAAATTTGCACAGCTCAACAAGTGTCGATATGCTCGGCACGGATAACCCCTGTTCGTATGAATTTATTGCCGTGCGTGATAAAGACAAAACTCTTGCAAGCTCTGCCTGTGTCATGCTCATTGCTTCCCTTAATTCTTTTATTCTGTCTGCTATCATATTAATCAATCTCCTTTTATTAACATGATACACTGTTTTGATTGGCATGTCGCTATCTGTTATGGCTGTTTAATATCTTTTTTGACGCTATGCTTGACATTGGCGTTTTTATATGTTATAATTTGGATATTAACGGCAGAAAATGCCGCATTAGGAGGATTATAATGTATATGGAAACATTTATAGGGGTAGTATTTATAGCTCTTTTTGTGTGGTTTTTAGTTGTTTTATCCAAAGCTATAAAATTAAAGAAGTCGCTAAGCGAACAAAAAAGCGTACACAAGCACGGGTATCCGTCTTTGTCATTTGCAAAAGTTATTTTACGGATAGAAGGTCTGTTATGTATTATCTTCGGTGCTGTAATAGGCGAAAGGTTCGGAAATGTGGCTATAGGGCTTTTATTTGGATTTATTTTTGGTATCGGCAGTTTTATAATTGCCGAAGTCATACAGCTGTTCGTAGATATGGGCAAAAATGTTGAAAATCTCACAGAAAACGTGCAGATGTTGGCGGAGCGGGAGAATAATATATTCGACCCGCCGAACGATACCTGAAGAAAATTAAAGATAAACAAAAGATTAACAAAATAACCACAAAAAAGAAACCGCCCTTTCTCTTTAAGAAAGGGCGAATAACTTGCTCAAGTCTTTTTACGGGAGTAACCTTGTTGCGTTGTTTCGCAGGTCAGTAAAACCCAAGTTGACTCTTGCGTTACAAGGATTCTTGCGTTAACTTTTGAAGTAGTTTACGCTCTTTGTTTTGCGAAACATTCGCTACAGTAAACGGGTCTGTCGTCACGAGGGTTAAAAGGAATCTTCGCTTCTCCGCCGCAGTCGGCGCACGTAGCGATAAATGTTTCCTTGTTCCTCGACGCGCTTTTCTTCGCGTCACGGCAAACCTTGCAGCGTTGGGGTTCGTTCACGAAGCCTTTTTCGGCGTAGAATTCCTGCTCGCCGGCTGTGAATACGAAGTCTGCTCCGCAGTCCTTGCATTGAAGGGTTTTGTCATCGAACATTTTTGTGATACCTCACACTTTTATTATTTGACCTTGACCGGACTTACACCGGCACCTTTGTAAAACAACGCTCTGAAATTAAGCTACTGGGGTCATATTAACTATTTATGAATCGCCTTGAGTTTAGTGCGGGCGCGGGACAGCGCGTTATCTACGGACTTCACGCTGATGCCGAGCCGCGAGGAAATCTGCCTGTACGAGAATGAATCCACATACATCTCGAACACCTGAAACTCCCGCTCTGACAGGGTTTTGCTTATTTTCTTTAAAATTTCCTCCCTTGTTTCCTTTTCTATTAACACTTCGTCCGCGCCGGGCGCGCTTTCTTTCATTAAATCGGGGTTGAACTCCTCACTTAAAATAAGCGTACGCCGCGCTTTACCGAGTGCGTTTTTCATTCTGTTGTCGATGCAGGCACCCGCATACGCCGAGAAAACGCCTTTGTCTTCCTCGTAGGTTCTTATGGCGTTCAGCAGAGCCAAGAAACCCTCGGAGATGAAATCCTCCGCGTCCTGCCGACTGAGCAACCCGAAGCAACCCTTGACGGTTTTGTTGGCTTTGGTTACGATTACGCTTACATAGCGGGTAATCAGCTCGGACATTACGTCATCCTTACGGTTTTCGTCATGCCGCACCGTCGCTAATAAGCGTTCGTCGCTGATTTTCGCGATGCTTTCCATAATACCTACCCCTGCGGCATCTGCCTGCTCTATCAAAAATATATCATTAAAACGCCGATTTGTCAACAGGAAAAGACAAAAAATTTAATTTTTACGTTATTTTGCACTTTAGCTTGTCCGATTTATTCACTTTTTCCGTGTACTTTATGCCGGTTATATAATTTCATTCTCGTTCATTCCGTAGTCGTCGTCATCGGAAAAAGCCTGAACATTGCGGTTCGGGTTGACGGCTTCCCCTACGACCATCTCATAAAGGTTCTCGTCCAAATCGGGACCTTTTTCCTTCTGTAAGGGGTTCCGCGGTTTTATGTCCTCGCCTCTTTCCCTTTGCAGGGGGTTCTTAGC
>Ga0123353_10017157_pt1 | contig 10623 bp, 11 predicted proteins | sample TergutLab28metaG_3_FD_92763 | JGI IMG/M metagenome (GOLD analysis project Ga0123353, IMG submission 92763) | Labiotermes labralis P3 segment gut microbial communities from Petit-Saut dam, French Guiana - Lab288 P3 | ecosystem: Host-associated > Arthropoda: Insects > Digestive system > Gut ... | reverse complement strand
GGTCACTATAAGTACCGCCAGTTTAACATTCAACAATTCTACATTCTGCCCACACACTGTATTTATGTGTTTTGTGTGGATCTGAGAACAAACAGCGATTATTTCCCTATACAACATTAACTGGTTGGTCCTTTTAAAGACAACACAGTGTTCTGTGTGAGACACAAAGTGAAATGTATGTAAAAGGTGGATGTATTATGGTCTTCGCAGGGTTGACACACAACTACAGACGACAGAACCTGCAACACATGCAAAGCGGTTGATGCAAAATTAACATAAATCATAAAGCGTATCATATGCAAAAATGGCACAAGTAGCGCTTTATATCACCATCACCATCACCATCACCGTTTGTTCTCCCTCCAGTGTTACGCTGCATATCCCAGTTTAACTGTTAGTTTTAATAAGGTAATTACACATTCTGTTAATAATGATTCTTGAAGACAAATCTGCAGGTGTGACATATTCCATATTCCATACTCCAAACATGTTCCTGCCACTCCTGTAACAGCTCAATATATGCTTTCCTTCTATGTTTCCTAGCAATTCGCTCGATCTGAAGTCTACTACCGCTTCTGCCTTGTGCTCTGAAAGACCCAGCTTCATCGAGGTCTTAGTGATATTCCTCAGACCCTACAAGCAAATGTTGGGATAGTATGCCTACATCAACATGACTGTGACCGCTTCCTTCCAGATCCTTCCCACTTCATTATTCGTAAACCACGCTAACATCTGACGGTGTACAACCTGGACTACACACAGTGCCGCGCAATAAAACTAATAACAAATAAACAAACTAACAAATCTTATTCTTCTTCACCATAACGTACAAGTAATACTGCTTGTTCCGGCTTCACAAGGTTTCCCCTCTTCCCTGGTCTCGCTTTAGGCAATATTTTGCCTCTTCTCAATAAACCAAATGTCTTCTATTGTATTCCGTTCGACCTTCCTTGTATTATTCAGTTCCACAATACATAAATGTAACCAGCAATACTTACGACGCATCTCACTCACTACATTCTCCCCGCCATATCGCAGCTCAACCACAACACCTCACCGTCAACACGATACATTACAATTCACCCAACCGTCACTCCGCACACACTAAACGATTTGAAATCCCAAGACTTCAATCATTACACATATTAACCCATATATATATTACAAAATTTTAACTGAAATTATAATTTTTTTATTGTAATGGAGTGATGGCGACACACCTGATCAGAGTTACATCTGTGTATTCTCGTAATAACAACATCGCCCTGAAGATGGGCGCAATAGCGGCCGAAACATGTTGGTGAAAATTTAACGAATGCATCATGAACAGTGAAGTGCATTTTGTTGGTTGTTTGTATATCACGGATCAAATGTTTTCTGTTTCACCGGTGCGACTGCCAACTCAAACAATCGCAATTGTCATCCCCATTACAGTCCACTCAAACCAACACAACTGTCATCCCCATTACAGTACACTCAAACCAACACAACTGTCATCCCCATTACAGTCCACTCAAATCATCACAACTGTCATCCCCATTACAGTCCACTCAAACCAACACAACTGTCATCCCCATTACAGTCCACTCAAACCAACACAACTGTCATCCCCATTACAGTCCACTCAAATCATCACAACTGTCATCCCCATTACAGTCCACTCAAATCATCACAACTGTCATCCTCATTACAGTCCACTCAAATCATCACAACTGTCATTCTCATTACAGTCCACTCAAATCATCACAACTGTCATCCCCATTACAGTCCACAATACAATCACGTCACACATGTTCTTCCTTCCTTTTCACTACACTTCATGACGTCAGCAACTCAAACAATCACGTACAGCCACGCACGTGTTGGCCTGAAGTTTGCGCCACTTACGAGTTAAAGATCCTATAAAAAAGAGCGCTCAACCCTCTCGTTCCATTTACACCACAAAACTCTGGAAAAACAAACGAAAAACACACTGCGCGCACAGTGCGAGCGGTACGTACCCAGCATCGCTTTTGATGTCCGCCCGATACGTTCTGATGAAGAAGCTTGTATAAAAGAACTAAGTATTGTAGAACAACCTACAGGGATAAACATGGGGGACTTTTTATATATGTGTTCAGTGGCGATACACACAGACTCCTTCATTATACGAGGAGGGATCTTTCTTTCAACTGACGAAACCCACAAAGCGTTCGTTTTATTTAGTGTTTATTTGGATATTCGCCGCTGTTTCTTATATCCAAAAGCACTACGCCCACAGAACTACAAAGCAGGTCTTTCATACACCTGGCAGTTTCAGGCGCCTTTCCAACTACATGTGATTCACGAACATTTCTGCTCGCAAACTCTCAAAACATCACAAAACGTCGCCTTCCTGTGTTCATTTCGGGAACAGTGTTACGGTTTCCACAGATATTGCTGCGGGCGAAAATTCTGGTCCACAAAGACGACGCCGAACGCAAAGAATGAATACGACGTTGTGTGTGACGTCAAGTCGCGTGCCTCAGATAGACGCCAATAAAATGGTCCCTTGTTTTCCGCCGGTGTCTCGCCGAGAACAAACGAAGACGTTTGCGGTCAGCGCTGTGTTCTGCAGACACAAATTGTGTTCAGGCAACCCGTGCGACGGCCGGCCTACCCTCTGAGCAGCCCTCTGACGTCCCATTTGTGACAAACGGTCTGGGTACTGACGGAACCAATATACATGCCGCAGACGTTTCGGCGGGCATGCAGACGCGGGAAAATTCGACACGCATTTAAAACGCGCATTAAGGCACCAATGTTTAAACTGCAGACGAAAACGACGGAAGCGCCGTTCCTATATCGGAGTGAGAATGGGACTGCAGTCAGACAGAACGACAGAAACATCGGAAGACGATAGACGGAAGAACTGGACGTCGGTTGTACGATGTGCCGCATTAAATGTCCGTACCACAAACTGAAGAGACAGGAAAACTAAATATAAACAATGTAAATGAAACTGCTGTGGGTTAGGTGCAAGTGAACGTAACAGTCACTAAAATGAATGATACACGGACTGTCAAGTTAGTGTGCGAGTTTGAATACAGTACAGTGGACAGAAGAAACGTAGCTCGACCAAGGAAACGATGGAAAGACAAATATCTCTGGAGACGGGACAGGTTTCAAATGGCTTATACCTTGCTGCTGCTGCTGTTGGTGGTGGTGGTGGTAGTGGTAGTGGTGGTGTTGGTCATGATGATGATCATCATGATAATCATGATCATGACGAATGACATTAAATTTTGAAGCCTGAACAAAATTCGAAAGTATTCTTCTACCCAATGCCCCTAGATACCCGAAACAGCAAATGGTTTTTAAGGCCCCCAGGGCTAGCCCGCTTGTCCTTATGATAACAGCAGTATGAAGACGGAACACTGGCGGAATGACAATGACAGGGGCAACCTGAAATACCCGGAGGAAATCCTGGCCAGTGGCACCCTGTCCACAATAAATGTCATACGGACTGGCCTGGCAACGAACCCGGGGCTCAGCGATTTCAGATGTTCAAATAATAAGTTTATACCTGGCAGAAATATGAACCTACGTCACACAAACCAACCCCCCCACCCCCCAAATGGTGATGAAGGAAACGATCCGAACGCCCTTACTGCGGCCAACACACGAACTCACAGCACAGCTGTGGTAAAAGTGAAGTTGGTAGGACAGTGAAAAGTAGGGGGGGCTTAGAGCGTCTGGGCCCAACAGACGGGGGTGTTGATGTTCTTGATTTGCGCCAACCAATCAACCAAATAACTGACAGTCTAACAAACAATCTATATGAGGTACACTCCTTCTTGACAAGCTAACAGTTCCTCAGCAGTTCAACAAAATTCGCATTTTATGGAACCCAAAGTTTCATTAACGATCCAGGTCGTGTCAAACCCGCACCGTGCATCCAGCCATGGTGGCATAAACACCATAGGACCCAAAGCGACATGTGCCTGAATAAGAATATGAAATTCTGCAACAGATGTTAGGTTACACTTCAAGAGTACCTGTACGGTACATTCTGAATTGTGCTTTGTACAGCTTGTAACTACTTCAACATTCCGTATATTAATAACTATGCTATAACCATCCATTAATGTATTTTCCTTTGCTGAAAGCCTCCCTGAAGATGGCCGAAAAAGGTCAAAACATGTACGTGGTTTACCACAGGTTTATATATATATATATATACTATATATATATATATATATATAGTATATATATATACACACACACACACACATACATATATATAGTATATATAACGTAATTATGGCGCAGTTGCTGGTGTGTGTGTGTTTGATGGTTCATTACCGTGTTCACAACAGCTGGCCATTTGACCCTATCCTAAGCCATATCAGTTCAGTCCACGCCCTGACGTGCTGCTTCTTTAACATCCCTTTTCATAGTACTATATCTTATATACTTATATCATCAAACTGGTCTCTTTCCTTCAGTTTTCCCCACCAGAATCCTGTACGTGTTTCCCTTCTCCCCCATACGTGCCACATGCACTGCCCATCTCACCCTCCTTTACGTGTTCACCCTCACAATATCTGATAAGCAGTAAAACCACGAATCTCCTCATTCCGCAATTTTCTCCAGTGTGCTGTCACTTCCTCCCTCTCAGCAGCCTGCTCTCCAACACCCCCAAAGATCACAGGTCTGTCAGTACACTGTGCACAGTGCCTACAGCTGCACCTCTACATGACAGGTGCCAATCACAAATTTCATCTTGGGCTCTGTACCCCACAGAGTCTCTGACTCATCATATATCAGGGACAACAAACTAAGGACCATGGGACACATCACATTTTTAACGAACCAACAAACGCGAACAAAATTATGGTCGGAAGTCAAAGGAAGAGTCCTGGTCGTAGGTCCTGCTTTAACTGGCAGGATGGCATTAAAATGGGTGGCAGAGAGACAGCGTGGTAGGGCTTGAATTTAATTCATCTGTTCAGGAAAGGTACCAGAGGCAGGCTTTTGTTTACATGGTCATGAACTGTCGAGTTCCGTAACGGCATGGAAATTACATTCGCCCTCCATTTACTCGCATCCTCTGGCATTCCATGACGTTTATTCAATTCACATCTTATGAAAATTCTGTTCGCAAGTTTTATTTCTTCCCATGCGTGCTATACATCCCGCCTATCACTTGTTCAAAGAACGCCTGTTTCGCCCGGCAGACTGCGGCTAGTATCATCAACTCACAAGACACGACAAAACACTCCACTTCACCACTTCAGCAACTTGGCTGTATGTTTTCCAGGAAGTCGAATGCGGACGGACACGCGTTCGCATTTCGTCAGTAGGGTCGTTTGTTATTTGTAGCGATCTAATGTGACGCTGTTGACAGGATCAAATAAACAGACGCAGAACGATTATACGTGCTTCCAAATTTATTAAACAAATATGTTTATTTACTCAAACTCTTGGGTAAATGACTCACACACAGTGTCAACCCTTCAACAAGACAACGTCAATAAACCGAATTACAAGTTTCTAAAAGAGACGTTGAACTGACAGCAAGTGTCTTGTAATTCCGCGGCCCGCACACTCGCACTGGTGAAGTGGCCAGCCCTCGTAATGCACGGGGGGGGGGGAGTTCCTGGGTTCGAGTCTTGGTCTACAGACCGGCTACCCTGAAGTTGTTCGAAGTTTGCCCAGTTACTCCAGACACTTGGCATAATAATGCCTAATGTTTGGTCAAGGCCGCCAGCTTACAAACCTTCCAAATTGCACACTGGACACTATTGGTCTGAGCTACTGTCTGTCTGTGTCTATCCTCTCCTATCTCCATGCAGCACAGTTCTGCAGAAACTAACAGTTCCTCAGCTGGTCAAGAAATTCCCCGCACTTAGCGCAACCCCACGGTTCATCACCATGCTCACAACAGCCCGCCACTTGTCTGTATCCTCAGCCTCTAAACTCGTGTCCACCGAGGACTCGATCTCCAAGGGCAAAGCGGCCGGAACGTGAATCTGTCCACTCACTCTACGCAGTGTCGAAGTAAAGAATGAGTGGAGCTCTTCCTCACCTTCCCAATGTATTCGCACTACATAAGAAGTATAAGAACACACCTGCATGGCATGCTGGTTAATTATGGACACATACATTAGGTACATTGAACTGGGCAATTAGAAATAATACATGGTGAACGGTAAAGGACACTGCCATGAACCTTATGAAGGAACCGTATCGAAATTAATACAGGTACGCCTACCCCCCTGTTTTATGCTCATAAGCACACCAGAAACAGTGGGCGTAATTAAAAAATAATACTCCCGTTAGAAATAACGGGTTAGCGTAAGAGAACGCCGACAGCCAAAGGGGCGTTAAACCGAAAATGCGCGAGCGCAAATTAAATAGTGGTATAACCCGGCAAGGTGTGTAGAAGCAAACAGCGGGCGTAAAACAAGAATTTTGTGTATATTCATCCATGCTGCGTTCATTTAACCAGGCTTACAACTGAGACGCGATTAATGCGCTTGGGAAGGACTGGATGGTGTTATGTGGGGCCCTGGAAAGTGCAATTCCGGGGGCCGGCAAAATAAGAAGCAGAGAGGTCCTTGGACTGCATGGCCCTGAAGATGGCGGCATTACTATCCTTCGAAACGCGAGGGAATGCTCCAGAAGCGATACGGAACAGTTCGGTCTTCCGTGAAATTAGCCGGAATTCCGACGAAGCCTGCATTGCTAAATACTACAGCGCTATGTGTCGGGTCTCCTTGTTGCTGCAGCTTAACGAACACCTTATACCCGTCATATTTCAAACATCTGGGCCCCAAATGCTCGCCCCCCCCCCGCCCCCTCCTGCTCATCGCAGCACAAGTGGCACAATAATGCACTTTGGGATATTTGTGTAGAACTGAGCGATGCTAACACGTTCGTGAGTCAGCGGCACCAGACCGCTGAGTTTGTTGCTGGAGGATCTACACCTTTGCAAGTCAGCGATGATGGGCGGGGGGGGGGGGGGGGGGGTAAAAAACGGCAAAAAAAAAACACCCCGTTGGGGGGGAGGGGGCCCCAACCGGGTGGTTTGTGGGTGGGGGTTTTTCCCCTTTTGGGATATGGCGGAAGGGGGGGGGGGGGGGGGGGGGGACAGTCAAAACGCCGAACATAAACACACATCCTGTGAGTGACAGTGGAAACCTAAACTTCGCAACCTGGACACGACAATTTCTGCACTTGATGATATTATCGCACGGCGTCGGTGTTGTGGATCCACGACGGCTTGTCGGTTGTTACGCCCAGCAGCAGGGTTACTGAATCCCGACGTTTCGAAATAGCGTACCGTCTTCATCTTCAAGGGTCAAGGAATCCTAGAGGAATGCGGTTATTCATCCTTCATACTGGCCCAGATGGGCCGACACGTTCAATGTCGGTGGGCAGTCACCAACCGACATCTGCGCACGTGGTTAGATCTCACTGCCATGAATGATTAGACACGTGCACGGCAGAAATGCGACATTAAACGACAACCCCTTTGTACTGTTACAGCAGCAATGTCAACGTAGCTGCCATTCGTTTGAAATTCGTAGGTGGGAAACAATAAAGGCATACAGGATTTTGGATGAGAAACCTCCCAAAAAGAATACGTCTAAAAGCTCGGGCGGAAGGTGCAGGAATATTAACCATATTAATCCTGGGATTAAAATAAAATTAAAAAATCACGGCCTACCCGACAGAAAACAATCAAAAAGACGAAGAGACAAGCAGGAATCGTCACTGTTTATTCTTATGACCAAACGAACCACACAAACAGGCCCACATTTGGGCGCTTTCAAAAAGCAAATGCGGGAAGTGGCAATTGGCTACGTCATATCCGTCCATCCGTCTGTCCGCCAGCGAAAACTCGACACCCATCCCGTCCCATCACAAGTACCCCTGTGACAACTGACACTGCGGAATTCCACTGATATCTGCCGACACAGTCCAGCCGACTGTGGCTAAAATCGGGCAAACATGAAGCACACTTTACATGCAGACCGACACAAGTTTTATGACTACACAACCGACGTTTCAGCCGCAGCGTGGCACTGACCAACCATTTCCGTCCACTGCTGTCATTAATTCACCGTTTCAAGCACAAAGGTCCACCACACACTACGTCGACAGCCCACGTCGATGTCGGTGGCGGCGCGGTCTAAATCGTAGAACTGCAGCCGCTCGCTGGCTGGGATTGCGGGTTCGAGTCCCGCCGGGGGCGCGGGTGTCTGTTTCTTGTGTCAGTTGTGAGTTTAAAGATATAGGTTTCTACGACGGGCCGATCAATCGTCCAGAGGAGTTCAACCGCGCGCACGCGCGTGTGTGTGTGCGTGTGTGTGTGCGCGGGTGACCAAGTGTAACAATAACCATCTACACCTAAAATATGTAGGTTGAAGATGAAGAGGTCGGAATAAGAAAGAAAGACAGGCCGATTATCCACCAGATATTTACGCGCTCTGTGCAACTCCCAGTGGCCAGACACAACCCTCCACACAGTAACCGATTTGTCTTTCTGATGCAAGCTTGCGTCTACAATGACAGGTTTCTAGTTTCAAGCGGGTTTCAATGTGACCATCACTCCAGCTGGGCTGGACAGTCAAGAGTTGTCCATAAAGTCCAGACCCGATCTGTGGCCCACCCAGTCCCTTTACAAAAGCAATCCAAGGGGCGCTTCCCCCGGGTGTAATGCGACCAGAACTTCAAGCTCAGCACTCAACTACATCTAGTACCGACGTTACGAATTAGTGGAGCTATACCTCTACTCCCTCTGGTCGCCTTCAAGTGTCACCTTCATATTTACCACCCGGTCCGTAATGGGATACAGGGCTAATACCAGCTGCTCAGTTGCACACTTACTGGCATCTGTAATGCACGCACTTCTAGGCACGCAGTCACAATCTCTCCCTACAGTCACTGCGGCACAAAAATTGCTAAGAAAGGATTACTCAGAGCAGTCGGTCAATATTTGGTGAACTTGGCGCAAATTACACCGCTTAATTAATGGAGTTTAAGTAGAAATGCAATGTTGTCTTGTTTACACTTTTTCTAAAATAAAACTCGCTATCGAGGGGTGTACTGACACTTGATATACTCAACCTAATAAAGGCACCCCCCCCCCCCGGCCTTGTCTTTATAAAATGTTGATCTTCTTCAGGGCAAACTTTAAGTTGTTCAGAAACTTGGCGTTCTCTGGTTTAATGGTGAAGAAACAAAAAACCCAGGTTTCTTGAACACCCGCTGAGGCACAAAAACTGAAAGTACTTTTCTATAAAATGATAACCGCCTTCCGTAAGAACATTGCTTTATGATGGTTCCCAGGCTTCGCCAATGTATCCTTCTGGTAAGAGCGACACGTCGATACAGAGGAGCACGGAGCTTCGGAGGAAATATACTGACAGGGCAAACCGAAGTGCTGGGAGAAAACTCTGCCCCAGTGCCACTTTGTCGACTACAAGTTACGAATGGACCGAACTGGGATCAAACCCGGTCCTCCGCGGCAATAGACCGGCGAATAACAGTGAAAGCCATGACAGGGCCTTCTATTTCAGCCGCGAAACGTTTTAAAGGTGTTTCCTGTGGGGTCGCAACTGACCCCAAAAGGTGTCCCTCACAAACGCTAGTCGATTGAGGCCGCACAGAACACTAATTCTGGACCTGCGAAGCACAGGGACGGAAGTCCAATTTGATCATATTTGAGACAATAAATCATTTTGCTTACAATTTCAAGCTCTTTCAGATGCAGATGGCTGCAAAGTCCAAATACTGTAGCAGTGTAGCTGGACCAAGAATTAAGCAACAGTCAGTTGCAGGTTGGTTGAAGAAAAAAATGAATGTCTCCAGCATGGTAGAATTTGACTGACACCTTTGTGCTTCTCAGGTCCACAGCTACTGCTCAGTTTGAGAACCTTATGGAAAACGCAAATACACTGCGAGGACAAAAAAAAAGCATATTTTAACCTTTTGGCGCCGGAATTATTTTTTTTAATTTTACCACACCCTGTATATAAAATGTGAATAATACAGGGACCAACTACGTTAGAATTATGAAACAAACTGCATTTTGAAGAGAAAAAACGGAGAGTATATACCACGTTTAAAATATTCAGTAACTATATTTGTTGAATAAATATATAAAATGCAACTGTAGAGGTTAGCGGTGGGGTACGACAACTATAGTTGACATTAGGCGTCAAAGGGTTAATGCCAAATTGCGCGGTGTACCTAGCAAGGACTGTGCTAGCCAGATTGGATGGCCTCACGGAAGACCTACTGCAAACATGAAGAATAAAAACAATAAAATGCGGCCACAGCACTTCTCATGCTCTTTATACAGGATGATCATAAAGTAAATACACAATAACTTCAGTACAATTCTTTCTGCTGCGGTATGTCCATGTTAACACAAAACGTTAAACAGACGTCTCTCCTACGCAGAATGCTGCGACGCTACGTCTCTAGCACCGATCTGCAGCCCACACACTACCGCTTTACGACCAACTCCTTACTTACTTACTCCATGGTGCAGAGTCCTTCTTGAGAAGCTAACTGGTTTGCAGCTAGTCAAGAAATTCCCCGCATTTTATGGAACCCGAAGGTTCATTACCGCACTCACAAGCGTCCGCC
>Ga0123353_10017156_pt1 | contig 10623 bp, 9 predicted proteins | sample TergutLab28metaG_3_FD_92763 | JGI IMG/M metagenome (GOLD analysis project Ga0123353, IMG submission 92763) | Labiotermes labralis P3 segment gut microbial communities from Petit-Saut dam, French Guiana - Lab288 P3 | ecosystem: Host-associated > Arthropoda: Insects > Digestive system > Gut ... | reverse complement strand
TTGTCACAACTCTGCGTCAGTTTCTCCTAGCGTGCCTTTGGGCACGCGTCGTCGTAACTTCCTTGCCTTGCAACAAAAATCCTACGATTTTTTGCAAGGCTTCAATTGCAGGTGAGTATGCTCCTATTTGCCCATCAGCAACGCCATTATCGCTTTTTGTGCATGCAGGCGGTTTTCGGCTTCGTCGAAGATTTCTTGCGCATGAGCTTCGAATACTTCGGCTGTAATTTCTTCGCCTTTGTGCGCAGGTAAGCAGTGCTGTACAACGGCTTTAGGGTTTGCGAGGCTCATGAGTTCTGCGTTGAGCTGGTAAGGCTTGAAGATGGCTTTGCGTGCTTCGGCTTCGCTTTCTTCGCCCATGCTTGCCCATACATCGGTTATAAGTACATCGGCCTTGTCTGCGGCTTCTTTCGGGTCGGTAACCATCTTGAATGTCGGGAAGTCTTTGGCGAATTCAAGAATTTCTTTCGCGGGCTCGTATCCTTTAGGAGCGGCTACCGTTACAGACATGCCGACTTTAAGCGCGCCGACTATTGTCGAGTTACATACGTTGTTTCCTGCGCCAACCCAGCCAAGTTTCAGGCCTTCAAGTGTGCTTAGGTGTTCGCGTACAGTCATCAAGTCTGCTAAGGTTTGGCAAGGGTGAGCAAAGTCGGTTAGGCCGTTTATGACAGGTATTGTCGACCATTTTGCAAGGTCTTCAACTTCTTTTTGCGCGAATGTGCGTATCATGATTCCGTCTACATAGCGGGAAAGCACACGTGCGGTATCTTCGATAGGTTCGCCGCGCCCCATTTGCAGGTCGTTGGCATTCAAGAAAAGTGCGTGTCCGCCAAGCTGGTACATGCCCGTTTCGAAAGATACTCTCGTGCGGGTAGATGATTTTTGGAATATCATAGCCAGAGTTTTTCCGGCGAGGACTTTATGCTCTTTGCCGTGTTTCAGGTCGTACTTGATTTGGTCCGCAAGGTTCAAGATATCAAGAATGTCTTGCTTGCTAAGGTCGAGTAATTTTGTAAGGTCTTTGTTCATGTGAATTCTCCTCGTCTATGTTTTTTATTGGTTTTATAGAGTTTTCATAACTTTTTCGAAGATGGCCAAGCCTGCGTCGATATCTTCCGTGCTGATTACCAGCGGCGGCAGGAAACGCAATGCGTCTGCCCCGGCGGTAAGCCCTACAAGCCCTGCTTGCAGCAGCTTGCCGTTGATTTCAGCCGGAGGTATGCCGTCTATCTTGATGCCGATCATCAGGCCTTTGCCGCGCACTTCCAAAACCTTTGGCAGGTTCATTTCCTTGATTCTTGTGCGCATGTACTCGCCTTTTTTCGCAACTTGAGGGAGTACAGACTCCAAGATTTCGATTGTCGCAAGCCCCGCGGCAGCGCACAGCGGATTGCCGCCGTAGGTTGTACCGTGTGTGCCGTGACCAAGAACATCGCGTAGTTTCTCGGATACTATGAAGCCGCCAAGCGGGATTCCGCCGCCAACGCCTTTGGCGAATGAGATTGCATCGGGCTGTACGCCAAGTTCTTGGAAACCGAACCAATACCCCAAGCGTCCTATGCCGGTTTGTACTTCGTCTATCATCAGCAGCCAGTCGCGCTCTTCGCACAGCTTTGCTACCTGTTTTACATACTCTGTGTCAAGCGGGATTACGCCGCCCTCGCCTTGAATAGGCTCAAGCAGTACGGCACAGACATCGTCGCCTTGGTTTGCCAGCGCATCAAAGTCGTTCGGCGGAACATAGCGGAAGCCCGGCATGAATGGGTCGAAATGCTTGTGGAAATGCGCCTGTGCTGTAGCTGTGAGTGTCGCCATTGTGCGCCCGTGGAACGAGCCGTTCAGCGTGATTATGGTCGAGCGGCCCTCGCCGTACTTATCCTTGCTGTACTTGCGTGCCAGCTTTATCAAGCCTTCGTTGGATTCAGCACCCGAGTTTGCGAAGAACACCGCACTCAAACCGGAAATTTCGCAAAGTTTTTTGGCAAGCTTTGCACCGGGTTCGGTATAGAACAGGTTGCAAACATGGGTTAGCTTGCCGGCCTGCTCGGTTACGGCCTCGACCCAGACAGGGTGCGAATGCCCAACCGACAGAACGCCGATGCCAGATGCGAAGTCGATATACTCCTTGCCGTCCATATCCCATAGCTTGCAGCCCTCGCCTTTTACGAATGCCGCAGGCTGTCTGGCGTAGTTTTGGATGATGTGTGCATCGTGATTTTCCTTGAAACTTTGAAATGACATGGTATCACTCCTGAAAATAAAATTTGTCATTCTGAGCCGTGGCGCTTTTGCTTCGCAAAAGTGACTGAAGGTCAGTTTGCCAAAGGCAAACCGCTCTGGCGAAGAATCTTATTTTTTAGTAAATCATAGTACCTATCCCTTTATCGGACAGGGTCTCTATAAGGATAGAATGGGGGATTCGCCCATCAATTATGTGCGCACGCGGAACACCTTTGCGCACCGCCTCTACACAGCAGTCGATTTTGGGAATCATGCCGCCGCTGATTATACCCGACTTGATAAGCCCCGGCACTTCTGACAGCGTCACAACCGGGATAAGCGTACTTTCGTCCTTAGGGTCGCGCATAAGTCCGTGTATGTCGGTAAGCAGGATGAGCTTCTCTGCGCCGAGGGCTGCGGCTACGCTTGCCGCCGCGGTATCCGCGTTTATGTTGTAAGTTGTATTAGGCTCTTCGCCGCAGGCTACGGTAGAAACTATGGGGATGTATCCGCCCGAAAGCGCGAGCTTTATTGGAGTAGGGTCGATGTGGGTTAGTTCGCCAACCAAGCCAAGGTCTGTGCCGTCTGAAAGCTTTTTGGCTGTAAACATGCGCCCGTCCAAGCCCGAAAGGCTTATTGCCTTGCCGCCGGCATCGCCTATCAGCTGGCACAGGTGTTTGCTAACCTTGCCGCACAGCACCATCTGCACGATGTCCATCGTTTCTTCGTCTGTGTAGCGCAAGCCGTTAACAAACTTGGACTCCTTGCCGACTTTCGTGAGCATTTCGTTTATCTCAGGTCCGCCGCCGTGAACCACCACAACCTGCATGCCAACCAGCGAAAGCAGAACTATATCGCTGATTACGGCCTGCGTAAGCTCGGGTGTTTGCATGGCGTTGCCGCCATATTTGACGACTACCGTCTTGCCGTGGAACTTGCGTATGTACGGCAGCGCCTCGGACAGTATGTTTGCTTTATCGATATACGAGAGCATTGTATGATTCCTTTCTGTGTTTACGAGCGATAGTCACCGTTGATTTTTACGTAATCGTAGGTGAGGTCACAGCCGTAGGTTTCCGCGCTGTGAGTTCCGTCGTTCATGCAGATTTCGATGGTGACATCGCTTTCCGACAGCACTTTTTTTGCAACTTCTTCGTCAAAGTCAAGTCCTGCGCCGCTCTTGCAGACTGCAATTTTTCCTGCCGGTGACGAGAACGCGATATCCACGAGGGTTGGCTCGAACTCCGCGCCCGAATAGCCGCAAGCGCACAGGATTCTGCCCCAGTTAGCGTCAGCCCCGAACAACGCGGCTTTCACAAGTGAAGACGAAATGACGGATTTCCCCACCAACACAGCAACTTCTTCCGATGGTGCGCATGTGACGCTGCAAGTTATCAGCTTCGTTGCGCCTTCGCCGTCCTTTGCGATGTCCTTCGCCAGCTTGAGGTTGACAGCATCAAGTGCCTGCCGGAAGATTTCGAAGTCTTCGCCTTTTTCGGCTATTATAGGATTGCCTGCCGCGCCGTTTGCAAGTATCGCAGCCATGTCGTTTGTGGATGTATCGCCGTCTACGCTTATGCGGTTGTATGTGCGGTCTGTAGAGGTTTTGAGTGCCTCTTGCAGCAATGCGGGTTCGATAGCGCAATCGGTAGTTAAGAATGCAAGCATCGTAGCCATGTTCGGGTGAATCATTCCCGAGCCTTTGGCAATGCCGCCGAGTTTCACGGTTTTGCCGCCAAGAGTGAACGAAACGGCGGCGGTTTTCATGAACAGGTCTGTCGTCATAATGGCTTCTGCCGCGCCTGTGCCATCGCGTGAAAGTGTATCTGCAAGCTCCGGCAGTGCGGAAATTATCTTGTCCGCCGGGAGCGTAACGCCGATTACGCCTGTCGAGGCTACGATAAATTCGTCCGGCTGAGTTCCCATGGCTGCCGCAGCCGCGTCAACTGTGGCCTTGGCTGCCTCCATGCCGCCGGGTGCGCATGCGTTAGCACAGCCCGAATTCACAAGCACTGCGCGAGCCTTGCCGTTTTGCAAATGGTCGATTGTCATCACTATCGGCGCGGCTTTTACCTTATTGGTAGTGCATGTTGCCGCGGCCGAGCATTCACGGTCGGCTACAATAAGCGCGACATCCAGCTTGCTTTTGTTCTTGCGAATGCCGCAGTGAACGCCTGATGCCAAGAACCCCTCGGCTGTGGTAACGCCGCCGCCCTCAATAAACTTTAGATTGTTTTGCATTGAAATCATCTCCTATATCGTTTCGTTCCTATTTGTCGAATCCTGTGCTTTCGTCCAAGCCGCATGCGATATTCATACACTGCATTGCCGAGCCGGACGCGCCTTTTCCTAGATTGTCTAATCTGGCAGCTGCCACCACTTGGGTGTCGTGTCCAAACACCATCAGTTCGAGATTGTTTGTTCCGTTGCATGCGCAAGGGTCGAGGAAACCTTTTTCCGTAAGACTTTCCGGCTCCATCGGCATAACCTTCACGAAACGGCTGCCATCATAATGCTTGGAAAGTGTTTCCCAAACTGCTTTCACGCCGCCCGACTTTGTAAGCCATTCGCTCCAAAGCGGGACTGTCACCAGCATTCCCTGTGCCATGTCTCCGACTGCAGGCATGAAATTAGGCGCGAATTCCAGCCCGCTAACGAATTTCATTTCCGGCAGATGCTTATGTGCAAGCCCAAGAGCATACGGGCGCGGTGCTTGGAGAGAATCTCCGTTTGTGCGGCCTGTCTCGTATGTTTCGATAAGGCTCTTGCCGCCGCCCGAGTATCCTGTCAAAGATGTGCAGGATAGCTTTGTGTCACGCGGCAGAAGGCCTGATTCTGTCAGCGGATAAACTATCGAGATGAACCCTGCGGCGTGGCAGCCGGGGTTAGCGATACGCTTTCCGTTTGCAATCGCGCTTCTATGCTTGGCGGAAAGCTCAGGCAGGCCGTACACCCAGCCGTCAGCCGTTCTGTGGGCTGTCGAAGCGTCAATTACAACTGCTCCCTTCGGTGCCATCTCCGCCGAAATTTTGGCTTCATCATCCGGCAAACACAGGAAGATTACATCAGCTTCTTCCATAATTGCACGCTTTGCATCATTATTTTTGCGCAGGCTTGGGTCGATACTCAGCAGCGTTACATCATCGCGTGACAGTAACCTCTGTTCAAGCTGCAACCCGGTAGTTCCGGCTTGACCATCTATGAATACTTTCATGGGAACATTTCCTTTCTGCATGTATAAAAATCGAGTGCTGCTGAATATTCGAAATTCGGAAAGTTGTTACATGGTTGTGATAAATCAGCCTTTTGGGTATTAAAAGCGATTCTATCACATAATGAATAATTATGCAAGCATAAATTTCGTTTTCTGCATAAAAATTTATTGATGAGGTTCTTGCACGCGAGATGTCCACATCGTATCGCAACTTAATATACCTTGCAATTCCTGAGGGGATTGCGGCTTCCTGAATCAAGTTCAGGACAGGCTCGGCCGCAATGACCAAGGGTAAAGTCCGGGGCAGGCTCGGTTGTAGGGGCGACTATTAGTCGCCCGTAATCAAAGCCCGGCAATGTTATCGGCGGGAGCAAGCCCACGCCCTACAGCCATCATGCCGCTGCACTGTTACTCTAAACCCCGGCGCTTCGCGCCAAACGACCACCCCGTCACGCTACGCGCGCCACCCCTCCAGGGAGGGGAATTAGCAACTTGCAGAACCACGGAGTTCAAATTCTTCACTTTATATTAATGAAGAAACAGATGTTGTAATTAGCGCAAGGGGTCACGCATATGTGTAAGTGAGATAGATTATGAAATGCGTGGGAAATGTGCAGCAAAAGCCGAGCGAAAATAGCGTTTGTACGTGAAATATGTCTAAGCATGTTAAAAAAGGGATTAAAAAGGAGTTGAAATAATTGTAGCTTTATGTTAATCTATGAGAGCAATAATCTTAAAAAATCAACTAGAACTGGCAAAATATACTAATACTGTTTACAAATAAGAATGTTGAAAAATTTTAGCTTGCTAAAATTTTGAAAACAAGCATCATCCGTTTCTTGGCCGGTGTATAAATAAGACAGTTTAATTGCGAGTTCATCTTTGCTATTTTTCAATAAAAAAATAAAATCATTGGAGGTGTGCAGACAATGGTGTATAGCTATTATCCCGGTTGTACATTAAAGACAAAGGCGAAAGAGCTGGACAAGTTCGCAAGGATTTCAGCAGAAGCTTTGGGCTTCAAGCTGGAAGAAATAGAAGATTGGCAGTGCTGCGGCGCGGTCTACCCCTTGGGAACTGATGAAATCGCCCCAAAGCTACCATCTGTACGCGCGTTAAACGCGGCTAAGGAACAAAACAGAGCATTAGTAACTCTGTGTTCCGCCTGCCATCACGTTTTGAAACGCGTGAATGACGACATGAAGAACGACAAGGACATGCGCACGAGAGCTAACAACTATCTCGCGGAAGAAGAGATTAACTACAACGGAGAGACCGAGGTTCTTCACTTCCTTGAAGTTTTGGATAAACACGTCGGGTTCGACAATCTCAAAAAGCATGTTGTAAAACCTCTCGAGGGCAGAAAAATTGGGGCTTACTATGGCTGCATGCTCCTGCGTCCATCGAAAATAATGCAGTTCGACGACCCCGAGAACCCAACCATCTTCGAACGTTTCATCAAAGCACTTGGCGGCGAGCCTGTAATCTACTCGTACCGCAACGAATGCTGCGGCGGCTATCTTGCGTTGAAAGAAAAAGAAATGGCCGACGAAATGGCATCTAAAGTTGTTCTGAGCGCGAAAGAACATGGCGCGCATGAGCTAATCACAGCTTGTCCGTTGTGTCTGTACAATGTAAAGAAAAACGCCGGTAACCACATGAAGGTTATCTACTTCACCGATTTATTGGCAGAAGCACTGGGTCTCGACGAAAATAACTAAAGGAGGCAGACATGCACTCTAAAAATCAAGTAGAGTTAGTTCGTACCATAAGCGGCGCAGACGACCGCAAATGTATGAAATGTGGGAAATGTTCGGCTTCCTGCCCTTCGTATAACAAGATGGACATCAGACCGCATCAATTCGTATCGTATCTGCAAAGCGGCGATATCGAAGCACTGATGGAATCCAAATCAATTTGGCACTGCTTGTCATGCTTTGCCTGCACAGAACGCTGCCCAAGAGACGTTAAGCCAACAAGGCTTATCGAAGCTGTAAGGCTTATGGTAATCAGGCAAGCGGGAGAAGCGGCATACCTCGACACCGATGAAATCCCTGAATTGCTGGATGATGAAGTGCCGCAACAGCTCTTAATGAGCGCATTAAGGAAGTACGTAAAAGCATAAATTTCGTAAAGTTTCAAAAATAGAAACAAAAAGGGGGCAAATGACTTGCAAAGGATAGGTGTTTTTGTCTGCCATTGCGGTACGAACATCGCCGGTACAGTTGATGTTCGCGCTGTTGCTGAAAAGGCAAAGCTTGAGAATGGCGTAGTACACGCGGCCGACTATCCGTACATGTGTTCGGAAGCGGGACAGAGCATGATACAGAACGCGATAAAAGAACACAACCTCACAGGGGTTGTGGTTAGTGCGTGTTCTCCGCGTATGCACGAAACGACATTCCGCAAAGCGGTTGACAAAGTTGGCTTAAACCCATACATGCTCGAGATGGCAAACATCAGAGAGCATTGCTCGTGGGTGCATAAAAATAAGGAAGAGGGAACTCCGAAAGCGGGAGCTTTAACGAGAGCTGCAGTTGCGAAAGTGCATCTTAACAAGCCGCTGTTCCCTGATGAAAGCCCTGTAACGAAACGCGCGCTGGTTATCGGCGGCGGTATCGCGGGGATTTCGACTGCGCTCGACATTGCAGACGCAGGATTTAATGTTGACATTGTGGAAACGACTCCAACCATAGGCGGCAGGATGGCTCAGCTCGACAAAACCTTCCCAACGCTCGACTGTTCGGCATGTATTCTCACGCCGAAAATGGTAGATGCCGCAACACACGACAATATCACAGTTCACACTTACAGTGAAATAGAGAAAGTCGAAGGCTTCATCGGCGACTATACGGTGACAATCCGCAAGAAAGCCAGAAGCGTTGACATGAAGAAATGCACAGGCTGCGGCGATTGCTACGCAAAATGCCCGGCTAAGAAAGCCCCAAGCGAATTTGATGAAGGTCTGCGTACGCGTACTGCAATCTACGTACCTTTTGCGCAGGCGATTCCAAACAAAGCGACTATCGACCGTGAACACTGTATCAAGTTCAAAACAGGCAAGTGCGGGCTTTGTGCAACAGTCTGCCAGCCGGGAGCTATAAACTTCGAACAGGAAGACGAATTCATCGTTGAAAAATACGGTGCTATTGTTATGGCTACGGGCTTTGATACTATTCCTCTCGACAAATTCGGAGAATACAACTACCGGCACAGCAAAGACGTTATTACTTCGCTTGAATTCGAGCGTCTTACAAACGCCGCAGGCCCGACAGAAGGCAAGCTTGTGCGCTTGTCCGACGGCAAAAAACCAAAGAACATCACGTTTATACAATGTGTAGGTTCGAGGGATTCCTCGGGACGCGGCAAACCTTACTGCTCGAAAATTTGCTGTATGTACACGGCAAAACACGCGATGCTCGTCAAGGACAAATACCCTGATATCGAAGTTAACGTGTTCCAAATCGACGTTCGCGCCCCGGGCAAAAACTTCGATGAATTCTACCGCAGGTCTGTGGAAGAATACGGCGTTAACTACATCAAAGGTCAAGTCGGCAAGGTGGTTGACACCGGCAACGGCTTGGTCATACAAGCGGTAGACATGCTTGACAACAAGCTGCTCGAGTACAAAACAGACTTAGTTGTACTTGCGACGGCGGTTCAGCCGGTAGCAACGGCAAGACCTCTTGCGGGAATGCTCACGGCAAGCATTGACACCAACAACTTCATGACAGAAGCGCATCCTAAGCTCAGACCGGTTGAAAGCCCGACTGCGGGCGTGTTCCTCTCGGGTGTGTGCCAAGGGCCGAAAGATATCCCTGAAACAGTGGCACAAGCAGGTGCGACAGCCGCGAAAGTTATCGGATTGCTTGCCAAGGATAAGCTCATGACAAACCCTTGCACAGCCAAGCCGGACGAACTGCTTTGCAACGGCTGTTCTATGTGCGAACATGTTTGCCCGTATGGCGCTATATCCTACGAAGACCGCGAAATCAACGACCACGGCAAACGTGAAGTCCGCCGTGTCGCGATGGTCAACAAAGCTCTTTGCCAAGGCTGCGGAGCTTGCGTGGTAACATGTCCTTCCGGCGCGATGGACTTGCAGGGCTTCTCCAACAGGCAGATTATAGCGGAGGTGGATGCAATATGTCGGTAGAACAAGATAAAAAAGAATTCAAACCAACAATCGTGGCATTTGCCTGTAACTGGTGTTCTTACGCAGGGGCAGACCTCGCGGGAACAAGCCGCTTTGCATATCCTGCCGAGGTTAAGATAATCAAAGTTCCTTGCTCGTGCCGTATCAACCCACTGTTTGTGTTACGTGCGTTCCAAAAAGGTGCTGACGGTGTTATCGTGTGCGGCTGCCACCCCGGAGACTGCCACTACAGCACCGGCAACTACTATACAAGAAGGCGTTTTGCACTGCTTTTCTCGATGCTCGACTACTTGGGCGTTGAAAGAGGGCGCACTCATCTCGAGTGGGTATCGGCCGCGGAAGGCTTGAAATTTGCCGCCGTAATGAATAAATTCGTGAAAACGGTTTATGAATTGGGCGAGAACGTGAAGCTGGGGGATCTGCGATGCAAGAAATAATGAGAGAACGCGCTAAACAGATGCTTTCAGACGGAAGCGTACAACGCGTACTGGGCTGGAAAAAGGGAGACTTCCCTACGAACCCCGAACCCGCGTATTTCAATACAGTTGACGAACTGGGCGAACTCGTATACGACAAGTTCTGCTCGACCAACCTGAGCAACTACATGCAGCAAGCCGCCAAACAAGAGGGTAAGACGCTTGTGTTCTTGAAACCATGCGACACCTACAGCTTCAACCAACTGCTCAAAGAAAACCGCGTAGTGCGCGACAAAGCGTACATTGTAGGGGTTGGGTGCGACGGCAACGTCGCGGTTGAAGAAATGCTTGAAAAAGGTCTGCTTGAAAAGTGTAAAGTTTGCGCAAAGACAGAGCATAAAATCTTCGACGAGCTAATCGGCGAAGAACACAAACAACGCGAAGGCGGAGACCGTTTCGCAGGCGTTGCAGATGTTGAGGCAATGTCACCCGAAGAGCGTTTCGAGTTCTGGCAAACGCAGCTCTCGAAGTGCATCCGCTGTAACGCATGCCGCAATACATGCCCTGTATGCAGCTGCAACAAATGCGTATTCGACAGCGCACAGTACGACACG
>Ga0123353_10017150_pt1 | contig 10625 bp, 2 predicted proteins | sample TergutLab28metaG_3_FD_92763 | JGI IMG/M metagenome (GOLD analysis project Ga0123353, IMG submission 92763) | Labiotermes labralis P3 segment gut microbial communities from Petit-Saut dam, French Guiana - Lab288 P3 | ecosystem: Host-associated > Arthropoda: Insects > Digestive system > Gut ... | reverse complement strand
CCATGACCGCGGCATTAGAAGGGCTGAGTGGTCAACAGCACGCCCCGGCCGCACTTTACCCCCGGGGAAGACTCAGTACCCATTGTACAGGAGGCTGGGTGGGCCCCAGAGCCGGTCTGGACGGGCGGAAAATCTCGTCCCCACCGGGATTCGATCCCGGACCGTCCAGCCCGTAGTCAGTCGCTATACCGACTGAGCCACCGGGCCCACAACACCTACACATTTTGTTAAAATAAGCTAGGGTGAGTGACTTCTCCCTTACGCTGATGCCAATACTAGAACACTAGTTCGCCACGTTCAGCCATTCTGTGTATAACCAAGCAAATTGGTACATGATTTTTAATTTTCTTATCGATGTGTAACACGGGAATTTCGATGTAAGCCCAGGCAGACAATTACAGCCATTGTGTAACAAAGCACCCTTTCCATACAATACACAGGACACAGAACGGTCAAGTATCAAAGGCCAAAGCAACCTGTTGTCCATTAATTCAATACAGTGTGTTTATCCACAGCATCCAAAACAAAGTCTGGGGTACTTCATATTCAGTGCAACGCAAAACTGTTTTAACATGAACAGCTAAATGGTGATTTGTCTACAGTGCTCAAAATATAAGCTTACTATACGTAGTATACCTATCTGTACAGGGATATACACGAATACTACAGGAAATGAAATCAGGTCACCAGTCTCGCATAGCCATTCTTTGTCATTCCACGTCACCGTATTTACATTCGGTTTACATGTTACCAAGACCACTACAAAGGGCTTCTAGTTGCATTCCGAATTAATCTAGTGAACAGATTTGATGACAGTATTTTGTGAACTAACTAATACGAATGGCTAGGAACTGCTACGTTATAATTCTAATATCCACTCTGTTTTACATTAGGCAGTTACTTGCAGATAGAGACCGAATGCCATGAATTCCTTGTACATTGTTGCCTATTAAATTTAACAGGCTTATAGCATTTTAAATGGCCGCGGATCAAATATAATATATAATATAACCGAGAATAGAATTGAACTCCGCCTTTCGTTTCTATTACGTTCATTAACTGAGTGTCCAAGAAAGAGTTTTGTGTACAAGTTTAAAAAAACTGTGCTCATCAAGAGTCTGATTTTACATACAATTTTCAATTTGATGTTTGTGTGACATTACATCTTTGATACAATAATATAAACAGCCAACTGCATGCAACAATAATAATTCTATTAATAATTTCAATCAGCTCAGCAAGTTTCGGACGATAATTTCGCCCATCCTCAGGAGCGCTAGACTGTGTTTACAGCTTGTGATATAAAGCACCGACGATGCTGCCTGCTGGTGACCAGGTCACCCCTCAAACACCCAGTCCGTCTGTTTCTTTCACGACATTACTAAATAATGAACATATTGTATATTAGGACGACAAACTGGTATTATTCACTTATGAGAGCTTGATGACCATTGGCAAATTACGGATAGTAAGATTATAACTCTCCAAGATGTGGTGAAACATATTTATCCGATACTTTGTCCAGGTATTCATCCAGGTACACATACCACAGCCGAAAATTTTTTAAAATGTTGAAGGAAATTTGTTTGTGGTATAAAAATTTCGTTTGGGTTCACCTTAGGAGAACTTCTTTAGGCTGTGACAGTGAAAGTGTGCAGAAGTTCTATGATGTTAATGATGCAACGAACTGAAAAGTCAACAAAACCTGAAAGAAGATTTTTAGAGGATAATTTAAAGGAAACTCTTATTTCATCCAAAAAGACCTGCGACACAGACAGGTTAAATATATCCTAAAATTTAATTCTCAAATATTAATTCCGTTTTATACGCATCAATAATGCAAAACTTCCGAACACTCTCTGGAATAAAGAGCAAAATAGATTTAAATTCGTCACAAAATTTCTCTCGTAACCACAGGCAGTGACAGAGCACAGCAGTACTGTTCATGACATAAGTCTCTTTATCACAAGCTGTGGGATCGGCATCGAAAATATGAAGTTCCTCCTTCAGTTAACAAATTTGAAACATCCGAGGAACATAAATTTCGTCAGTGTACACATAATCATAGTATTTTCCCCACCTTTTGTGGGGCAAACCTACTTTACACAAGCAGAATCTATTCCTTATAATTAATTTCACGCCGTCTGCTTCACGCATGTGTCTTCCAACAAGTTCTCCTTCCTTGCCGTTTTTCTACCAAAATATTTATGCCTTTCTCATCCTTAAAATTCGTTCTATATGCTCCATTCATTTCTTGCGCTTTGATCAAATCTGCTTAACAACATCAGGCAAAGAGCGCAGACCACAAACCTCCTATTCATCTAACTTTCTTGGTACAAATTCTACCTTGCGTTTCTCAATAAACACATCCTTCCCTTTCACTCTTCAAGCCATAATAAATATTCCGGGTGGATTCTAATTCGTAACGCCTCCATTCATCTGGTCCTCCTCCTCTCTACTAAAGCTGAGTACAAACGACTCACATCAAAACAAATATTTAAAGAAATAATTTTTTACTTCTTACATGTAGGTAAACTTCTCTCAAATTTCTGCCCAAAATCTGATGTCAATCATCTAAAAAAACATATTTCAGAAAAACACAACCCAAGCATTAAAATGTAAACAGATTTCACGATATAATGCATCATTAATCAGTCCCAATTTAAGTACTTGTTAGTATTTCACGATATAATGCATCATTAAACAGTCCCAATTTAAGTACTTGTTAGTATTTCACGATATAATGCATCATTAACCAGTCCCAATTTAAGTACTTGTTAGTATTTCACGATATAATGCATCGTTAAACAGTCCCAATTTAAGGATTTGTTAGTATTTCACCATATAATGCATCATTAACCAGTCCCAATTAAAGGACTTGTTAATATTTCACGATATAATGCATCGTTAACCAGTCCCAATTAAAGGACTTGTTAATATTTCACGATATAATGCATCGTTAACCAGCACCAATTTAAGGACTTGTTAGTACCAAATTAATTCAGCAACTGAGGACAAGTGTACAGAAGCTGTTAAGAAAAATCTTTTAAAGCAAACTGAAGAAAAGAAGCGGATGCTAGTGAAGACTGCTAATGAGGATCTTCACTTATGTAAGTATTGTTTAACAAAACCATTTAGTTTGATCAAATAAACTCATCTGGGAGATCTGGAGCATGTGGCACGCATGGGGTAATTGGGAAAGCTTTATAAATATTTGGCTTGAAAAGCTGAAAGTCAAAAGACAGTATACAGTCTGAGTTACTGATCGAAACTTTCGATAAACTATGAATAAATAAATAAGTAAAATAAATAAATAAATAGGACAGTTGAAGGGTCCAGGTGTGCACTGAATACAGAACTAAAATATATCTTAAATAAATTAGAATGTGACGGTGTGTACTGGACCAATCTACCCGAAGACAGGATTCAGTGTTGGACCCTAGTCAATAATTTCGCTTTCATAAAGGGGCGGTAAATTTTGACAGGCTTAAAAATGTTTAATCTTTCAAGAACTACTCTGTCTCTGACGTTACCTCTCGTATATTTTAGTTGTTGCTAAAAGGCACTGAAATAATTCACGCATAAAATTACAAATACCATTTCGTAGAACACAGACTCCATTTGCTACAGTTCGGTCCTTTGGAACTTGCGGATGAATTACACCATAAACATAGTTTCCTTCCCCATTCGTACTCGAATAGTTCGTTGTAACTTCTGTTAAATATTTTAAGAAATTTGCTCCAAAATCTGATTGCCGTATTTCACTAAAACTTCTATCTTACGAAGTACCGAATCGAATTTGTGTAATTAAAATTACTACTGGTATACGCAATATATTAATTGACATCAGTCAAAACTAAGTAGCCTTAACACACTGAGATAAAAGCGTACTGATTTAATACATTATTTGAACAAAACCCTCTTGTATATTTCACCAAAGCGCACGAATCTCCTTAACGAAACATAAGTCACAAAACAATTTTTCCGCCGTAACCGGAGAGTGATTGCGGTCAAGCACTGAGTTATGTCTGTGCCTTCGTATGGCATATTTACATTCAAAATAAGTTATTCTAAATACTGCTCCCTCATTGGCTGTACTTCCTTCTGTATTATTTTCTTCTTTGGTAGATGAGACATGACACAGGCACTTAGAAACAATTATAACCAGAAGCTAAAATAATATTCCATTCCATCCAAATGAAAGTAAACAGCTCAGACATTGTTACTGCTTACAGCTTAAGTGCTTACCAGTGAATCTCATACCGCGTTCCACAAAATGTATTTGGTTTTCGCGAAGCTAGCCTTCCCAACTCCGTAATTCTGCATAATTGTCATCTCGCTGATTATACTGAATATATTCAATTTCTCTTAGAACTTCATCTACAAAAGTCCATTTCAGTTTAGCTGTAGATTATAGAACCATTCTGCGTTTCTTCTCTTTTCCCTCTAAGATGTCTATGGTATAATAATCGCCTTAGTCTACAGTATAGTGACCAAAAGTTCGATAGATGGCGGCAATACAACAAACTTTATCTTTGACGTTTAGCTGACCGTGCATCTCAGTATATTTATCTCAGCATTTAACCAACTTTATGCACAAAATTTGTTTCACAATAAGTTTATTTCATGCCTCTACATGTTTCGAGCACATGTGCTCGTCATCAGGAGGTCTAAATTGCACTACACAGCCTCTGGTATCATCACACCTATAGATGGCCGTCTCGTGCACGAGACGAGGACGTTATAGCGGCCGATGCAGACAGAAACGGTATCCGATACATCTGCTCACTTATTGTGTTCTTAAATACTGGACGATGGACAAAATTCAAAATCTTGGCGATTCTAAATCTGAAACATCATTATAAAAAATATACAGAACTGAAAATACCACGTAGTTCAGCGCGAGGGTGTGGGGTTGGGAGGTGAGGAAGGTGTGACGAGTGTAATCCACTTTCAGAATGCACCTAAAGCCATATAGGCCTGAACATGCCTACCTACCTGTCTGCCTGCTGTTTACGGTCATCCATCGCTTTTCACGGGGGCTAGACTCTAAGACGCTCAAGATAGGAAAAGGTTGTGAGCTCTTGTGAAGGCGGCAATGAACCTTCGGGTTCCATAAAATGTGTGAAATTTCTTGACTAGGTGAAAACCAGTTAGATTACCAAGAAGGACTCTGCTCCATGGACTAAGTAAGTACGTAAGTATGTGAGTAGATATAAAGTTTAATTTACTATATGGCTAACTACTGAATTCCTGTTGTTACTATTGTCTCCCCGCAGTAGCACAGTGGTTAAGGCGCTGTGCTACAAATCGGAAGGACGCTGGTTCGATCCCATGGATTTTTTATTAATATAAAATCCTTCCGATCGCACTATGGCCCCGGGGTCGACTCAGCCTATAATAGAAATGAGTACCAGGAGCGGCCGGTGCGTAAGGCTGACAACCTTACCACCATCCTGTGCCGTTGTCATGAAATATGGGAACCGTAACCTTCTGGAACCCTCTGGGCCACTCCAGGCTTGTAATGGGACTGATTTACCTTACCTTTCACTTATGTCTCAAATTCTCGCAACTGTATAACTGTCTCAGTCTATAGTTAGCGCTTGTCGTTTATATCACAGGAGCACAGGTGAGTAATGTACCTGTGTGGGTATTTGAGAGTGGTGTAAGGTAGCTCCGTTTGTATTACTACTGATTCTTGAATACAAAAGCTTTAAGGTGCTGCGATGTAAAGTAAAATGGCTGCAGTTATGAAACATGTCATCCTTGGCTGAATAATGCGAATTTTTAACATTCTGTACTGGCAGTTGGGAGAATATACGAGTATCGTCCAATTCCGTTCTAATACAGCGACATATTTCCCAACATGAACTTAAAACACACATACACACACACACACACACACACACACACACACATATATATATATATATATACATTATTACCAGGTATAAAAACTGTGACTCTCTGGACTCAATCATACTCGTAATTCGGCTATTTAAAGCCTGTTAATTTTTATTAGAGCGCAGTACCCACACTTCTACCTGAATATCGCCAGTTGATACTGATCTAAACCATTCTTTCCAGTTCACATACTGACATCGTACTGAAATTCGCATCTAAAGAATAAACTACAGAGCCAAAGCTTACCATTGATTTTTGTGACCAAACATTCTGTAGACTTCTGCTTTCCCCCATGTCTGCTACTTGTCAGTCCATATCCTTTCAACTCAGACATCTTGACATTGCTACGGGAAAAGGACAAAAACGAATCTCCGAGGTTTCCAGCCTACCCAAACATATTTCTAAACCTTTTGCCCATTACTGTCTTATTACATTCCTAGTATAATGTTGCAACTACATAACAAACGTCTGATACAAAGCGTGAAATATCTGTAAGGGAGAGCTGTTGCAGATGACATATCAGTTTTCATCGGTCACAAAAAGTGAACTTCATGCCAGCAAACCCATAACCGCTATTTCTTCGCGTAACAAGAAATTCAGTTTTTCAGTCGTAATCAGAAGTGTCAGACTGGTGTGACTCGAGGTGAACAGGGATTAAATTCCCTCGGGATAGGCGTGTATGAGCTTACTGTGTCGCTGTGTGCATGGGGCTCCAAGACGTTTCTGTATACTATTCAAACAATCCCACCGCCTATACAAGGGGGAAAGATAAAACTGACCAGTTTCAATTAAACACATACTATTTACTCTTTATTTTGTGGCACTTAAATGGCTCGAATTATACAGTGTCAAGTTGTAGGACTGTTCATTGTAACAACCTGAGGGAAAGGGCCACTTGGAAGAGCTAGGCGTATATGGGAGGATAATATTATAATGTACTTTAAAGAAGGGGTTGGGGAGGTACAGAACGGTTTGATCTGGCTCGGGATAGGGACAGGTAGCGGGTTGTTGTGAATGCGGTAATGAAACTCCGGGTTACATAACATGCGGAAAATTTCTTAACTGGCTGAGGACCTGTTGGCTTTTCAACAAAAGACTCTGCTCCATGGAGTCAGTTAGTTGGTTGGTTAGTGAGTTGGTTAGTTAGTTGTTTAGTTAGTTGTATAGTTAGTTAGTTGGTTGTTAGTTGGTTAGTTAGTTAGTTAATTGGTTGGTTAGTTAGTTAGGTTAATTGTTTAGTTAGTTAGTTAGGTTGGTTGTTAATAAATTCCAAAGAGCTGTCTCGAGGCTTTGAAGTAATACCCAGGCATTTGCCTGTAACGGTTAACATATCAAATCCCCAGGCCAAGATGTGAAGCCAGGACCTACCAGAACATAGATCAGACACACTGTCCGCTCTATTGCGACATTTGGCAGAACATGACCAGATTGATTTCTACAAGAAGAGATCTTCTTGGGGATTTAATAGTTGCCTGAAATAGAATCCTGGAATACGTCCCGCTCCTCGCTAAACCACTCACACAGCAGCCCGCGTTCCGACCGAGTGAATACGGTCCACACCATTCCCACATTATTCTTCCATCGAATTGAGCTCTTGCTTTCGTGTTTTCTTACTTGCATTTTAAATCAATTTCTCACCTGTCCCAAACTAAAGCCTAAGCGAAAATATACTTCAAGAGTGATAAGGAAAAAAATAAAATAAAATACCGATGGGGAGAATTACGTTAAAGGAACAAATTTTTATTTATAATTAACCATTGAAGACCTACTGATTGCCATGCACCATCCAATTTAATATTAAACAAGAAGGCATGTACGTATAACGTAATATTGAGGCGCGTTCGTATAAACATTTTTTGCCGTGGAAAAGCAACAAGTATTATATATCCTGAGTGTGTGTCTGTAACCTTCATTATCCAGCATGCAAAGAGAAAGCGCCGTGTTTTATTGCCATCTGTTGCCTCTTCGGCTCTATAGCATATTTTACACATTATCTCATAAACGGCACGATTTTCAGAAAAAAATATATTGTTCATAAAATGTGTGTTTTGATTTCCTCTACAATTATCTTGCAAACATCTCTCATTCTAAGAAGAATTCGGCTCTACATTACCATAAAAGGACATAGTTATTCTTGTAAAGTACTCGTTATTCTTGTCATATTTTAATGAAATTTGTATCTTCTCGACATTTTTTCGAAAAATACTCATTTACCAAATATCATGAAAGCGTCCAGTGGGAACCGAGTTGTTCCATGCGGACGGAAAAACAGACACGTCGAAGCTAACAGTTGCTTTTCGCAATTTTACGAACGCGCCTAGGAACTCTATATTCTGCCCACGTAGTGTATTTTTGTGTGTTTTCTATGGACCTGAGAACAAACAACGACTTTTGCCATCTACAACATTAACTGATTAGTTTTGTTGTAATAGAGATGGAGAGTGTTTACTGCGCGGTACGAACTGGATCTCTTAAATAAAAGAGGTTATAATTCGTACTTATAGCGTTAAAGTATTTTCCCTCACGTACTGTTTATATCATCCTACACTTCACGAAACCTAGTTAGCCCATTTTAATGGGTGGGTTAATAAGAAAAGTTGTTGTCAGTTTGCCTACTCATGGCAACTAGCAGGTGCCTTACTATTGCTTATCTCAACCCATGTAACTTTCGTAACGAAAACAACTAGCTAGAAAAGGCAGATAACGACTAAACAATAGCAAATTTCATTACTGTAACATGAACGAATCTATGACTGCTGTGAAATTCAGAACAAGTGTATATTCTGCAGTGTTCAATGCAACCGAGGCGTGAACAATACTCGCAGAATTCTGTTAAGGTACATTGTGTCTATGGATGAACGTTACAGACTGATAATGTGATTGTGCTTGCAACGTGAATATGTGTCTGACGTGAGCAGGGAGCTCTTAGCGTATCATATACCACTCCGTTTGTCGATCGACCTAAAAAGGATTAAAATGTATTTAATGTTTGGGAGACAATGATGAAACCAGTTCAACGAAGTGTATTCGTTAAAATAGATCACGGAATACAGACAGGTCACTGGGTCATCAAGCTAAATATATATACGAATATATTTATATATGTGTAATATAATGCAGTTGTTAGTTACAGAGTTTTGATGAAGCTTCTGTGTACATTTTTATGGTACAGTTTGAGGACAGTTGATTTTGTTTCTATAGTAAATCAGAGTCTCATCAAGTTGACCGCAGCAGTAAATCTTCTGACTTATACTGCAAATTGTCACAATTCGAATCTCAACCAGCTTACCAACTAGCTTGACGGAGGCGTTTCGTAATTTTCATCAGTCCCTCAAGGCAACTTTCGGGATATTACCTCATGCTGGCCAAGATCGCTTCCTTTCAAATCCCTTCCAGTAAATTATTCTCCAATCACATTACCAAATTAGGCTTAGTATTCCCTGTTGCTTAGTGTTATTAAATAAACCATTCTCAAATAAATAAACAAATAAATATGGAAAGAATGTAATCACGATGTCAACTAAATTCACTCTACATTTTCAGTCAAATCATCCTTCAAGTTTGCAAACACAAATCTTTCCGGAATACGTTTTATCGTCTCCTTTTTTAAATTATTTATCCCGTTCTTTGGTTAGGCTGCTTAACAACTCCCGAACACTGTAATTTTAAATCTCACTGCCATCCAAAACAGGTACAATACTTTATGTACTTTACTCTCACTGTACAGGTTCTTTCACAAAATATTACGTGACTGTTATCCGAGCTACGACATGTGAAACCTATGGCATTAGCAGTCAATACTGCACACACTGCAGATTACACAGGAGCTTATTGTTTATACTATAAGTTTTGAAACAATTCCTCATGGTCTTCCTTCCATGTTTCGTGTGTTGAGCATCGACACTATGTATTACCACCTAACTGGTAACATTGTGTACCATGTCGCCAAATATTTGGTCCTGCTCCTCGCTTTATAAGAAAAATAAATTCGCGGTATCGTAATATCCGTGTCCGTTCGTCCAAGTTAATTTTAAAGCCTTTCAACAATTTTCATGACTCCAATATATCAAAGTGAAAGTTATTTATATTATTTTCTTAATTAACAGTCATCGATAGTAACGCGTGTATTACAAATTCACCTTACACAACAGATATTTTTTTGAGAAATTACGACATGAATAGTATTTCTATGTTCATACAGTGAAGTGAAGTGAACGAAGCAAAGTGAAGTGGAATGAGGTGAAGATAAGTGCAGTATAGGGAGGGGAGAACGAGTCTTTATGGAAAAGGTTTATAGGAGTAGGAAGTGATGAGAAGTGAAGGACTGGGGTGAAAACGTGAGTGAATTAATGTATGGAAAAAAAACAATTACAAGAAACTGCACATAGTACTCTTTATCTTAGGTGTTTTTACCTTTTGCACATGTATTCTAATTTGCCTTGTGTGTATTGTTGCTAGTTTTAAGTTGTCTTGTGTGTAATTGTTGTTGGTTGGCCGTGTGTGTTGTTGTAGTTGTTTTGTATGTATTGTTGACATCTTATGTGTATTTGTTGTACTATGTGTGCATTGCTGTTTTTTACTTTAGATGCCGGACTGCGGGCTAGAAGTCAGTATTCGGAAGGTCCTGCGACCGGCCACCTCGACACAGGTTTTTCTTGGTTTCCCTGTGTCTAAAAGCAAATGCTGAGATGGTTCCCAAGATTCCAAGTTGCCACTACATG
>Ga0123353_10017149_pt1 | contig 10625 bp, 4 predicted proteins | sample TergutLab28metaG_3_FD_92763 | JGI IMG/M metagenome (GOLD analysis project Ga0123353, IMG submission 92763) | Labiotermes labralis P3 segment gut microbial communities from Petit-Saut dam, French Guiana - Lab288 P3 | ecosystem: Host-associated > Arthropoda: Insects > Digestive system > Gut ... | reverse complement strand
TGTGTAGCTGCGTGTGTGACAGCGTGTGTGGCAGTGTGTGTAGCTGCGTGTGTGACAGCGTGTGTGGCAGTGTGTGTAGCTGCGTGTGTGACAGCGTGTGTGGCAGTGTGTGTAGCTGCGTGTGTGGCAGCGAGTACTTGGTTTTCGCTATAGCTATGTGAGACCCCAGTATTCAACGAAGTGTAAAGACGAAGTAGCAAGAAATACTTTTTAATTCGAAAGAAACAAAGCGGGCAGCATGAAACACTGACAAAATGAGTAACTGCAGAGTGAATTAGAATGACACGAACCATACAAGAATAGTTTGGCCGAAAAAGAAATAAAAGTGAGGTTAAAAGTTTACGAAAGAGGGACAAATGTAGAAGAGCTGAAAAGTTAACTTCCCTCCTATTATCGAAGTGTTTGGAATTTTTTCCTTATAAACGTAAAGGTGACAGAAGAAATATTTACGACTGAACATGCTACTACATCACAATATATGCATCTCTATTTGTGTTCTGTTATGAATCTCGCATTTAATGAAAAATATATTAAATATGCCTTGCCACCACTGGTAAGAATATATGATGGCATGGCTGCCAGAATTCATCGCTAGCAGCAAACAAACCTAAACCAAAAGTCAACCTTAGTTTACACATACAGAAACCAAAAGCCTAACCTAAAATCCAAAACAGAGTTTGCAGATTGTGTTATATACATATGTTGGCAACGATGTGTTAGTTTCGATTAGTAATATGTAACTTGAAACCCTAACGCTAGTGGACTACGTTGTGTGTTTTGTGTCTGTGTTGGGAACAGTGGCATGAGCTTCTGCGACTGTGGTGTAGTGCAGCGAGAATTATGAAAGAAGATAGAAACTGGAGGCATGTATTCCATTATTATTATTATTATTATTAATATTACTATTAATGTTATTATTTAGTTGAATGCTAAAAAATCTTGTCTTGTTTAGAGAAATAATATTATTTCGTAGATTTATCGAATTAAGAATTGTAAACTATTAAATGTCAGAAGAGAAATTAATATTTCTGTTCTCAGACTTTAGACGGATTTTCTTAATAAGTACAACTCAGATATAAGGTGCATATTCAGCCGTCCTTCGAGGCATAATAATACTGAACGTCACCTTTTGGATTTACATGAAAATGTTGAAACGAGAATCTTTTAGACATTAAAATACATAATCCCTAAACTGTGTCCATGTCCTATTATGTGCTTTATTTTTGGGTTTTATGTATGCTCTGTCACTACATCAATGCATTATATTTGCCATACACGTTGCTTCCTGATATCTTGTTTTCATAAACACAGCTATGTTTACTCTTTACACTACATCCGCAGTCGTCACTTATTGTTGTCCTGAACTCATCACTTGTCCTTATAAGCCTTATCTTCAATTATTTGTCTTTTCTTCTTCTATGATTATATTCATAAATACTCATCTTACCAGTTCTTATTCGTAGCCCAGATTACATAGCACAGAATGTAAAGCTGATTAACGACTGATAAATTTCAAAGGACGAGGGAGGAGCCGGTCGTGGCCTACTTTAAGATATTACCCTTGGCTGATCCGAGAGGTACAGACAAACGCAAAGTAACACTTCAGTTATTAGTCTATGCTCCGGCCAAGAGTATGTGTACAGCCGAACGCCTGCCGATTTCACGCCAGAAGTATGTGTAACTCAACATGCTCGGTGTTCCTACGCAATTTAGTACACAAATTTCCTTATAATTGTATTTTGCTGTACATCGCTATTATGTTTGTCTATCCCTTGCGGTTTAGCGTGTTATCTTAAATAGGACCTGTTTTATGTTTTTTCCAGTCTGTCTGGAGTGCAAAATGTGTTAAAGTTAGCTGTATGTCGTCATGAGAATACATCCAACAAGTTCCTATGAAAATGTGTGAATTTATTACTTTATAATCGTTGTAAACCTCGTGCATGTAGCGGCCACCTTTTGTGGCCATCTTCAGGGAGGTTTTAATTTTCTGAAGGATATATTACAGAGATAACCAGCTTCGTTGTCTTTGAAATATATCTTTTGGTGAAAAACAACACGTCCCTAAAGATGGCCACAAAATATGATTTAAACATGTAGGAGGTTTAAAACGATTATAAAGTAATAAATACATACACTTTTATATGCACGTGTCGGTTTAATTCTCAAAGTGAAGCATCAGTGCATGGTCATAAAATTTAAAGCTAGCTGTATGTACTGTGATGTTTGTCCCCCCCTGCCCCCTCCACGCCGTCTAATTTTCTGCTATCCTGTTTACGTTAGCTCACTATATTGTGATGTTCATATCCCTCCTGTCTCTGCTGTGTCACTTATATTATCTGTGTACATTGTGATGCTCCTGTCTGCTGTACTCCTACCTTGTTTATGTTGGTTGTCTACACTGAGATGCTCAATCCTTCATCTCTCTGCTGCTGTCCTGTTCACATTAACTGCGTGTATTGTGATGTTCGTCCCCTTTTGTCTGCGATGCTCTCCTGTTTTGACTTTATATGTTCATATATCCTCTGTCTCTCCGGGCTGCTCTCCTGTTATTGATAACTGCGTGCATTGTGATGCTTATCCCCCTTTGCTCTCTATCAATGCAGTTGTCATCATTGGCATTCTTCAGCTTAACGTTCGCGTGCCATTTAAAACATTTTATATCCTTCCCACATCTGCCAATCCATATGTTGACATTAATTATCATATCAACGTATGTGACATTTTGGTTCTACATTCATACAACTTCTTCCCTATACTGGTCCATTTTTATAATCTCTCCTACTTTAAGCTGCTTCTAGTTTAATTATTTAAAAAGGAATGGCGTGTCGTAAATCTTCCGAATTGCCAAGGACACACGCCATGTTTTCTTTTTTATCTGACTAAGAATGATCTACTTCTTTCATAGTGGAAAATTTATGTAACAAATAAGCATAAGAAATAAGCCCAGATATATCTTCTCTTATCGGAACGGTGAGAGCTGTAATTTTCAAAGTCAGGTACTGTCACGACAAATACAACTTTATTTAATCTTATCAATGTGAACTTTACGTAACAAGTAAATATAAGAAATAAACATAAATATTCCTGCTCTTAATAATTTAAACATAAATATTCCTGCTCTTAATAATTTGCAATGAGCACAACTAACAAAAAGTTCCTGCGCTTGTTGGAGCGGTGGAGACAGCCATTTTCAAGAGTGATATTATGAAACCACACGTCATATAACCTTATCTCATCTTCTAAATGGAAGTTTTGCTACAGGACAGTATGCAGCTCACGTTCAGCCGCCATGTGTCAGACAATTCGGAAATAGCGCTGAGGGCACTGTTAGCAGTTATTAAGATTTAAGACCACTACTAATTCATTTTTTAAAACTGTAATGATCACTAGTGCTGTCACAGGGCAGTTTATCTCATCACTGCTCTGAATAATTAAATTAACATAATAAAAATTGAATTTCCATCGAAAAGCCAATACCCACCATCTCCACCACAAAAACCAATACTCTGATTTGTTTACGGATGTAGTCGTTTGTTCTACGAACTAAACGAAACGCATAAATATGTCAGCAAAAATGCGGTACGTTTTAATGTCAAAACGGTTGGTACTTAGGGGGACCATTGTTCTTTGGAGGGTGATTTAAATTGGTCCAAAATTCCGCAGGACGTGTTCTGCTGTGCAAGCAGATATCCCGTCTGAGTGAATATAGAAGGGTCGGATTGTTTGTTTAGAATCAATAGAGATGGCGATAATAATAATAATAATAAACGATGGGAGAAAAATTTAAAATTATGTAGCTTGATTCTGGTACTCATAATGTTTGTTAGAAGAGCCTAAAGACTTAAACATGAATTCCAAGTAAATGTTTTTTAATTTCACCTAACGGAAAGGGAAAATGGGATGTTTTGACAGTGATACAGCGGAATAGATGGTAATATCATAATACGAAAATAACAATATTATATAAATACGCAATAAGGAGGTATAGTTGTAATTTTAAATGTCGCTTCCTTTCCTAGATAATTATGCTTTCTGTAATAATGTCTCATATTATTCCGGAAAGTAATAAATTGAAGGTGACAAATTAATTAATAGCAGATAAAATAAATATGATACAAATTTAACATTTATTTAGAAACGGGACCCAGTAAAGCGGTATAAATGTCAAAGTTCTGTAAAATTAACAATACCTTAAGAAGTATTTGGTTAATCCGTATTTATTCTGCTTCCATCAGAGAAACGAAATTGCCAACGTGTCTTAGCCCTTTAAGTAACAGTGGTAAGTATGTAAAAAATTGAGCTGAACATTAAACATTTACGAATATTGTCCACACAGCATTTTAATGTCTTGTGCGGTACTCAGAACAAACAACGATTAATTCGATAAAGAACGTAAATAGGTTGTTGTCTGATGCAGACGTAGTGTGGTATGTGGGAGGTAGAAACCAAATGTTTGCATATTATTTTGATGGGTTTCCTGCTTCTTAAGACCCATTTGATTTTCTGCAATTTGCTTAAGCCTTCAAAGAACAGTTGTTGGCTTACTTTTATGTATAAAATTCAATAATATTGAATTAATATATATGTTGACTGTACTGAGCTTTTATGTGTGGCAGATAATTCTCAGTTTAAGTATCGATTATCCACTATACAGGATCACAACCTGCTGGTGTTTGTGACGGAGACGCAATGATTTCTGTGAGACAGTAAATAAAGTTTTATATATTATTTATATGAGCATCATGTTTCGAAGATTTGAGCCCAGTTTATATGAAAGTAATGAATGTCTCTTACGAAGACATGAAATGTGTAATACGAATTTCACTTATTTTCATTACAAATGGCATATACAGAAAATGCGGATTAAATGAGTTTGGTAAGATTCATTTTCCAAAGAGGGGGGTGGGAGAGTGAAGACGACAACGAATTATCTGTTACTCATTTGCACAGCATACAGATACGTCGAGTGTTCCGCATAAGTGGTCAAACAATGAGATTTTTTTAATAGACTTTTGAGTGAAACATTTTACATTTACACACTTTATAGGGAACTCTGTGAATACTTTGCGGAAATTAATGATTACTTTTGTACTCACCAAAGTGCCCCATCCCTGTTAGATGACTGCGTCGTAGTTACATCACTGACTACAAATATAACACAGTATTAGCGAACCTAAACCTTTCCTGAAGACAACACAACACAACACAACACAGCACTTCAAATCTGAACTTTGTATTCAAAGTTATAAGATTTGTTGATTGGAAATAACAAACGTCACGCCAAAAGACTGTTAGAATATATAATGACGCACGTGTCCTCACAGAAGTCGGGTTTTTAATAGTTTCTGAACGTAAGCCAATCCACTCACACCTTACTAGCCTGACAATTCACATTATATTCAATTATGTAACAACACCAAATCACTACACGATAAAGCGGTCAATTGACACTCGAATCACTTCAAATATTCTCTCATGCAGCTCTCGATTGCCGTCTGCTCCTTCAGCGGGTTAGTACTATACTCGAAGGTGTGTTTCTCTTGCCTGTGTTTTAGTACTTCGCGATACAAGAAGTCACGTGACACAGTGCTTGCTGCAGTTTGTGTGTACGGCAGTACCAGCAGGGTGGTCTAGTTGCTGTGCCGCTTGGCCAATTCAGTGGCAGCGGGGCATTGAAATGCCACCAGTGCTGTGGCAGGGTTTTGAAAGGCAATGAGTCAAAAATGCAAGCAACACATATTTCGTTTCTTTACATCATTGTAAATAATAAGATGTAAGAGTTCTTAAAAGTCAGTGTTAGATAATCTGTCAGGAATAGTATTAAACTCTGCGTATTCGTTAAAACACGGAGTCCAGCAATATACCACACTACAAATCGAACACACTACATAATTCTTCCTTCTCTTCTTCTTCTTCTTCTTCCTATTCTTCTTCTTCTTCCTCCTCCTCCTCTTTGTGCTCGGAAAACTGCAGTTCCTCACAGCCGCTCTTTCTTCTATTCCACTTGGTGGCACTCTTTTGTGGATTTCGAGCCCTTGCTGCAGACGGTTAGGTGCATCCTTCACCATCCTTCTTCTGCGTGGCGGTAGCGTCATTGCTGCTGCTACTAGGCTAGAGATTCGTTATATTCGCTATCACACTCTTCTCCTCTTTTGAATCTGCCATTTCTGAACCCACGCATGACATCCTTGACAGCGTGGCCCTTGCCAATTTCTTTTGGTTTGTCGTTTATTTTTTGAACAAAATGGAGCCATTTAGGGCAGCCATCTGTAAAAAAGTGACCAGTAAATGCAACATTAACTGAACAAATAACGTCCCTGGTCCATGAAATTGGCGTCGCCATTTCTGCAGACGTTGTTGGAGTTCCTTATCACTTTCAGACTTATCACTCCGTGTGTCTGCAATATCTGTACCTCCTACTTCATCATCTTCATTATCAACTCAATGACCATTAAATCGGTTTACACTAATTTGACTTATGACATTTTAATATTCATTAGTCTTGACAAGTCCGGCTTTCTTCGGCGAAGTCACGTTGAAGTATTTACTAATCACGAGGTAAATAACGCAGTACTGCGTCTTATTCTTCGTGATCCCACAGCCAATTATAAACACAAGGGTTTTTTAGAGTCATGAGCATTTATTTATCCATGTGGAGCAGAGCTGAGAATTCCCAGACCTACACTGCTTCGTTAATTTGCAGGTCCAATGTACGACGAAAAATAAAATCAGATACTTGAAAGAGCTAACACAAAGAAGCTATGATATCATTTATTATTCTACGACACCATTACATGCAGCTTACTGAAGAAGAGGTTCATGTTCAAGGTTAGACATTGATCGATGTGTAGTAAAGATTTCGTAATGCTATGTTCGTTCATCGCAATGCGGCAGCCAGAGGACTAACCCCATTTACCATAGTGTTCAGTCACTCCTGTGCCAAGGGACGTGGTCGAAATGGGCCAACTCCAGGCGAAGAAGGGAGGAATAGAAAGTAGAAATATATTTACCCTTTCAGGTCCGAAATTCGTGCAAACAGCATTAAACCTCCAGTTACTAAATGGCAGTAAACACTCAAAACTTCCATTAACAAAACAATGCGGTTAATGCTGCTTAGGGAAATAATCGCGGTTTATTTTGAGAACCATAGAAAACACATAAACACAGCGTGTTAGCATGTTACAGGGAGTCTGCATGTTAAATTCTGTGGCACACAGTTACCAGTGTCCTGTAAATTTTGTGGCACACAGTTAATAGTGTCCTGTAAAGGATTATAGATGGGAATATCTGAAAACATAAGAGTTCATACAAGAAAGGACCCCCGTAAAGGGGCAGGAAAGTTGGTCAATTGAAGGGTGCGAGGTTCAGATTTCGTGTGAACTCATTAAATGTTTTAACGACTCCATCATTGCAAAAATATTCATGTGCGACCTATCACTAAAGAGGGGGAGTTTTTATTCATTAATTAGATTGTTTCTAGCCCTCATAATGTCCCAGTTGTGAGGATTGTTCCACTTTATTTCTTTCAATTCCCTGCCATTTTCTAGACCGATCCATTGCCATTTTGTGACGCAGCCAGTTCCGTTTGATTAGTTTTCAGCTGTAATTATCTCTGCATCGCTGTAGGACTTCGTCCACTAGATCCAGTCCCTTAATTTTATCGCAGTTTATCTGCAGTACTCACAGAATAACTTCCATTCTTCCTATGGTTCTATTCAGTATCTGCTGTTCTCACTTTCGCCTGGGATGATGTCATTAACGGCAACTTTCAGTCTTTATATTCTATTAGGTACAATTCAGATATATCTTTCTGTAGCGTAATGACTTTTTGAGTTTAAACGAGTTACTTCTTCAGAGGAAACAGAAAAAACAATTAACTTCCATAAAATTCTTGGAATTCCTGAGCTTGTTAAGCAACTATCAACTGCTCAAGAAGAACGATCCATGTCAGTACAATTCCACAAATACTTATAGTCATTCGTCCTTTACTGGTGGTTTATAACTTCAGCAAAACACCACGTCATTAATGTAAGACTTTTATTAAAGTAGGCAGCCCCAGAAATTAAGCGGCCAATTAACAGCGCTGTCTCAGTTGCTAAAGACGTGCAGAGTCTAATGAGCTATTGTTTTGATAAATACTGATAAGGTTGCAGAAAGAAGTTGTCATGACTTGCACTGACGTGTAATTCTATCATTCGCTGGGATGAACGTAGGAAAACAAGACGATCTATCGATACAGAGAGAATTGTCACTAACGGCCCCGAACCGTGGAAGGATTATTTGACACGTCCTAAGCAAATTGCAAGAAACGGTAAGACAGACAGGATAAATGTCATGAAAGGGAATGGGAGGGAAATACACAACAATCAGCATCTTAATTTAATATCTTCATTCATTGTTAAGACATAATAGAGGCAGAACTGTAAATCTCTATTCACTGCAACTATTTTGTGGCAGCATTAACATATAACATAGAAATCACTGACGTGGACGAGACTGCTCGTAGATTGCACTGACTGAACATTCCTCCTACTGAAATTAACATATTTACATCAAATGAAATGTCTGACATGTGTATCTTAATAGGTCTCTGGGTTTTAATGAAAGACCAGCCTCGAAGTCATACGGAAGAGTAGAGGTATGAACTGTGCTCGCGCATTCTTAAACTTGGTAGTAGATGGAGGTGAGTGGTCAACTGCAGGCTCCGGCTGCTTTACCTCCATGTAAAAAACTCCCCTGTACCCACTAAAGAAGAGTCTGGCTGTGCATTGGATATAAAAAGATATGCGATGTGTAAAGAATGCATAAAATTGTGGAAGCCGATTTTACGAGACTGACGTATTACCCGGAGATTTTATAAACTTAATACTCCGTTATATCGCGAGTGATATATTCATAGCGTTGCGCGTTTCTATTTGTCTGTACGTAACACAAATCCATAGGTGTATTTTCTCACGCTGATACGAGAAATCCAAGGTAAGTAAGTGGAAGGAAAAACTCGATTTGTGTTTCTCCCTTTTTCCCACTCTTCCTTTCTTTCCTGCAGTTCCTTCATCTTCCATTTCAGGACGTTTGTATTGACATTTTCTTTTAAAATTATGATATATGTGTAACATTAAGGAATCTTTTCTACGTTTGGTATAGTTCTGGGTTTATAGTTAATGTCTCCATTACTTGAAATGTGTGAAAGAGATGGAAGAGTAGAGGCAAAAAGAAAGCTAGAATGGATAAAGTTAGTGAGCAGCAAAGATAAGAGAAACAGAGAGAGTAAAATCATTTTGGTTGGACTGTTTCCAAAATTTTTTTTCAACCAAATAAATGTCCATTCTCTGCGAATAAGCGTTAAAACTCCATTTGCTTTATAGCTTCTGCCATCGTTGTGGCGGTGCGGCCTGCATGCATCGTTCTGTCTCCGTCACATTCTGACGCAAACATTCGTGACACCCCCACTGCAACTCACGGCAACCAAAGGCACGATATGTGTGCCTACTCTGCGAAGTGAACACATGTTCTCCGATCCAAGTGTTTCATATAAAATTACTTCTGCGCAAATTAGCTGTGTAGTACGGTATCTTGAGTGATAAATTATACAAGATACAGGATGATGTTCGTCTTTCTAGCTGCAATCCCAACTGATTTGTCGTTGATTTTTACTGTATCTAGGCCCAGGTGGGAGGATATTATTAAGATATGTTTCTAAGTAGTAGTATTTGACAATATAAACTCTATTTATCTGGCTCAAGAGTGGGAATTAGTGGTACTTTCTGTTAAAATTAGACGGATCTTTTGTCCTTTGAAGGATGGGGAAAGTGTTTGAATAATTGGGCGACTATTAGCTTCTCAGAAAGAACTGCACTACATCACGTAGTTTATTTCAGATTGCTGCTAGTTAAGTCCACACTGATATATGATCTGTTTACCAATCATATACAGATTTCCTTGAGTCTCTTTGTGTTCTCTTTCCTAGCAACGTCGTGCCACTAAGTTAAGCTTATCATTGTATCGTCTTTGTATGTAAAGGATTTCAAAATAAGTGTATTTAACTAATTACGAATATTTCTTGCACTGCTTATTTAATACCAGACAGACTACAAATTATTATTTAGTACCAAATAAACAGGTGAGAAGAAACCAATAAAGTCAATCTGGACGCGTGAGATAAGGAAGATTTGGGATTTGCTGCAGATTAATATGAAGGATTTTATATAGAATGACTGAGGAAAACTCAGTTGCTATAGCTAGTGATATTTATTCTCATAAGCAGGCATATATCCGAAAAAATTGCCGTTTCTAGGCTGAATTATTTGCAGAAATAATGTTTGTTTTTATGTTTTCATAGTGATTCATGAATACAAGCTTTCAAAGTTTGAAGCATTCGGCTTAAAGTATCAAAAATTGCAGAAGACGTTTCGATATGGCAGACAGAAGACGATGATTAGAGGAGGAAAGAGCAGTTTCAAGTCCACAAAGGTTCATACATTTCGCATGGTAGAAAGAGTTAAAGTATAAAAACATTTCAATATAAGTTCCACCGCAAAACATTGTTTGTGTTGGCACTTACCCTCCTACTGACTGCATTAGAGCCAGCATTTAGAATGAAGTAAGACTTGCTTTATAAAAATTCT
>Ga0123353_10017148_pt1 | contig 10625 bp, 11 predicted proteins | sample TergutLab28metaG_3_FD_92763 | JGI IMG/M metagenome (GOLD analysis project Ga0123353, IMG submission 92763) | Labiotermes labralis P3 segment gut microbial communities from Petit-Saut dam, French Guiana - Lab288 P3 | ecosystem: Host-associated > Arthropoda: Insects > Digestive system > Gut ... | reverse complement strand
ATTCGATGATCGGGGATGGCCTTTCCCATGTGGGGTTTGCCAGTTTGGCAATCGCCACGGCGCTGCGTTTGACGCCGCTTACGGTGTCGATACCGGTGGTGGTGTTATCGGCTTTTTTTCTGCTGCGCCTCAGCGAAAACAGCAAAATCAAAGGCGATGCCGCGATCGACCTGATATCCACCGGGGCGCTGGCGGTGGGGGTGGTAATCATTTCCCGGTCGACCGGCATGAACACCGATGTGTGCAACTATATGTTTGGCACTATCCTGTCTATGAGCCGCGCTGATGTGAACCTTAGCGTGGGGCTGTGCTCGGTGGTGCTGGCGTTGTATGCGCTGTGTTATAACAAGATATTCGCCGTCACATTTGATGAGAATTTCGCGCGCGCCACCGGGGTGCGCGCCGGCGCGTACAACATGCTGATCGCGCTGCTGACCGCGGTGACCATCGTGCTGGGCATGCGCATGATGGGGGCGCTGCTGATATCGAGCCTGGTGATCTTCCCGGCACTGACCTCCATGCGGGTGTTTAAAACTTTCCGAAGCGTCACGATATGCTCCGCCGCGCTGTCGATGGGTTGTTTCTTTTTGGGTATCGTGGGTTCATATCTGTATGCCACGCCTACCGGAGCCAGCGTGGTGATCGTAAATATATGCGCGTTTCTGCTGTTCTGGGGCATAAGGCTGATGAGGGGATGGAGGCGGGCGGTATGAAAAAGCGGATGCTCGCGTTTGTTATATCGGCGTGGATTTTGGCGCTGGTGCTTATGACCGGCTGTTTTGCGGGCGCGCAAGGAAAAAAGCCTAACGCGCCGGAGCCGCCGGTGGTGGAGATTCGCGATAAGCTGTTTATCGCGCAGGTTAACGAGATATATACCAACCTAGACGAATACCTGGACAAGCTCATCCGGTATGAGGGTCTGTTTGACGCCTTTCGGTATGAGGATGGCGGCATGGTGTATATGGTGATTCGCTATGGGCCGGGCTGCTGCGGCAACGATGGCAACGTGGGGTTTGAGGTTATATCCGATGAACCCTATCCCAACCAGGATGATTGGGTGCGCGTCGAGGGTATGCTGGAGCGGTATGAGGAATGGGGCGAAACATACGTCCGATTGCGGGTTTCCGTGTTTGAGATAATGGAGGAATGGGGCGAGGCATACGTTGACCAGTAAGCCGGCGCGGCTTATCCGAACGCGTACACCATCTCCCCTTCATAGCTTCCTGTTTGCGCCAGATGCTCCATGCGGCGTATCAACCCGATGATCATATCGTCAAACCAGTGGGCATCGCTGATCCATTTATCCTGGCAATCGGCAAACCAGCGTATGGTGCGTCCCAGGCGCAGGAGCTCCGCGCCCACCCCAACGTAAGCCACCGGGTCATGGCCGGATTCCGCCATAAAGTCGGCGAGGTCGATGCCAGCCGGGCCGCGCATGGCCGCCGCCCAATCGATGATTATCGGCGTGCCGTCAGGCCGGATGATAAAGTTAGCCGGCTTAAAATCCCCTTGCAGCAATACCGCGTTCTCCGCCGCCACCCCGCGGGCCTCGGCGTTGTTTATGGCGTCCAGATAAGCGTCGACATGGGCGGTCGTAAGCTTTGGCAGTTTTCCGCGCGCCCGAAGGCTGATCAGCAGCGCTGCGGTTTGATGGATATAATCCTCTATACCGCTTGAGGACATATCCTGTGCTAATGTGATGGATGTTACTACGCCTTCGACCAGATGGCGCAGGTTTTGGCACATTTCCCACGCCTCGTTAGCCGGCAGTTTAGCCAGCTTTTCTCCGGGGACATCCTCCAGCAGCAGCCAGCTATCCCCGCCGCTTTCAGCCCAGGCTAGGCAGCGCGGAATGTTTGGGGAAACCGCGTCCCGATAAAACGCCGCCTCGATGCCCCTTCCGATTTGCGCTTTGTATATAAGCGTTTGGCCATCGGCCAGCGTCACCCGCTCCACATGGCTCATGGGCCATTCGTGCAGGGTATCGCGGCTTATTACCTCCTTGCCGGCAAACTCTGCCAGCTCGGAATCATCATGTAAGCGCAAATTAAAGTACGGATGGTTTTGTATTGCTCATTCCTCCCCGCGTTTCCCGGAGGTAATCGTGTACAGCGTGACGCAGCCCAGCATCACCGCGCCATAGATAAGCTGCACCCAAAAGCCCGACAGCCCGATGGCGATTATCCCGGCTTCCAGGGAGCCGATCATCAGCGCGCCCAACACGGTGCCGAATATTGAGCCGCGCCCCCCGGTGACGCTGGTGCCGCCCACAAACACCGCGGCCAGCACCGGCATGAGGCTGCCCTCCCCCTGATTAGGCCAAAAATACTTGACCTCAAGGTTAGAGAGGATACCGGTAAACGCCGCGAATACCCCCATCATCACAAAAGCCAGGGTGCGGATCAGGTTGACGTTGATGCCCATCATTTTGGCGCTGGCCTTATTATCGCCGATGAAGGATACGTAGGAGCCAAACTTGTGCCGGTTAAGCAGGAACCAGCACAGCACCGCCAGCAGCGCAAACCACACCGCCTGCATGGGCAGCTTATCTCCAAAGATTTTAGTGACCGCCAGTTTGGCGAACATTGTGTCAGAAACCTCGGTTAAGGATATGCCCTGGCCGCTGGCCAGGACGTTTACCAATCCGCGGAACAGGAACTGGGTGGATATGGTGGCCACCAGCGAGGGTATGCCGATTTTGGTCACAAAAAACGCGTTAAAGCCGCCGATCGCGGCCCCGGTCAACAGGCACACCAACGCCGCCAGCCAGATATTTGTGCCAATTGAGATCAGCGTACAAAATACCCAGGCGGTCACCGCCATGGCCGAGGGGAAGGACAAATCCATCTCCCCCAAAGTGACGATAAAAGTGGCCGATAGCGCCATTATCCCGATAAACGGGATGGTGGATAAAAACGCTCGGTATATTTGAAACTGTGAGAATACCCGCCAATTCCCGAACAGATACACCATCCACAGCAGCAGGAACACAAAAAACATGCTGATTTGCACCTTGTGGCGGGCGGCGTTTTCCCTTAGGCTGGAGCGCGTGTAAGGCGTTTGCGTGTTCATGCGAGGGCCTCCTTGACCGGATGGCGCAATTCGCCGGTGCGCGCCAGATGTTCCATGTTGGCGATCAGGTTATCGATTGTGATTTCCTCCTTGGAGAAGCTACCGGCGATTTGACCGCGGTCCAATATAACAAAGCGGTCGCACACATCGTACACGTGATAGATGTTGTGGCTGATGTAAATCGCCGATTTCCCGCGCTGCTTTATGGTGCGCACGAACTGCTGCACTTTGCTGGTTTCGGAAAGGGAGAGCGCCACGGTGGGCTCGTCCAGGATAATCAGATCAGCCTCAAAATACAGCGCGCGGCTGATCGCGATGCCCTGTTTTTCGCCGCCCGAAAGGTTCTTGACCTCGGTATCGACGGTGATGGCCTTGCTGGTTAGGCCCACATGCTCCCTGAGCAGTTTGTCGGTCTCCCGCTTTTGGCGCTTAACGTCCAGAAAGCCGAATTTGCTGCATATTTCCCGCCCGACAAACATGTTGCGCCACATCGATTGAAGATCCGCAAGCGCGCGTTCCTGATACACCGTCTCGATGCCCAGCTTGCGCGAGCGGCTGACCGAGTGCTTGGTAATGGGCTTTCCCTTAAAGATGATCGAACCCTCCGAAGGGGTGTGCACGCCGGTGATGCACTTGATCAGGGTGGATTTGCCCGCGCCGTTATCGCCCAGCAAACCCACGATCTCATTGCTCCCCACCCGCATGTCGATGCCGCGCAGCACCTGCGCCCGGCCGAAATTCATTTTGATCCCGTGAAGCTCCAATAACAAATCATCCATAAATGTGTTCCCGCCAATCATGATCGGAATATAACAGCAAGGCGCCTCGCGCGGCCGGGGCCACGCGAGGCGACGATGGCAAACACGCGGTTTGCCCGGTCTGGTTTAGCGGATGCCCTGCTGCGCCAGCGGGGCCACGATTTCGATATTAGCCTGGTCGATGATCGAGGCGCCGGTGTCGATATGAAGCCCGGCAAAGCCGTATTTCGCGGTCAGGCACACCTGCACGATGGGCAGATAACCCTGCAGCCAAGGCTGCTGATCCAAAATACAGCCCAGGTAGCCGGATTTGATGGCATCCACGGAAGCGGCGGACAGGTCAAACCCGGCGGCGTAAATCTCCCCGGGTTGCTTGCCGGCGGCGCTTAGATAAGTGCCCACGGTGGAGGTCAGCGCGCCGTGATCGGTTACGACCACCTTCGCGTCGGGGTTGGCGGCGACAAAGCCGGCGAACACGCTGGTGCCTTGGGCGGCGTCGGCGTTAACGGCGTCGGAGATCTCATAATACGCCACGTTGATGCCGGCGTTCTCAAAGGCGCTGATGACGCCCAATGTGCGCTGGCCGCGGCCTTCCTGGCCTTTTAAGCCCCAAACGATGGCGGTATCCCCCGATTCGATGCCGGAGCGGATTATCGCGGCTTTGCCCAGCATTTCCCCGGAGGCGAACAGTTCTTGGCCCACATAGCCAAAGCCTTCGGCTTTGTATTTCTCCTCGATCATGGGGAGGGATGAATTCTGGCTGGTTACGATGATGCCGGCGGCGCGCGCTTCATCCACCAGCGGCGCGAAGGCGGCGTCCCCGGGATGGCCCATGATGCAAATGGCGGTGGGCTGCTGCGCGATAGCGTTCTTAAATTGAGACACCATCTTGTCGGGCTGCCACTCACTCCACATATAGTCTACCTTGCAGCCCATATCCTTGGCCGCGGCCACCGCGCCGTTGTAGACCACTGTGGCGAAGGAATCGCCCTCGCTCCCGCCCGGGAAGAATACGATCGATACGTCGCTGAAATGCTCAGCCTGCGCGATCGGAGCGCTAAACAGCGCAAACGCGCACAAAAGGGCACACGTGAGGCAGAGAATTCGTTTCATCCTGATCTCCTCCTGCTGTTATTGATGTGCGGAACGGGGCGTATAAAAAGCGCCCGTTCCATCTATGTGGATATTACCAATGTGTTGTTAGATTGTCAAGGATTGACAATGTTGACCCCGCTCCTTTACACTTTGAAAAGGCATTAGCGCGTGGAGGCGGGATGATGGGCAAAATAACGGTGCTGGGCTCTATCAATATGGATGTGTGCTTCCGCGTGGATCATATCCCGCAGGCCGGCGAATCGATCCTGGGCCGCTCTCAGACGCTTAACCCCGGCGGCAAGGGCGCCAATCAGGCGACCGCCATCGCGCGGCTGGGCGGCGAGGTATCGATGATCGGCCGCGTGGGCGCCGATGAATACGGCGATGAGCTGCTGCGCTCCCTGCGCGAGGCCGGAGTGGACGCGACCGGGGTGGAACGGGATACCGGCGTCTCAACCGGCGCGGCTTATATCAACATCGCCGATGACGGCCAAAATAACATTGTATGCATGATTGGCGCCAATGGAGAGCTGTCCTATGATCAGCTGGACCGTCACGAGGCGGTGATCGCAGGGTCGGATTATCTGGTGACGCAACTGGAAGTGCCGATCTGCACCGTGCGCCGCGCGCTGGCACTGGCGCGCCGCCTTAAGGTGCGCACAATACTTAACCCCGCGCCGATGAGTTCATTCCCGCCCGAGATGCTGCAGGATGTGGATATACTGGTTCCCAATGAAACCGAACTGGCCCGGTTAATGGGGGTGGATGAAGTGATACCGGGCAGCGAGATGATGATTAACTTCGCGTCTGAGTGCGGCGCCGGTTTAGTGATATTAACCGCGGGCGAGCTGGGCAGCTATCTGGTTAAAGACAACGCGATAACCCATTTCCCGGCAAGGCCGGTTAAAGCGGTGGACACCACCGCCGCCGGAGATTGCTTTATCGGCGCGCTGGCCGTGATGCTGGCCGAAGGCAAACCCATCGAGTTAGCAATACCATTCGCCAACGCCGCGGCGGCGGTGGCGGTCACCCGTCCCGGCGCGTTGCCCTCCATGCCCAAGCGGGAGGAAGTCATCGCCTAGTTTTCATAAAGGAGGCAATCACTTGCCTAGGCTTTACGGGCAAACCATAATGCTTCGGGAATTTCGATCCGATGATATCCACGGTATGCGCGCCTGGGTTAATGACGCGCGCGTCACCAAATATCTCACCAGCATCTTTACAGTGCCCAACACTTTTGACCAGACGCGGCGCTATTTGGATTCCATTTTGGACAGCGCCGCGGCCGGCGTGCACCTGGTGATCGCCGACCGGGAGGGCGAGCAGTACCTCGGCCAATGCGAGCTGCTCAGTATCGACCATACCGCGCGCAAGGCGGAGCTGGCGGTGGTGCTTAAGGCCGAACATACCGGGCGGGGTATAGGCCGGGAGGCCATCGGGCTGTTGCTGGGCCTGGCATTTGAACAGCTCAATTATAACCGCGTGTCTCTTAAGGTGTACGCGGCCAACGAGCGCGCCATCCGCTGTTATGAAGCGCTGGGTTTTACACACGAAGGGCGGCTGCGCGAAGAGGTGTTCTATGATGGGATGTATCAGGATGTACTGATTATGGGGATATTGCGGAAGGAGTTTCGGCCGGTATAACTTGGCCGCTAGAAACGCCCTCCGCCGGTTATCCGGCGGGGGGCGCGACAATTACGAAATGGCGATCCGCGAAGAAACTTATTTCATTATCTCAGTCTTATTGGGGCTGGACCGTCCGTCCAGATCCGGCATACGGCGCTCCAGCGCCGCGAATCCGATTTCGATATCCTCCTCGGCTTCGAGGGGGGTCAGGCATCCCACCGTCACCATGTCGCACTCGCGCAGCGCCGCAAAGGAGAAGGTGATGCCCACATAGGGGCTCACGCGGCCTGCGGCCATTGGCTTGATGGACATGACCGGCTTCTTGGCCGAGTGGATGACTTTGGAAATGTATTCGATCTCCACCTGCATCAGGAAACCCATGCAGTTGAATATCTGAATGTAGGTCTCAACGTCATAACCGTTGTCATCGGAATACACGATCAGTTCCGGCATATGTGCCGACAGGCCGGGGATCAGCCCCTGATCGCGGATCATGCTCAGATAATCGGGCAGGCGCGGAATCTTGGCCAAATTTTTGTTGACCAATTGTTCCACAGACGAATGATGCGGCAGGCAAAATTCGCAGCCGGCCGCGCGCACCGCCTTGATTTTGCCCAAGGTCTCGGCGCGGGCGGCGGCGTTGTCGTCCATGTTGAGGATAGGGGTATCGATGCGGATTACGTGCTTGCCGGTGCGATCCTCAGCCAGCTTTATGCCGTCCATAAACACCGGATTATCGGCGATAGGGGCCATGATGGCGTCGATATCGTATTGAAGGAACACTTCGATGATCTCCGCGATGGCGTCGCGGTTATTGTTGCGAAGGGTGATTTGCTTGTCGGCCGCGGCGGAGGTGTGAGAATATCCCAGTATCCAGTTGGAGCCAATCAACATGCGCGGCATGGAAATACCGCCTACCATGGTGCGCGGGAATTTGTTCATCAAAATCGTCTCCTTTTGTAATCATTGGCGTTGTCATCAACATAGCACAACGCGCCAAGCGTTGTCAATCGCGGTTTGACGCGAGTTGGCGGCGATGATAAACTGATTGCGGCAAGGAGGCCGGGGCAGATGAATTCATCGGCAGAGTTGGCGATTGATAAGCTCCGCCAATTAGGAATTGAATACGATTCGCTCTCTCATGAGGCGGCGTTTACCATGGCCGCCTGTTTGCCGATTGAGCGGGCGCTCGGCGCGCCGGTGGTGAAAAATCTGTTGCTCACCACCAGGAATAGGGATCGGGTGATACTATTTCTTACCGACGATAAGCCCTTTGTCACCGGCGCGTTTTCGCGCGCGGCCGGCACATCGAGGCTATCGTTTGCGCCCGATGACATGATGCTGGCGTTAATGGGTGCTTCACCCGGCAGCTTAAGCCCGCTGGGGCTGATGTTTGACGAGGCGGGGCGGGTGCGCGTGCTGATTGACGAGGCGCTGCGCGAACAACCGCGCTGGGCGATGCACCCCTGTGACAATACCCAAACGCTGGCGCTGGATCAGGCGAGTTTGCTTCAGGTTTTTCTTCCCGCCACAGGCCACCCGTATGAATGGATCAGCGTATAGGAGACGATCGCGCATGGGAGAGGGCAGGCAAACCAACTGGAAGGCGCTCACCCGCGTGGCTATGGCGACGCTGGCCGTAGTCCTTCAGGCATTGCTGATGTTTTTGATCGTGCGCTATTTGGAGCGCACCGCAACTCTGGTATATTCCGGTATGGAGCTGCTGGGGCTGGGCATAGCGCTGATGCTGCTGTCCAGCCACGAATCGCCGGCTTACCGCAACGCGTGGGCGATGATCGTGCTGCTGCTGCCGGTGTTTGGATTGCTGTTGTACCTCATGTGGGGGCGCGGCGCGATGAGCAACCGCGAGCGCTTTAATATTCGCGCCGCGTTTGACGCCGGAAATAGCGAGCTGGCTCAAAGCGAGGAAGTGATAGGCCGCTTCTTTGAGGCGCACCCCGAGCGGGTGCGCATGGCCAAACTGCTGCTGATGAACCACTTCCCCATGTATCAGGGCACCGCAATCGAATACTTTAAATCAGGCGAACTGCAATTCGAGCGCATGTTTGAGGATTTTGAGCGCGCCGAGCGCTTTATTTTCATAGAGTTTTTTATCGTGGCCGATGGAAAGCTGCTGGAAAGAGCGCTTAACATACTGTTCCGCAAAGCGGGGCAGGGGGTGGATATACGGCTGTTGATCGACGATACCGGCTGTCTGTTCTCGCTGCTTCCGGAGACGCGGCGGCGCATAACCGAGGCCGGCATAAAGCTGGAGCGGTTTAACCCCATGCTGCGCTATATATCCAACCTTTATTTCAATTATCGCAATCACCAAAAAATCGTGGTGATAGACGGCAATATCGGCCATACCGGCGGCACCAACCTAGCCGACGAATACGCCAACCTGACGATAAAGCACGGCATATGGAAGGATACAGCGATTCGCCTGGAAGGGGAGGCGGTGTGGTCGCTGACGGTGTTTTATCTGCAAATGTGGGATACCGCGCGCCACGGCTTAACCCGCGATTACGCGCTTTATCGCCCGACTTATTCAATGCCCGGCGTTGGGTTTATTCAACCCATGTCAGACGGTCCGGCGCTGGACCCCAGCAACCCGGGTGAAGATGCCTAGAAAGAATTGATATCCACCGCCAAGCGCTCTCTAGACCTCACCACCCCATATCTGGTTATCGATTACTCGCTGGTTGATATACTGTGCCGCGCCGCCGCCTCGGGGGTGGATGTGCGCATCGTCACCCCTTCCCACACCGATCACTGGTATGTATTTATCGTCACGCGCTCATTTTACCGGCCGTTACTTAAGGCCGGCGTGCGCATCTATGAATATCAGCCGGGCTTTATTCACGCGAAAATGCTGGTAAGCGACGATGATCAGGCGATGGTAGGCACCATCAACATGGATTATCGCAGTTTTAATTTGCAGTATGAGGACAGCGTGTATATCTGCGGCGATCCGATCGTGGACAGCATCAAGGCCGACCTCAACGAGGTTTTTCTCAGCAGCCATGAGATTACGCTGGAGGAATGGTCGCGAAGGCCGTTTTACACCCGCTGGGTATCGGGAGTGTTTAACCTGTTTGCGCCGCTGATGTAGCGCGCCTCTACCCCCGCGCGAACACCCAGAGTGCGATATGATAGACAATCGGCACAAACATTGACGGCAGTAAATTGCCGACTTTGATTTGCGTCATGTGCAGCATGTTGGTGCCGATGGCCATGATAAGTATAGATCCGACCAGCGATATCTGCGCGATAACAACTTCGCTCAGATATGGGGCGACAAATATCGCCAGCAATGTGATAACGCCCTGATACAGGCCCACGGATACCGCGGAAAATAACACCCCCAGACCCATTGTGGAGGCAAATACCATCGCGGCGATGCCGTCCAGAGCCGATTTGGCAAACAATACGCCGCTGTTGGCGTTTATCCCGTCTTCCAGCGAGCCCACTATCGCCATTGAACCTACGCAAAAAACCAGTGTCGCCGTGATAAACCCCTGCGCGAACGCCGAATCCTCCCCGGGTTTAGTTAACCTATTTTCGCAAAATTTCCCAAAGCCTTCAAGCTTGCTTTCGATCTTTATCAACTCGCCTACCAACGCGCCTATGGCGAGAGATATAATCATTATTAATGTATGATCGGTCAGCAGCTTGCCGTCTTCGATAAAAAACGCGGCGCTTAAAGCGCCGCTTATCCCAATTATGATGACTGCCAGCGCCACACCCTGCAGCACCGTGTCCATGATGCGTTTTGAAATATACCTCTTCAGCGTCAGGCCCGCAAAACCGCCTAACAAAATGGCCGCGACGTTGACCAACGTTCCCAGACCGGGCATGCGATCCCTCATTCCGTTTCGCAAATCACTTTATGGTGCAGTATACACCATCGGCGGGATATTGCAAAACGGATTTACGCTCCCGCTTACCCGTAAAAGTCCGCCACCGCGCTAAAAAACGCGTCGATGTTTTCCCAGGGTGATTGCGGCGGGATATCGCAGCCCGATGAAATGATGAAGTTATCATACTTCGAGCATTTTGCCAGCAGCTCCT
>Ga0123353_10017146_pt1 | contig 10626 bp, 2 predicted proteins | sample TergutLab28metaG_3_FD_92763 | JGI IMG/M metagenome (GOLD analysis project Ga0123353, IMG submission 92763) | Labiotermes labralis P3 segment gut microbial communities from Petit-Saut dam, French Guiana - Lab288 P3 | ecosystem: Host-associated > Arthropoda: Insects > Digestive system > Gut ... | reverse complement strand
TGGCAATGAAACCGCAGCAACTTTTTATGTAAACGATGCGCAGGGTAATATAATGGCTACATATAGCAGAAAATACGATCCGTTTATCTTAAATCCTCCATTAAACTATTATTTAGAAGAACAACCTCTATACGGCACAGGCAGACTTGGCGTACGCAGCGTAACAAAATATTTAGTAGGTCAGATAAATCAAGGTCCCCTTGGTGGATCTTTCATAGCCTATCCTTCTGACTATAATGGCTTAACCGGTAGAACAATAGGACTCAAACAGTATGAACTCACAGATCATTTGGGCAATGTGCGGGTTGTATATGGCGATCGCTTGGCATTTTTTTCATCTTATCGGTCGCATCATGTTGCAAAAAAATAAATTAAATTTTTATGTTAAAAAATTTTTTTTTCAAAATATACTTTTGTAACTTTGAAGCGTAAAATAATTAAAAATTCAGATTATTTTTACATGTCTAATCATTTATAATACAATATGTTAACAATAATTAAAAAATTTTAAGTCATGAATACTTATTTGATTCCTACAGATTTTTCTTCTAAAAATCAGGAACATGTACAAATATTACAACAGGCTCTTATAGCCTTAGGTTATGCTGATAATAACAAATTTATAGGCGGAAATGAATATGATACTAACGTAAAAGAAGTCATACAAGAATTTAGAGAAGATCATTCTCTATCCTCAAGTATAAGAATGAATAGTGAAACTATAAATGAATTAAATTCTCAACTGGAAGAGTTATATAGAGTATGCGGTAAACTAACAGATGATTATGGTATGCCAATTGAAGGAGCAGAAGTAATTGTTAATCAGGAAACATTCAATGGAACTTCTAAAACAATTGGAAAAGGCATTAGTTTAGAAAATGGTATTTACTGTGTTTACATTAACATTGATAATGATTTCCTTAATAAACAAGGTGAATTAAAAAGCAAAAAAAATGTAAAAATTGAAATTTATCAAGATGATGTTGATCCAAAATTTACTGAAAAAAATTATCTAATACAGGGGAAAGAAAATATATTAAACATAACAAGTTCAGATTTAACCTATAAAGGGAAATCCATTTACAAATCGTATATAGAAATATTGGATTTACATGATTTAACAAAAGTAGTTAAAAATGTCATATTAACAGATTTATCATCACAAACAGGAGAAAAATTAATTGATATCAGTTCAATTACAGGAATTGAAATTGAAATCCTGATAAAGTTGTTTTTGGCAGAAGTTTTGGAATCAAAGACCAACGGGCAATTCAACGGGAAAGATTTAATTTTTAGCGCCCCGATATCATCGGAAGTTTTCTTTGCATACCTGTATCAAGGATTACCATCAAATTTACCATCCCAACTTTTTACAGACGACCTGGAAAATTTAACAATCGGTAATTTGACGGGATATATTAAAAAAATAAGCGAAAAGATAAATATAGGTTTATGTCTTATGACAGAGCAAGATCTGAACAATGCCCTTTTTACTGCATGTAAAAATTACATCATAGATAATCATAAAGATATATGGATAGGAGACAATGTAATTTCAATAGATAAAGAAAAAAGTAATGTAGCCCTCAATTCTGAATTACTTGCAGGAGGGGTTAAAATTACAGATATTATAGATGAAGCAGAAACTAAATTAAACAGTGGTCAAAAAAAAGAAATAGCCACAATTATTTCAAGCCACATTAAAAATTTTAATGAATTAAAAACCGCTATAATTGAGTTAAAAGAAGACTATAATCATTCTGATGTTGATAAATTACTGCTGACTTTTCAAATAAGTCAGGTTGTGCGTAATTATAAAGGGCTTATAAAAAAGCTTTTAGATGAATACAAAGATACAGAATTTATTAAGAATGGCATTCGTTTTATAGCAACAATTACTTTAGACGAATGGATTACTTTGATTGAAGATTCATTCCCAGCCGATTTTGAAAGCGCAACAGAGTATGCACAATATGTTTATGAAAATGCTCAAAAACTATATCCGGAGATTTCTACCATATCTAAATTAAAAGCAAACTCTGGAAATACAAAAAGTTATAAAAGTTTAAATTATGCTCAAGATATTGAAGATGTCTTGCTAAGTAATCCTGATAAAAATATTCTTACTGATAAATTCGAAAATTTTAACATAGACAACAATTTAAAAAGCAATGTAAATTTTGTCAAAGAATTTAGAGCCTTGCAAAGAGTTCACCGAATGGCTCCGTCATCTGAAGTAGCAGCTACATTGTTAGAAAATGGAATATCAAGCGCAGCACAAGTGTATTATATGGGTCTGGAACAGTTTGAAACAAGTTTTAAAAATTCACTTACAAAAAAAGAAATACTAAATGTATATGCAGTAGCATCCGGCACATTTGCAAAAGCTATTGCCGCATTTACAACAATGGAGCAAAGTTTTCACTCACAAGACCCGTATGCTTTACAGCCATTTGATGTTCAAACATGGATAGAAAATTTACAACCCTTCATTCCAAATATTGAAGAACTGTTTGGGAATCAGGATCATTGCGATTGTGATCATGATTCTTCTGTTTTCAGTCCCGCAGCATATTTGGCAGAAGTTTTAAATTTTTTGGAAGAACATACACATAAAGAAGAAAATCTTCCCAAAAAATCAATACTTGATTATCTGAAAGATAGAAGAGCAGATATTTGTAATATTAATCTTAACAGTCAAAATACTAATACCATGCTTCCTTATATAGATCTGGTTTGTGAAGTACTGGAAGAAGAAGTAATAAAGTCAGTATTGAAACAGGGAAAAAGTTTTACACGGCTTCCATCAACCTGCCAAAGTACTTTAAGTTCTGAAGAACTGAGTGCAGCGCCACAACATATTCTTTCATGTAATGTTTCAAATTTAAACCATGATGGGTCTGTAACAGGCGATGTGACAGCTTATGATATTTTGAAACCAATGATGTATCCCATGTATGCTCCCATTAATCTTGAACAGACGGAAAGCCGTGCTTATCTATCAAAAATGGGAATTTCTCGACATGAATTAATGGAAGCGTTCCAAATCAATAGTTCCAATCCTTCAAATGTGAGCATAGCCGCCGAATATTTCGGATTAACAAATCTTGAACAACTTGTTGTTACCGCCCATGAAACTAACGGTTATAATATAAACCAAAGGAATGAAGCGTGGACAAAAACAATTGGGTCAGGTAATGTTAATATGACGCCTGCTGAATTTATGATGGATACCAGACTTTCAGCGCTTGAAACTTTAGACATAGCAAAAACTAATTGGGTAGATATAAGTATTATTACGACCTCTATCATAAAGAACAAAAGAGAAATTCAATCTAATAAGAGCGGATATGATCGGGCACATCGTTTTATCCGTCTTTGGCGCAAATCAAACTGGAAAATATGGGAATTGGATTTATTATTAAGAAACAATGAGATTTCAAATTATATTTCAAATAATACTGACAATCTGAATGCAAGTACCCTGTACAACCTTTATCTCTTTAGTTTGCAACAAAAAAAATTAGGACTGTCGTGTGAAAGTTTACTTGCTTTTTATGGTGAAATCAATAGAAGCGCCATATATGAAAATGGAGAAAAACAGAAAAATCTTTACGAAAAACTATTTTTAAATTTTACTGTAGAAAATCCTGTAAATATAAATCTTAATGAAATAAAAAACAATCCCAACTCTATTGTTACAGAAGATGATGATGATTTAATCGCTGCCTGTTTATCAATTAATAAAGAAGAATATGATTTTTTAGAAAATGAATACCCTAATGAAAAACCATATACAAAAAACCTGAAATATTTAAATTATCTTTACCGACAAGCAACATTATCCAAAAAATTAAAAATATCAATTCCTGAACTCATAACGATATTAAAACTAATAGAAATAGATGCTTATAAAGAAACATTTACATTAACAGAAATTGATAAAATTATTTCAAAAGTCAATTTAGTGAAAGAGAGCAAATTATCAGCATTTTAATATGAATATTTAACGAAATACTGGTATGACACAAACGATATACCACAAGAAGCAAATGATATATCACAAGAAGCAATATCTTTAAAATTAACAGAAGAACAGAGAAATACTTACAAGGCTTCTATTAAAACAATAGTTGATGAATTTGATGGTATGAACAGCATCCATTCAAATTTTTTAAAATCATTAGATACCACTAATCCTGAACTGGCCGAGTCAGATTTTGCCAGTTACGTTGCTTCAACCGGTATATTCAAAAATCCGCAAATACAATATGATTTCAACAAAATTATTGAAATAGAATCACGTAAAGAAGAAAATGAAATCAAATTATGGATGGCTACCTATGCACCGAGCATGAATAATATTAATAATTATTTTCCTGATTCTATTGAATCACAATTAAATAGATATATCAATGCCATTGACTATTTAACTTATGAATCCAAGTTTGCAAGTGACATAAAAGATAGTATCGCAAAATTTTTCGACCTTTCTTCCTCAATTGTAAATACTCTTTTACGGTATAAATTAGATGAAAACAGTTGTTTGTTGAAACAAATACTTGTGCCAAAAGTTGATAATAAATATAAAATTGATGATATACTGACTCTTTTCCACAAAATTTCGCTATTTATTAAGAAAAACAGCATTACACCACAAGAGTTCGAAATATTAATAGGATTAATATCTGATTTGAATTTTAACTGGTTTAATTTTAAAACAAATTCGGATATTGATACTGTAACACATAAAATAAAAGATTTTCTTAATTTATCAGGTATTATAGCATTGCATAAAAAATATGGAACAATCGATGGGAAATCATTACTTGATGTTTATGCCGATAAAGACTTAAAAATTAATTATAATGAGTTTCTCGCCAATATTAGTAAAATAACAAGTTGGAAATTATCAGATTTTAATTTTCTGTCAAGTAATGAATGCTTTAAATATACTCGTTCCGATTACTTTTTTGCGAAAACCTATTTAAAAATAGAACGTTGTATTCAAATGCTTGACAAAATGAAAGTGCAGGCAATAACTATTATAAAAGAAGGTTCTGAAAATATTTATAATGGATGGTGTTTTCGCCTTATTTCTCCGAGTGATGAGAAAAAACAGAATTCCGCAATTAAAAGCGCTCTAAAAGCATTTTACGACAAGGATACTTGGCTAAAAGAGCTTGCAACCATTCAAAAACCAATTAGAGAAACCAAAGCAGATGTTTTGTCATCGTATTTAATAGCAACATCCAGAAAACATGCATCTAAACCTATTCAAGATAAATATGACCTTTACAATCACTTTCTTTTAGACACGGAAATGAGCGCTGATGTAAAAACATCCCGAATAGTACAGGCTACATGTGCCGTTCAATTATTTATGCAGCGTATTTTCCTGAATCTGGAAGATTTACCATCCGGTATAATAAAAGAAAAAACATGTAAGCAATGGGATTGGATGAAACGTTATCGCCTGTGGGAAGCAGGATTTAAAGTTTTTCTATACCCGGAAAACTATATAGAACCAGAACTACGGGATGATAAATCCCCATTCTTTAAAGAAATGGAAGAAGAACTTAATCAAAACGACATAACAGAAGAACATGTAGAAAACGTATATATTAATTACTTACATAAACTGCATGAAGTATCTAACTTGATAGTTATAGGTACGTTTTGGGAAGAAAAGGATGATTCAAACGCACTACTTCATGTAGTTGGCAGAAGCAGAAACACACCATATCAATATTATTACCGAAATTACAATAATGCATTTAAATCTTGGACATGCTGGGAAAAAATTGAACTTGACATTAAAGGAGATGTTGTTGTGCCGTTGGTATATAAAAAGAAATTACATCTTTTCTGGATTTCAGTTGTGGAAAAAGTAAAAAACGAAGTAGTAAAAGACCCTGCTGATGCACCTACAAAATACACAGAAATACAATTGGAATGGAGTGTGCTTAAAAATAATAAATGGTCGCCAATAAAAACTTCGAGGAAAAAACTAATTCATAACGGACATTACCCCAAAATGTACTTTTCATTAGCAGCAAGACCTATTCTTCAAAATGGTTTTATTCAATATATTTCTTTGCATGTCTATACATATTGGGAGGAAAAAATTCAGAATTTCAAACACTCATCTTTCCATTTTGGCACATTTCGTTTTAATGGTGACGTTTATAGTGTAGTATCAAATTTATTTTCTTTTGATCAAGGAAATATGGATGATTCAAAATTTAATGAATTAAAAGAAAGTTTGGATATTGATGAGTTGCCAAATACGACTTTCAATAAGTATAGCATTGATCCTACAAATGGTAAATTGTTTTCTACCAGACTGTATGCAAACAAAAAAAATGAAGTTTATGAAGTTTATTTAAATATTTTAAAAAATCCAAATGTCGGTCATGATTCAAAAATCCTTTTTATAGCAGATTCCATAGAAGATGCAAATCTTGTACAAATGTTACATGACAAAGAAGATGAACATAATAATCTTGCTTATACACATTTCAAATATCCATTTTTTTATCAGGATTCCAAACTGTCTTTTTTTATTAAACCTTCGGACGGGAATAACAACAAAGAAGCAGATAATTATATTTTACATCCTTTTTATCATGCAGGAACAAAAAAATTAATTGAAGAGTTGACGAAAAAAGGTATAGCAGGATTTTTGGATAGAAACATACAGGGTACAACTATTGAAGTACCAAAAAATTATCAACAACAAGATGAACAAGGTAGTTGTGTTAATGCATTCTTTTCTCATGAAATAAAAGAATTGATTGATTTTTCATTTTACGGAGCATATTCACAGTATAATTGGGAATTGTTTTTCCATGCTCCGCTGTATATTGCCTGCAAGTTAAGCCAAAATCAAAAATATGAAGAGGCAATGCAATGGTTTCATTATATTTTTAATCCTACCGACAGAAGCGAAGATGATTCTCCACAAAAATTTTGGGTTACAAAACCGTTTAATAAAGAGGCTAATGAAAACAGTTGGAAAAAACAGACGCAACTTTTATTTGATATAAATGATGATGCTCAAAGCGCAATTGCTCAATGGTTAAACGACCCTTTCAATCCGCATTTGATTGCACGTACCCGTACTTCAGCATTCCAAAAGACTGTAGTAATGAAATATATAGAAAATCTGATTAATTGGGCTGACAATCTTTTCAGGCAAGATACAATGGAATCTAACAATGAAGCAGCACAACTGTATATACTGGCTTATCAAATTCTTGGGAAAAAACCTTTAAATTTACCTGAAAACAACCTTAATACAAACATTCAAAATAATTTTAATATAGTTATTGGCGGATATTATCTTTTTAACGAATTTGGAGATAATTTCATTTATAATGTTGGAACAAATCAATCATCCCCTATTTATAATCCAAATACTTTTGAATATGGAACATACTCATCGTCCTCTAAGCCTGGTGGTGGAACACAACAACATGGAGGCGGTCAACAACAACTAGGAGGAGGCTCATATCTTACAACTTATCCTGCTATTGATCCGCCTATACAATGTGATGGTCCGTCGGGAGATAATACTCAAAATGGAAATGGTACTACAATTGTAGATGTAGATGTCACTCCTCCACCTACCTTAGTAGAAATAGTCATTGGAGGTCAACCAGTACAAAACTCTCATTTTCATATTCCTGAGGGTATGATAGCCCCCCGCCTTAATAAATTTTTCTGTATTCCTTACAATGAACAAATACTTCGATATTGGGATATTGTAGAAGACCGTCTGTTCAAACTTCGTAATAGCATGAATATTGAAGGAATAACGCGTGAATTACCTCTTTTTGCTCCGCCAATTGATCCTGCATTACTTGTCAGAGCAGCAGCGGCAGGTTTGTCTATTGCCGATGCTCTTAGTGAAATTAACGCTCCCGTGCCATATTATCGTTTCAGAGTGATACTTCAAAAAGCGATTGAATTTACAGGAGAAGTAAAACAACTTGGAGAAAAATTACTTTCTGCGCTTGAAAAAAGAGACGCTGAAACATTAAGTTTAGTTCGTAGCGTTCAGGAAGTAAATATGCAACAAGCTATTATGCAGGTTCGTAAACTACAAATTGCAGAAGCAAAGAAAAATATTGATGCAATAAAAGAAAGTATTAAAAACACAAAAGAGCGAAAAGAATGGTACGAAAGCAGAGAATTAATGAACAAACTTGAAACGGATGCTTATAATTTGAATTCTAAAGCATCATTATTATCGGATATTGTAGCAGTAGGTCATATTTCCGCTTCAATAGCATCATTTATACCGGATTTTAATTTAGGAGCTGCTGGTTGGACTGGAAGTCCATTGGTATCTGTTCAACCTCCGGGAGGCAGTAAAATTTCCTCTTCTATAAGTTCGGTAATGACTTCTTTGTCATACATTTCACAAGCATTAGATAAAAAAGCTTCATTATTATTAACCAAATCAAGTTACAAACGTCGCAAAGAAGAATGGGAGTTTCAGGGAAAAATGGCAGGTCTGGAAATCAAACAACTGGATCATCAATTATTAGGCGCTGAAATTCGCTTGAGTATTGCTGAACAGGAACTTAAAAACATAGAACTTCAAATCGAACAAAGCAAATCCATAAGCGAATTCTATAAAGAGAAATTTACTAATGAACAACTTTATAACTGGATGATTACCGAAATATCCAAAGTTTATCTTAACGCCTACAAACTTGCTTATGATATGGCAAAGAAAGCGGAATCATGCTATAGGAATGAACTAGGAATTTTTGATGATTATTCACCTTATATCAAATTTGGATACTGGGACAGCCTGAAACAGGGATTACTTGCAGGAGACAGGCTATCACACGCCCTTCATCGCTTAGATGCCGCTTATATAAATGAAAACAAAAGAACTTTAGAATTGACAAAACATATCTCTTTAGCGGAAATGTTTCCTGATGAACTGATTGAATTAATTGCTAAAAAAGATGTTATATTAAATTTGCCGGAATATATATTCGATATGGATTATCCGGGACATTATCTGAGGCGCATAAAATCAATTTCGGTAACTATTCCGAATGTAGCGGGACCAAATACAAACGTTAGTTTTATGCTTTCGCTTCAAAGTGCAAAAGTACGCAAAAATGAATTTTTGGATAATGGTTATAACGAAAATAACAATGATGATTCACGTTTCAGTTATCAAACCGTTATAAGCCAATCTATTTGCACAAGCAGCGCCATAAATGATTCGGGATTGTTTGAACTAAACTTTGGAGATGAGCGTTATTTGCCATTCGAAGGAGCAGGAGTTATCAGTAAATGGAAATTATCTTTCCCTGCTGCCGTAAATCAATTTGATTTATCAACAGTATCAGATGTTATACTGCATATTAAATATACAGCGCTTAATGGAGGTGAAGATTTTGCAGAAAAAGCAAGTTTGGCATTAGAAAGTAAATTGCCAAAAACAGGCATAATTCTCTTTAATCCAAAACAGGATTTTCCGGATGCGTGGAATTTGATGGATAGTATAAATAAAAAAATTGAATTTAAGATTAATCAATTACCATTTTACTTGAGAGATAGAGAAGATGAAGTGAAAGTAAAAAACGTTTCATTAATATTGGTTAGCAAAAATAAAAACCTAATCGGAAAAGAATTAAACTTAAAAAGAAAGAATGGAGGTCAATTAAATTTAATTCTGGGAGCTAATACAGATGATCAAAATCCTCCAAATCCGATCTTACAAGGAGATATGTATATTTATTTTAATAATAACAGTTCTTTTAATCCTGATCAAGAAATAATAGGAGACTGGGAACTCATCCTGAACACAGGTATTGAACCTGAAGATATTGAAGATATTATTATTGTTTTTTCAGCAAATATAGATTAAAATATTTAAAATTAAAAAATGAATCCAACCGACGACAACAACAGTCTGGTACGCAGTTTATTGAATCATGAATTGAACAAATCCTTGGCTCGACGAACTTCAAATGCATCATCCGCGCCGGATAATACCGCAGGCAGCGGCGACAGTCGTCAATCCCCGATATCTCTCCCTGTTGGAGGTGGAGCCATCCGCAGCATTGGTGAAAAATTTCAAGCAAACCCTGCAACCGGAACAGCCTCTTTTACCGTCCCGTTAACCATTAGCGAAGGGCGCGGAGGCTTTACTCCGCAGTTAGCATTAAGTTATGATTCAGGCAGGGGAAATTCTGCATTTGGATTAGGATGGAATATTGATTTACCATCAATCACACGCAAAACAGAAAAAGGATTGCCCAAATATAATGATAATCCTGATAATGAAAGCGATACCTTTATTCTTTCCGGTGCAGAAGACCTTGTTCCGGTGATGAGTGGAAATGTCCGCGCTTGCCGCACAGAAGGAAATTACCAGATTTACAGTTACCGTCCCCGTGTTGAAGGACTTTTTGCCCTGATAGAACGGTGGAAAGACACAACAAGCGGCATAAGTCATTGGCGCACAATAAACAAAGAAAACATCGTATCAATATTTGGCGCAACTGCAACCGCCCGCATATCAGACCCGGACAACGACAGAAAAATATTCTCATGGCTACTTGAAGAAAGTTATGACGCCAAAGGTAGCTTGAT
>Ga0123353_10017145_pt1 | contig 10626 bp, 7 predicted proteins | sample TergutLab28metaG_3_FD_92763 | JGI IMG/M metagenome (GOLD analysis project Ga0123353, IMG submission 92763) | Labiotermes labralis P3 segment gut microbial communities from Petit-Saut dam, French Guiana - Lab288 P3 | ecosystem: Host-associated > Arthropoda: Insects > Digestive system > Gut ... | reverse complement strand
GCTGACCTTACTTATTAAAGACGGAAGAGAACAAAAATATTCAATAGAAAGCCGGATAAAAAACAATTTCTTTACAAATAATTCATTTCTCAATTTAATGTGGACAATACAGGTAAAAATTGAGTCTCGTCTATTCCCGGGGAAAAAAACAGTAAAATCGGGGGAAATAACAGAAAAAATCAAAAATATTGAAATTCTTTGTCTTAATCCTGTACGGGAAGGCTTTTTTGATGTTTTTTCGGACGAGGATTCCGACAAGGTAAAATCATACGGTCTTGATATAATTCTTCGCCACGAATTCTGCACAATACGCGGTAATATTCTGGAAGCTGCACGCTACGGTATTTGGAGTTTCAATTACATTGATATTGCCATCAATGGCGGCGGACCGGCCGGTTTTTGGGAATTGGTTAACAATGAGCCCTGCTGCAGAATGGATCTTCTTAAGCTGACACCCGGGCCTGACAAAGAATGCATTATCGATAAAGCCTGGTACAATATTCATTGGACATTTTTCAAAAACAACAATGATCTCCTTGAAAGTTCTGTTGCATTATTGTTTAAAAGCATTGCGGGTCTTTTAAAACGTACAAATTTTGAAACAGGAGTATCGCCAATACAGGAGAAAAGAGCCGCCAGAAAACCTGCCCTTAAATATATGCTGAAATACATTTTCAAATTTTATTCCCGCTTGTTTATGCATATATTAAACAAGATGTTCCGGTTAAAAAGGCAGGATTGCTGGACACTATTTTTTGGCAAAGGGAATTTTCTTGACTGTGATCCCGCTAAATTAAATCCGGCGCCCATGCCGAAAGGTGTTTTTTGGGCAGATCCGTTTTTATATGAACATGAAAACCAGCTTTATGTATTTTTTGAAACTCTTGTCTATAAAACAATGAAAGGAAAAATATCTGCCGGTAAAGTTATTGAAGACGGGAAAGGTAATTTTAAAGTAATTGATGTAAGGGATATTCTTGATTTTAATTATCACATGTCGTACCCGCAGATTTTCAAAGAAGAAGGCGAAATATTCTTAATACCCGAAACATTTGAAAACAAAAGACTGAGCATATATCGCTGTCTTGATTTCCCGGATAAATGGGAACTTTATTCTACGGCGTTTGAAGGCGAAGAAATTGTAGATACTACCTATTTTTGCGATGAAAACGGAGATAAATGGCTTTTTCTGAACAAGGGCTGGACCTTTGAGTCGGAACTGTACATATATAAAATTGACAGCCTAAAACTGGAAAACATAATTGCCCATGATTTTAATCCTGTTTTTATTGATTGCCGGAAGGCCAGAAGCGGCGGAGCCATTTTTAAAAACGGAAAAGATTACTACCGCCCGGGCCAAATAAACACAGATGGGGTATACGGCAGGGGTCTGCAAATAAATAAAATCAAGAAACTAACACTCGATGAATTTGAAGATGAACCTATAGCTACTATAGGTTATAATTTTAGAAAAGGGCTGATTGGCACACATCATTTACACCAATATGGGAATAATTTTGTTTTTGATGCATGCTATCAGAAGTATTGAGAGTAGTTAAATAGTGAGGAGTAAATGAAAACGACTTTATTATTGACTTTTATTATTCTTGTTCTCGGTTGTACAACCGGATTTGAAACAATTGATCATTATGTGCCGGATTATAGGGATGATTCCAATGTGAAACTATCCCATTTTGATTTTGAAAATGACATGTTTCTTCTTCATGAAGGCACTCCCAACGGAGTACCGACAAAATATAACTGGCAAAGCAGGCCTGTTGTTATATACGGATTCAAACTTAAAAGTGACTGGAATGCCATTACCGCATGGGGACAGCTTTATGCGGAAAAAAGCGTTCCAAATCCTGACAAGACATTTCCCAAGGTAAGGGTTCATCTAAAAGACCTGCAATTATATCTTTATTTTAAGGATGGCACCTGGAAACTGATTCAAAATACGGTAAGCCCTGCCGGTTATCTTTATACAGAAGATTTTATCGGCGATATACATAAAAATGCGGATGATGTAAAGGAACCCGACGGAGGAATATCGGTCAGAGCAGGTTCCGGATACAATTTTCATTTTTGGGGACCCAGAGCCAGGATTGATGACGCCGGAAGAGAGAATATAGCAGGCTTATTGGTTGTTTGCAAAGCAAGACTCATGGGCTCCCACTTTTATACCCAACCATCCAAATATATACTTTCCATCGGAGCTGATTACTGGAGAACTGTTTCGGCACAATGGAACGGAGACGGGGTAAATAACGACGGCGCCGGACTTGGCAGGTTTAAATATGTTACTCCTGAATGGCAGTATTTCCATATGCATACCTTCACCAAAGAAGAAGTAAAAAAAATTACTTTTCCGCAGGGGCTATAATTGGTTAAGTTTTTATTATTCATCTGTACTTTATTGATTCTTGACTGCGGCGCTTTTCAGGGCCAGTCTTCAAAACATTCAATGGCAAGTCCGGTTCCTTTTTCCAAAGGAATTAATTTTAGCAGCTGGTTTGAATATATCCCGAAGAGCGCCAGTGAAATTCACAATAGATACAATGAACAGGATTTTGCGGATGCCAAACAACTGGGGTTTGACGTTATCCGTATTCCCATAGATTTCTACAGTTTTACATCCGGTGCTCCGGATTACCAGCTTGATCCCCTGTTAATTAAATTACTGGATATGACTGTGGATTGGGCAGAAAAGCACCAAATATACGTCATATTTGATTTTCACCCGGAAAATCAGCCGGTAATTGACAACAGTATCAGGGATTTCCTTTTGCCCGTCTGGCAGCAGATGGCTGAGTCTTTTAAAAACCGCGGTGAGTACGTCATTTATGAAATCCTGAATGAGCCTCACGGTATTTCCGCAAAAGACTGGGGAAAAATTCAGGGCGATGTTATTAATGCCATCCGTGGTATTGATCAGAATCACTGGATAGTTGTGGGCGGCACCAGCAATAATTCAATCAACGCTTTATTTTCCCTTCCTAAATACGCCGACAAGAAACTCCTTTACACTTTTCATTATTACGAGCCGTACATATTTACCCACCAGGGTGTGGATTCATTAACGAATTTAACCGGTGTTCCCTTCCCCTACGAAAAAAGCAGAATGCCGTCTGTTCCCACCGATCTTAATGGAACATGGGCAGAAAGAACCATAAAATATAAATATTTTTACGAAGGAACCGGGAAAGCCCTTGAAAGAAAGATCAAAAATGCAGCCAAATTCGCAAAAAAAAGAAATGTTCCTGTTTTTTGCGGAGAATTCGGCGCTTTAAACAGATATTCCCTTCCGGAAGACAGGGTAACCTGGCATCAATATACAAGAGAAGCCCTGGAAAAAAATAATCTCCCCTGGTTAAAATGGTCCTATTACGATTGTCTTGGTATATTCAACTCCCAATTGGACGGTGTGTTCAGATGGGCTTCACCAGGAGACATTAATATAGATCTTAATATTGAATTAATTCGGGCTCTCGGCTTGACAGAAATTCCCCAGCGGCAAAGAGAAGCCGTGCAATCATCTTTTTCAATTTTTGAAGACAGTTTTTCCAGGGGAGTCAGTATTTATTATCCTATGGAAAACACAGTCAATCTTTTTTACACGCCGGCCGCCGAAGGCAATTATGCCATTCATCTTGGAGATTTGCATCGCATCGATGACAGGTGGGACGGTCTTGTCCTTATGCTGTCTGTTATGGATTTGTCATACCTTGTTGAAAACGGCTATTATCTGGAATTTATGGCCAGAAAGGAAAAACCGTTTCAGATAGATGTATCCTTTTACAATTTTCAGGATAATATCAACTGGAAAAAGGGATTTGCGGTTGACGATGAACAAATCCCGCCTGACGGCAGATGGCATACCGTTCGCATACCGCTTGAAGATATGCAAACCTGGGGTGGTATTGACAATGATACCTTCCAATATGTGCAAGCCCTGGACGAAATTGTTTCCTGGACGAAAATTAACATGCTTGAATTCATAGCGGTACAGGAAGATAACAGCATTCAGGATTTATATCTGGATTCCATCAGAATAACCAGGTGATTTACAATTTGAAAGCAAAAAAAAAGATATATCCGGCATTAATAATTTTAATGATCTTTTGCGCTGTTTTTACAACGTCTTGCAGGACAATATCTACAAAATCCTATGAAATCTCTTCCCCTCTCATAAACAAGGGCAACAGCATTATAATCCTGCTGATTTCGGATTTGCACAGTAGCATCCATGGAAAAGAGCAGGCATCCCTGATAAAAAAAATTGTTGCAATTAACCCCGACTTGATTATACTTTCGGGAGACGTTTTTGATTCTACCTACCCCATGTACGGCGTTGAATTATTATTGGCCGGTATTTCCGGCATTGCGCCCATTTATTTTGTTACGGGTAATCATGAATATTGGAGCGGCAATATTCATAAAATTCGTGACATACTTCTGTCACATGGCGTAATTATATTGTCAGACAGCTACCTGGTTATTGAAGTAAACAATAACAAACTTGTTTTGGCAGGAATAGAAGATCCTGACAGGGAATTTTTTGATAACCGCCTTTATAATCAGAGAGACAGCATGGAAAAAGCATTCAGGGAACTGGATTTTCTGCCTGCATATAAAATATTGATAGCGCACCGCCCGGAGAATATCAAAGTTTACAGGGAATTTTCCTTTGATCTTGTATTATCGGGACATACCCATGGCGGACAGGTCAGATTCCTGTTTATAAATGGCTTATATGCAAGGAACCAGGGTCTTTTCCCAAAATATGCCGGAGGAATATATACTCACGATAATATGACGCATATTATCAGCAGAGGGCTTTCCCTTAATTACCCCAGATTCCCAAGAATATTCAACTCTCCGGAATTGGTTGTAATACGACTGGAGTAAAACCGTAATTACCCGACCTCCTCCAATTCCCTATAGTCAAAAAACAGGAACTCGGCAAAAACACCGTCACCCTGCAGATCGCTGCAGTTAACACCCAGCATGGAACCGGTGAACCCGTTTCCGTCAACTTGCTCATCGGATATATTTTTCATATCCAAAGTTTCGCCTATGGAAATATAGTTTTTACCGTCACCAGAATAATAAAAATCAAGATTCTCTGTCCTAATTGCAGCTTTTAAATAAATAATGCCATTCTGCGAAGATAAATAAACAGGTTCTGAATCCACCAGTACCCTGTTCACCAGTGAGCTAACGCACAATAATTCGCCCTTTTCGTCAGAGGTCATTTTAAGATAATAATTATTGTCGTAATTGTAGTACACCAATAGACCGGCAACATGGTTCAGATGCCTGGGCCGAAACTTCATGGCTGCGGTAAAATCGCAATTCAAACTCTGCTGACGCCGCGCAATAAGGCCCTGGCGGAATTTGCTCATGATAGAAGCGCCGCCGGTAATTCGCAATGCTCCGTTGACAATTTCAATGCCATTGGTTTTGAATGATTGTCTTAAAGACATGCAGGAAGGAGGAATATTCTCATTGGAAAAATCAACACGTTCCGAGGAATCCAGGTTTTGTACTGTCCCGGCAGGGACAGAGAATGTTATTTCCGGTTTGCCGGTTTTATTGGAAGAGAGCCGAAACCAGCCGTCGTCTGTCCATTCAATATTCTGAATGGCGCTTTCCCTGCCCATAATACTGCACTTCATAAAAGGCCTGGAACAAAGATGCGACATATACCAGTGCCCGTCACTTCCCTTAATAATCTGGGAATGGCCTGCCCGCTCAAGGAGACAATTTTCCTGCCCCGCAGAAGTTAATACGGGATTATCGGGGTTCTCTTCATAGGGTCCGAATAAATTCCTGCTTCGCAACACCGTTGTACAGTGATCATAACGTGTACCGCCCTCAGCGAGCGTCAGGTAATAAAAGCCGTCCTTCTTTACAATATTGGGACCTTCCGTCATTCGTTTGGAAGTACCTGAAGAAATACGCACAGGCTTTCCGATTAAGCTTCCGGTTTTGGCACTGTACTCCTGTACTTCTATACCGGGAAAACGTTCGTGATTGACCCTGTGGTCTATAACCATATTAACCAGATACTTTTTGTCCCCTTCATGAAACAGGGAAGGATCAAACCCGGAACAATTAAGAAAAACAGGAGTTGACCAGGGGCCTTTTACATCTTCCGCCGTAACAAGATAGTTGCAGGTATCTTTATAGCGCTGCCTGTCGGTATATACAATGGTATATACAAGGTAAAAAAGCCCGTCACACCAGGTGAGGTTGGGCGCCCAAATACCTGTAGCTGTGTCAAATCCTGTCATATCCAGGTATTTTTCATCGGTTAGGGCGCCGCCGGAAATTTCCCAGTTAACCAAATCTTTTGAATGATAAATGCAAACACCCGGAAACCACTCAAAAGTTGAGGTCGCTATATAATAATCGCCATTTACATGCAGCAGGGACGGATCGGGATTAAAGCCCCGTAAGACCGGATTTTTAACATGCATATTTTTATCCCTGTGCCGGCAATAAAACCGATACCCGGTATTTTTCGCCGGCAATAATATTTTCGAGCACATTTCCGGCAAGAGTCTGTCCGTTGCACTTAACAGAAATTTTCTGTACTGACGTATCCCGCCGTATGTCAACCTGAACTTCGGCGCCGCGAAAATAACGCTTCACGGAAGCTTCTTTCCAGTGTGACGGAAAGGCGGGCTTAAAAGACAAACCGTCAACAGTACCCCGGAGACCAAATAAGCCATCAATCAGACTGCGGTAATACCATGAAACGGTACCGGTATTAACAAGATGACTGGAGCGTCCTGCCATCCGCGGAAACAATTTATGGGCTCCCCTGTAGTAATTCGGAATAAAAACAGGCATCTGCCCCCGCCGTATTATATCTTCACTGTTTTCGGAGGGAAGCATTTTACGTAAAAGCCGGAATGCCCTGTCGTTTTCATCTATTGTATAGAGTGCGTATACATAGAACGCGGCTGCATGGTTATAAACCGAGCCATTTTCCACAATACCGGGGTGTCTTTGAGTCAGACGTCCTATGTCTTCCCTCATGGAAGTATAGGGAGGAGTAAGCATTTCCACTCCGTAGGGGGTTTCAAGATACTCCTCAACAGATTTCATAAGAATCTGTCTTCTTTCATGGTCAGCGGCGCCGCACAAAATTGCCCAGGACTGGGCATTAAGGTAAATCTGTCCTTCTTTATCGGAACTGACGCCAAAGAGGGCGCCATCGTCCGTTATACCCCTCGCATACCACTTGCCGTCCCACAAAAGCTTATTAATTATGGCGTTTAACTCGTCGGCTTTCTCAAGATACTTTTTGGCTTCGCTTTGTCTTCCGCTGTTATGGCAAACAGAGGCCCAGCAGCGCAGCGCATAGGATGTGGCCATTGTTAACCAGCCGGAGACGCCATTCCCCCTGTACCCGACCATGTTCATGGGATCGCACCAGTCGCCCTGCCGTATATAGTTCAGACCTCTTTCATCCCTGTCGTTCATGAGCCAATCCATTGAAAGATCGACATGCCGGGAAACAGTGGCGGTTTTCGTGCTATTAATAAAGGGGACTTCTTCATCAAGCAGAGCATAGTCGGCTGTTTCCTCAAGATAGGTCAGAAGAGATATGGGCATCCATACATTGTGGTCACTGTGGGGTACCTGGTTTATATATTTCAGTTCTGCATGTTTGGACAACAAAATTCCGTCAGGCATTTCTCCGTTTTCTTTTTGTTGGCTCAATGCAAACAAACACATTTCCCTGGCGGTTTGCGGCAGGATGTAACTCATTCCCAAAGCATCCTGAATATAATTACGGGTTTGCGGATCGGTAGTCATCCGGTTTGTCATTCCGTGGTAATAAAGCTGCCTCGGCAGCCAGTTATTTATAAAGTTATCCTGGGCTGCATCGGGAGTGGAAATTTGCAACACACCCCTGCCCTCTGCCATATAGGATGAATATTCCTTTTCCACAGTGTCAAAATTCTTTCCATAGCGGCCGCAAAGCGACCGGATTTCATTTTCGTCTTTTGCCGGACCAAATATAAATTGGTATTCTTTTTCTTCTCCGGCGTCCAATAGAGGCCGGTATTGCATTACAGCAGCCATCATTTCATAGCGGCTGTCTCCATTGGCCAGGGATTCCCGCTCAATTGCCGAAGGACAGGCAAGCCCTCCTTCTCCTTCAAAACAATCAATGCTGGTTTCCCGGGCAAAAGGCGCCTCTTGCGCCCACATAAATGTCTTGTCCTTAAACTCCCTGATTTTCGGGTAATCCTCGGCCTTTTGGTACGGAGTTATGGAGGAACACACTATGGCTCCCAATTCCTCTTTGTATTCACCGCTCTGATATAACCATGACATGAAGCCCACGGTAAAATACGGATAAATACTTAAACGGCGTTTTTTTTGGGACAGGTTCTTTACCTTAATACGCCAGAGCTCCAGCTGATCATCCTTTGGAAGACCAAGATTCATGGTGATTTCAATACCGCCGTATTCCATAAGCCATACCAGTTTGTGTTTCCAGGCCTGAAACGAAAACCTGTCGCCTTTGCGGCGTACCGGTTCATGGGGAGCAGAGAAAAAAACACCCGGCTCTTCTTCATCCTTGACATACACAAAACGGCCCGGGTGGTGCATGTAGTAGGATGGCTCAGGAAGCATAAATAATTTTGCTTCCACACCAGGCGAATGGGAATATTTTGCAGGCTCGGGCTGCATAAACCGCGCAGTCATAAAACCGCGGCATGTAGCCTGAATCAACATTGTTTTATTCCATAAAAAGCCGCTGGCTTTCGGCATAATCAGCGGATCTGTCAGTTCATAAAAATCACCATTTGCAGCCGGATGCATCATGTTACCCCTTTAGTCCCGTCGTCGCGATGCCCTCAACAAAATATTTCTGGCACAGGAAAAACAGGATAACGACAGGTACAACGGCAAGACAGGACATTGCCATTACATTTTTCCACACTATTATGGTTTCGTTATCTATGGACAGGCGCAGGGCCAGAGAAATTGTAAATTTTTTAACACTGTTTATGTAAATAAGAGAATTGAAATAATCGTTATAGGTCCACAAAAATTGCAGCAATCCCGCCGAAAAAAGCGCAGGCTTCAGTATGGGCAATAAAATACTTACAAGGGTTCTGAAAGAACCGCAGCCATCCATCAGCGCAGACTCGTCCAGCTCTCTGGGGATTCCGCGTATAAACTGTACCAGCATATAGGTAAAAAACGGATAACAGGCAAATGCAGACATGAGGTAAAACGGTCCGTAACCGTCAAGGACCTTAAGCTCACGGAAAATTGTATAGCGCGGAATCAGCAGAATTGAATTGGGAAGCATCAGCGTTGATAAAAGCACTGCAAATAAAAACTTCTTTCCTCTGAAATTAAAACGCGCAAAACCATAGGCAACAAGCGTGCTGGATATTATTGTAAAAATCGCAGTGGGAATTACCATCATAAATGAGTTGGTAAAAAATCTGGTATAGGTATTATTGCCAACACCCTTCCAGCCGTCACGGTATGCCTCAAAACCAAACGATTCCGGAAGCAGTTTGACCCCCGCATATATTTCGGCATTGGTTTTAAAACTGGCGAAAAACATCCAGATGAGCGGATAACAAAGCAAAAAGGCAATAAAAACCAAAACGGCATACAGGAACACTTCTTTCAGATTTTTATCAAAATTGTGTTTCATAGTACCATAGTCTCCGTTTCAGGAATTATCATCGCTGTAAAAAACCCAGTATTTCTGACTGGTGAATAAAGCGAGGGTAAAAAGTCCTATAATCAAAAAGATTATCCAGGATGTCGCGCTGGCATATCCCATTCTCCAGTACACAAATCCGTCGTTATACAGTTTAAGACCCAGCATATAGGTGGATTTCAGCGGCCCGCCGCGCGTTATGATAAAAACAGAAGTAAAATTCTGGATTGCATTTATTGTCTGCATAATGATGCAGAAAAATAGAATGGGCGAAATATAGGGCATGGTAATTTTAATAAAGCTCTTTGCTCTTCCTGCACCGTCTATACGCGCCGCTTCATACAGGGCAGACGGTACCTGCTTGAGCGCGGCAAGGAACATAACCATTGAAGATCCGAATTGCCACACTTCCAGCAGACTTATTGTGGGAAGAGCTGTTTTGGGATTGCCCAGAAACGATACTGTAGCTATTCCGAAGAAATTCATCCAGCCGTTTACCATGCCCAGATCCATAAACATAACCCGCCAAAGAACTGCGACTGCTACACTTCCCGCGAATAAAGAAGGCAAATAGTACGCCGTGCGCATAATGCCAATTCCTTTTCTGGCCCTGTTCAGCAGCAACGCAATGAAAAGCGACATAAGCAGTTTAAGCGGCACTGTATAGAGTACATAGAGCAATGTCGCCTTCAGGGAAATCCAGAATTCCGCATCCCTGGTAAACAAGGCGGCATAGTTGTCAAATCCTGCGAATACCGGACTCCGGAGCGGGTTATAATTCGTAAGAGAATAACAAAAAGAAGTTACGAAAGGATATAACTGCAGACCCAATATGCCTATAAGCCACGGCAGTAAATAGAGATAGGCTGCATTATTCGTCTTCGCCAGACTCTTACCCTTCAATAAAGCTCCCTATT
>Ga0123353_10017141_pt1 | contig 10627 bp, 6 predicted proteins | sample TergutLab28metaG_3_FD_92763 | JGI IMG/M metagenome (GOLD analysis project Ga0123353, IMG submission 92763) | Labiotermes labralis P3 segment gut microbial communities from Petit-Saut dam, French Guiana - Lab288 P3 | ecosystem: Host-associated > Arthropoda: Insects > Digestive system > Gut ... | reverse complement strand
GATTAACTTCGTTATGTTAACTTGGTGCTGTGGCAGCATGTCTTATGTTGTGTGTGGATCGTACGCTGTTGAGAATGAGCTTGGCTCAACAGCGTACGTTCCACAAACAATACACGACATGCTGCCACAGCACCAAGTTAACATAACGAAGTTAATCACAAAGTGTTTTTTAAACTTTAACTTTATCAAGGAACAGCGTATCCTCAGGATGATCTTATGATCGAAACATGTAGGAGCGTTTTAATGTAAAAGTTTTAGAATTTTAAATAATATATGTGTGCGTCAGTTGATGTGTTAATTAAATGGTATTACTTTTGTCTGTGTTTGATGATCCTTCCATAGTCTTGTATCTAAATATGTGTCCGGCAGAAGCAAATATCAATTTTCGCTTCAAATCCTCCAGCTTCACTTTGCAGTCATTATCGAGGCAAGAATACCAATCCGAAAAAAAACATACGAATCTTACAGTTTACTGCGGAAATAAACAGCTGCAAACCCCTGCTCGTGCGTGCCAAAATCAAACTAACATCAAAACCCAGCAAAATGCTAAAACTACTCATTGATACTGCATACATATTTAAATAGCCCGAAAGAACATGCTGTTACCCAGTCATACCAATTTCAAATATTCTTCGCACTCAGCGCAATAGAAACAGCTAAACGAATTGTTTTAATTTATGATTTTGTGATCATCGTGCATAGAAGTGCATTTCACTGTAACGTGTGTCTCGTACAATGACAATATTTGCGCGCCCTCCATACCAACTGCAGCGTTCTGCTCTAACTCTGCCATATTTTAAACTGCAATTTAGAATAATCTGCGTACTGTATGGCAACACATGTCAGCTATTTTGAGCTTGATGAAAATTATTAATTCCCTGTCACTCTGACAGAATAGCCTAAATATTGAAGTGTGGTGTATGCCATCAGAGTGTAAATTTGTGTAGTGTAGAATTAGTTATGGAGTTGCCAAACTCGTGAACTGAACTACATGAAAAGCATCAAATACGTTTTAATCCATGTTCATCTCAGTATGCCTTGAAATATTAAGGACAGGAATGCTTTCACTGCTGTGTCATCAAAGTGAAGCAACGCAACTGTACAGCAAGTCTGCAAGCACGGGGACCGAACCTTATGAAGCCCAAAGAGAAGCGGTGTAGGCTACGTTGCAGATACACTACAAAAACAGTGGTATTCCTTCCTTTTGCGTCTTATTATAATTTGCTTTTATTCCTTTCGTCCTGGTTTTTGTTTATTTCCTATTTTGTGTTTCTTGCCCTTGCTTCTGCCCCGTACTTCTTACTTTTGTCTTCTAGTCAAGTTCCTTCTATTTCTTCTTAGTCTTCCTTGTGCGGTCCTTATTTCTTCGTTCTTCCAGTATTTGTTTCTTCCCTTCGTCCTTGTTTCTTTCTTCGTTCTTTTTTCTTGTCTTTCATTTGTCTTCATATTACCAGTCTTTCTTCGTTCACAGTCAACTTAACCAGCCTCTTCCTCATTCTTTTTTCACCCTTTCAGGTGACAATCCAATGTAATCAAATGATTGCCTAGTTTGACACGACAATTAACATACTGTGGAGTCACTTGGCCATTTCTGCGAGACTAGCGGACTTCAACAGTGGTTATCACGACCGATTTCAGAACCTGTGTCTACCGCCATATCAATTTAAATGATCGGCACTAAGTCGTCAGTAATGACTCTCGGGAAGAGCCAGACAATTTTGAAAAGTCAAAATCACATATTTCAATTTAAGTAGTAGACCAAGAATGTGCACTGGTGAAATATGTTTTATCTTATATTATTAATTACCATTATCAAGGTACCTTCACAAGAATACTGACGAAATACAATAAACCGCCGTACGATATAATATATGTTTCTTAATTGTAATTGTGTTGACAACCGGTGGCTATAGTACAGTACACATTTACACACAAACAAAACACAGAACAACACAATGAAACAGAATACTTTGAACGGAACATACATAACAATAAGAATACATAAACATAATAGTAAGAATACATAACGTAACAAAAAATAGTATATAATATACAAAATTAAACAGAAGCATACAAAACATACAACCATATATACAATAATACAAAATAGAACCAAAAGAATAAGAATGAAGCAGCAGACTTCATATGATCTGTAAATATTCTAATAATGATAGACGACGTGTTTCTAAGAGCTTCACTCCACTTTACTACACTTCACTACACTTGTCGACACTTCACTCCTTCCCATTTAAAATTCATCCAACTGCACTTCACTACACTTCACTACCCTCTCATTTGGCTTAACCCTACTTATAATTCTTACCGCTTCATTTCACCTCACATCACTTCACTTCACCTCACTTCACATTGTACAAGTAAAGCCACTCAATGATCGTGGCAACAGTGACTGAGACACGTAGGTAATTAAGAATACTCGTATATGATAAAGCATAGTGTACCGGTGTGCATTTGTTGACCTACTACATACATTTTAATATTTCTCTAACGTAGGGATAAGGAACAAGTTAGTTCAAAATATGATCATTTAAGACTGTTCCTTGTCTCAGGAGATTAGTCAGGGGCGTCACAGCGGCGAGGCCGAGGTTTTATCCCAGGTCACTGTATGTTGATTTTGTAGTGGACAAAGTGGTAATAGGAACGTTTTCCCAGTTACAATCATGTACGAACTGCACCATGCCCTTATTCACTCACCTGCCATTGATGTTTTAAAATGTCAGTAACTTTTGTCGTTTTTGAACAAAACACTTCTCTCTCTTGTGGTAATGGTTTGCTGTGCAGCGTAACAGAACAAACCATGCAACGACGGTACCATTTGCCAAATTTTCACTTATAATTCCCGCTTGATTCTTACAACTACGTATGTCGTTGTTAAGTCAATTTATTTTATATTTTAAAATAGTCTTCAATTTCATTTGCACAAACGTTCGATTGGGGCTCTGTACAAATGTTAGCTCAAACAAATGGCTGTTGAGATCTGAGTTCTTTTGAGATTTTATACAACGTAGAATGGTAGTTTCTTACTGGCGTTTCGGGATAACCTATCGATAATTTGTCTCGAAACGTCAATAAGAAACTACAATTTTAGGTTGTGTAAAATTCCAAAAAAGGCGCAGATCCCACTTACACCTCGACGGCAGCCAGAAATCAAGGATCGATGGCTGATGTTTTCAAGAAAACTACATAAGTCGGAAGGCTGCGTCATCAAAGCGCTGCTGCTCCGTGGCCCAGCAGACTGCTTGTCTAAAGCGTGATGTTCATTAACATGCGTGTAATACAGACACTGAGAACGTTTCTGGCGTGAGTTCATGACTTGATGCGAAACAACTTTAAGAACTTCACTTTAAAAATATACAGAAAGTGACAAAAAGTATCAGAGTCTGTGTGTTATTGTACACTTGAACGTGGAGTATTTAACGCGAACGCACCGGGAATACAACTCCTGAATATGCTAAATGACCTTTTTTCGGGTCAACACGTGATCTCACCTACAGTATGGGGCAATGCTGACACTTGAATTCATCGTCTACACAGCAGCAGGAGTATGTCGATGGTTTTCAAAAGAGTTATCAAAACTGAATTTATAAATATCTCTTCCAGAATACTCTAAATGAAAGTAAACTTTGTGCAACAGAAAGGCAAACTTTTAAAAACTAACAGGAGCACCCAGAATGTCACAGTAGTGCCATCCGTCTTCAAATTCAGCAACAAATACTAGTAGCAGCTCTAGAAATCTTTCTCCTTCGCTGCAATCCTACAAATGTCCCTTTGCACCATGAACCACTTACGGAGGTGCATATAGCGCCATGGTATTAAACTTGGATTAAAATACAGCCACTTTTAGCTCTATTGAAGTAATGGCGGGTAGCACCACCATTACTACCACCACTTTTACGTGCTTTTCAACGACTCTACAGGCTCAGGGCCTGAATACTCCCCCGTCTCTCTCCCTCTACGTTTCATTCAGCTGTCTGTCGAACCCCTGAAACTCTTCCACAACTCCTAACCCTTTATGCCGAAACCACCCAAAGTCAGCTGATCGTAAAACTGAATAATTGGCAATCATGACTGTATTACAGTACATCAACTGCCTATGATAATATACTCTGCCTCCCGTTCTATTTTTCACGTCTAAATTGCTCATAATTATTATGTTTACACACTGACTTACAGCTTAAAATATGTGGGAAATTGACTCTAAAAAAACAGAAGATTTATGGGTGTCCAAGAGAATATCGCTCATTTGCCACAACAGTGTCACAACTAGAGAATTTGTGATTTTTTAGGAGAAATTTTAAAGGTTTTGAAGTGCTATAATTTTTTGTGAATGCAAAGACGACACAACTGCTCTCCAGCGGCGAGTTTTGTAAAGTGCGTTATGACACTATACCTATTAAAAGTGCATTTGCAAACGTCTCTTTATATACCAATAACTAAAAAATGCCAACTTTTAATTTCTGACACTCTTGTCGCAAATGAGCAACATGTCGTACCCTAAATTTGGGACAGTATCACACATCAGGGCAAAATGTATGTGTATTTGCTGTACGGTTATGCTGTTACAATTGTGGAATCGTAGAAATGAAGCAGTGGAATTGCGTTCTTATTAGGGTGCAGAAATTTTTATATTATTTTGAAACACTCAGGGACTAACATCTCCGTCCAAAGCTGGCATATGAGATGAGCCAGGGGTTGTTCTTAGCTATATCTATTTACCATGTAAAACAACCACACTTGACTTACCAAAATATATGACCAGTATCTTCCTTTTTAAAAGCGTCCAGTTCTCATAATATCGTAGTAGACTTCTACAAATTTAATATGCCTCTTCATGCGAATGACTTAGCTAATTTTCATACACTGAAAATTCCGAATATTAGATTAGGAATAGACAAAGTAGCTGCAATTGAATCAGCATCCTGAGGAAGAGATTTGGGCTTCAGAATGTAGAACGAACACGAAGCTGCAGAAAATTGTGAAATTAAAGATTTCATAACTTGTATTCCTCTACAAAAACTATCAGTACAGTCAAATCAAGAGTATAAGATGGGAGAAACATTTCGCACACATGGGACAGGAGATAAATTCGTGCAGCGTTTTGGTCACGAAAACTAAAGGAAAGAGAATGTTTGAAAGATCTAAGGACAGACGGAAGGATAATAATAAATTTAATTCTATGGAAATGATGTGGGAGGGAGTAGACTGGATTTAGTTGGTTCAGGAACAGAAAAAAATGGTAAGTCATTTCGAAAAAGTGATGAACTTCAGAAATCTGTAAAAATGGGACATTTCTTTGCCAAGTACCTCCTCAGAAGGGCTCTGATTTAAGGCGTTAGTCATTTATATAGTTAATTACTTGATTGATAATACTGGGTTGAAGAGTAAGTAATTTTGTTGACAGTGTTGAGAATTCCTTCAAATTGCTGTGTCGCAGACAGCGTTAATACACTAAAGATATGGAGTTCTAATTATGCCTCAGAACCAGATCTACAAGAATGTTATCCAGAGGCTCCACTGAGCAGGTTACACACGGCAAATTCGTCTATAAAAGAACTGCAAACCGAACACTCGATGTGACCCGACAGACATCGTGGACACTTAAGAGCTGTTCCACCTGGCCCTCATAATCTCTGACGAGCGTAACAAGTAAGTGGGATGCGAGTTCCTCCTCATACTCACTGACATCAATCTGTTCCACAAACAACATGTTGTAGGTCGAAGCCGGCAAACGTCACTCGAGACAGTGACCGCATTACGAGACTGACGTTCGAGGAATCGTGGATCTATTTCCGGTAGGCGAAAGATATACCTTCCTCAAAGCTTTCTCCTCTGAGGCCCACACAGCCCTACAATCAGCGTGTACATGATGCTCTTTCCCCGGGAGTAAAGAAGCCGTGTTGTAAAACTGACCTGATCTTCTATTTAGCCCTAAGTTTAAGAATACGTGGAGCTAAAACTCCACTCACGTCCATGTCTTAATGGCGTGAATATAGAGAGCGTTGCTTTTACCTTAGCCAGGCATGGAAAACAAAAGATGCTGATAGTTTTCTATATCTTATCTCCGACTGTATCTTTTAAGGCAGGAGTAAAATATATGGGAAATATTAAGACAGTATAATTACATAAACGCATACAGGAAATCCAGGGCATCGATATATGTAAAACGGAAATAAAAATTTACTTTTCTGTTCTCATTAATGGTAAACACGTCCCTTCCGATACGCCTAGTCTCTGATTTGCTAACTGAACATACCCAGAACATGTAAGAGATTGAGGGCCCCTGTAGACCCAGTAATTTTAGTCTAAACATCCCACGGGCGATGTTTAATCCTCTTAGCTATCACTGGGCACCGTAACTGCTCGTTCAGGGAAATCAGGAATCATAATCACGGGCCATAGAAATATTTTATGTACAGAAACCAAGTATTTTTAGGCGTATGCTTAGGTTCACCGCTTTCAATAAACAGGCTCGCTGAATGGAATCAAGTGCTGATCTCTCTTAGTAGTCAGAATAAAGTAAAACATCGGACACGTCATAATTTATATTAAGCCCTAAATATAATTTTTATAATTCCATGACGCTTCTCTGTTCGGTGTCGTAAATCCACCAGTTATGAAATACCGCGTGAAGTTCCTGCTCTGCCGTATGTTAAAACAGGTTAGCAAAGTAGGCAGTGTACATATAACGTGACACAGTGGCGTGTTCGCATACCCACTGTTGAAAGTGAAGCGTTAAAATGCGTTCCCTTCATTGTTGGCGTACGCATCGTGCTGTCAGCAACGTAATAAATAATGAACGCTTTACCGTAGTAACACAGCAATGTTTTGTCCGTGTTTTTGTTCTACATATGTCGCTGCCAAGAATAAGCTATGAAACAAACTTAGGCATTTAGGTAATGTGCCCAATATTTCCCCCAATTTAAAAAAAAAATATGTAGTTTTTCGACAGATTTTCTTAATTAAATTTCCCCAATATCTGTTTTCAAGAAAATCCGTCAAGTGGGAGCTGCGTTGATACCATGCAGACAAACGGACAGACCGACAGTAAGATATAAAGACATGATAAATCTTAACACAGGGCATCCTGCAGAATTTCGTAAAGTTTAATAGCAGAGGATAATTTTAAAAATTGTTCACTGTTCTTTTAAATATTTGTGTCTGGACACGCCAAAATCAACGGGCGCTTCTCGCGTCTGTGTGAACGATAATAAAAATACAAAATAAATTCTAGCCAAAAGATCACAGAAAACAGATTTAATTTTGGCAAATGTCTTCTGTTTTGAATGATTCATATTCACACTATAATCCTTTAAAAACCTTCTAAATTAAGTAGCAACCTTTCTTGGATATTAGGAAGATTATCGTATCGGTATAGGCCATCCACCTGAGTACTTCCCATCTTCTGCCGCTAATTCCATCAATGCGATTGCCTGCAATCTTATGTGGCACAAGAAACAATACGTCCATAAAATTCAGAGTTATAAAATACTTATTTTTGAGCTAACGATACGTAAGAGATTTCCGTGAAGATGATCTTTACACAGACAGCAAATCATCTTACTGATCGTTTCACTAAATGAATAAAACTGAAAAAATCTATGACGAGCCACGTACACTAATCTGTATTTCAACAGCTAATGACGTGCTCGCGTTATGGACGTACATTCTTCATGAAGCTAGTTCGTAAACTTACTTATGTATTCTCCATTATACATTTTAATTTGTTGTTGAAAACAACAAAAATGGCGACGGTAAATTATTTGACATTATTTCGGGAAATCTAAACGTAGCCATAACCGATACAGGTTGAGATGAGAGATGGAAATGGAACCCTAATTTACAACAAATAAAATGTAAGTAGCAGTTTCAGAATGTTCTCTGAATTCGCTGGCATAAATACAGGAATTGCTACTGTGAATAAATAATTGTACATTGACACCCTTCGTTGTCTTAGGAATGCAATCAGAAGAAAACGCCCCGAAAAATGGAGAACCAACAATTGGTTTCCCCTTCACGACAATGCTCCAGCACACCGGTCGGTTTTGTTCAAGGATTTCTTAACAAAGAACAATGTGACAACACTGGCGTATCCCCCACACTCTCCTAACCTGGCTCCAGCTGATCCTTTTCTGTTCCCTTGACTGAAATCAGCATCGTAGGGACGGCGCTTTTGTGATGCTACTGATATCATTAAGAATGCAACGGAAGAGCTGAAAAGGATTTCACAAAATATCTTCCAGGAATATTTCCAACAAATTTACAGTCGCTCGCATTAGTGTCCAATTGCACAAGGGGACTGTTTTGAAGGAAATGTAGCTTAAATTATTGTACTGTTCTTTAGTTCTCAGAAACAAAATGATTGCGGGAACATTTTGAAGCTACCACGCTTGCTCACGGCTGAAACATCGCAAAGACAATAGACATAAAAACTGTTTTTGCTCACCGCACTGAAGACAACCAAAAAAAAAAAAAATTCCAGACATCAGGCGGTACGTTGACGGTAAGTGCAGCATAACATCAGGGGCGAGGTTGGAGGTAAGGCCCTACCATCAAATGTAGACCTAAACTTATAATAATTTCGTCAAACAGAACTAACCAGCATTAATTATAAGAACTGTAAAGCACGAAATATGTTTAAAAATAAAACTCATAAAATAACGCACAAAATGCAATTCAGTTTATCTCACCAGCTCAAATTACGTGTCATAATTTGGAGACGCTAATTTATTGAACTGTTTGAAGATATGCTGAAGCCACTCCGTATCTTTTAACATCGAATCCCTTTGGGACTAGTTCTTGTCAAGCAGCGAGCATGACAATTGCAATGAGGTGTCCTCTGACTGTGGGACAAGTATGTTTTGTGTCCAGTTCCTTGATCTTTATCCAGTACATGTATTTAAACACATTTTGAGAGAATTAAAATTACAGTACTATGTACTAGGATTTGTCTTCACTTCACTGTAAACAAACACATTTTGTCTCTATTATAAAGACCAATTACTGAATTTTGTATAGAAACAGTCATTGCTCGATGTAAGAATCATAATGAATGTGTTCTATAGGCTACATGCACTGATTCCAACATTAAAACTGACGATGCATACGTCAAACAATGCAATGACATTTTGTATTTGCCGTCAAATACGTACAATTTATTTTATTCATCACTGCTTAACCACGTTACATGTTTGGTCTAGGCGACCATCTTCAGTCATAAATGTACACGATTTTAAACCAAGTGAAATGCATTAAAATATGTTGGGATACGCGAGACCTCGTAAATTTTACAGTTACAAGTAACATTGGAATATTAGGTATTATAGTTTGCGTAATAAAGATAAACAAAATAAAATACCTAATATTCCAATGTTAGGATAACTGCAGAAACTGAAACTGAAACCCTCAGAGATCTTACTGTAATTCAGTTTATTTTCAAATCGCGTGCAAGTCGCGTGCATCTGTGCCTGAAGACGGTCGTAGAGACCGAAACACGCAGGACTGCTAAACATTGTTGAATACAATGGTAAGTACAAATTACCATTGTTTTATTTTAAAAATGACACGAAACGTTTAATTAAAATAACTCTGCATTAAAGGGTGAAACATGTTTGGCACATACAGCGATTAACTACCATCACACCTTCTACTACAAAAAAAATTTCATAAGGATCTTGCACCAAAATTATATAGAGCGAACACGTGCAGTGTTCACAAATTTTATGTAATATTTCTCAAGGTTCAAGAGGCAAAGGAATGGAGAGTAAACGTATTTTGATACGTTATATGATCAAGCTTTTGTGTCCTGCAACTAACAGCTTACAGCCATTCAGCGAGGGCAACGCGAGCCACCCGACATATATCATATGAACGTCAAGTATGTCATACAACAAATTCAGGTTGAGACCACACATTTGTAAGCATGGCGGAGGTAGTTGTATGTGCACAAGGTGGAATCCTACCAGCAACTTCCGGCAGTGGTAGAATTTAAACAGCTTCTTTATGTACCATAGAAGAAATGAGGTAAGCGTGGCGAGCTGATAGGACAGCCTCTAGCAATCCATTTTTGTGGAAACTTTCCGTCCAATAAGTCCAGACCGAGCTGTAATATGAAAATATGAGGGCGCTCAATCTTGGTATAATAAAGTGACAAAGAATCCTTTTTTTCCAGAGTCAGTATCAGGAATTCCTGGAGCTTGTGTGGATGCAAGGCAGTCATAGTTATTAGAAACAAAAGAAGAATCGAAAATTTTCTTTTGGAAATAGCACAAAAAAAATCGAAATTTTCACTGTCCTACGTACCTCCATCACTGAATGATGTTTATTTTTCCCACACATTCTAAAGCTCTCTGAGCACGCTCGGACATACCGCTTTGTTACTAAACACATTTGCAGCTGTAAAAACGTCCGCTATCTTTAGTTTCTGAAAGAACAGCACATGCAATTTTGATGTTTTGCTGACCGTGCATCTCAGTATAATCTTAGCAATTGACCAACTTAAAGTACAAATTCTTTTTTTATAACAAGTTTATTATATTCCCCTACATGTTTCGAGCACTATTGTGCTCATCATCAGGAGGTCAAATTGTTTTATACAGCATCTGGTATCGTC
>Ga0123353_10017139_pt1 | contig 10628 bp, 3 predicted proteins | sample TergutLab28metaG_3_FD_92763 | JGI IMG/M metagenome (GOLD analysis project Ga0123353, IMG submission 92763) | Labiotermes labralis P3 segment gut microbial communities from Petit-Saut dam, French Guiana - Lab288 P3 | ecosystem: Host-associated > Arthropoda: Insects > Digestive system > Gut ... | reverse complement strand
TTGTCCGTCAGCGTGTTCTCCGCGCCGAACGCGCACGCCGCAATCATCAGCACGCTTGCCGTCATCATCATCCGTTTCATAAAAACATCCTCCAGTTAAAAGAGATCATCATAACACCTCTTTTCGGGGGTGTCGAGCGTTATCTCGGGCGGGGCAGTTTTTTTTTAATTTTTTTTAAAATTTTCGCTTGCATTACGTTTGTAAATATTATAATATCGAAATTAATTCAAAAGCCGAGTCAGGTGATTTTTGGTTTCACAGAACGAAAGGATGAAAGGCAACCGACAGGCAAAGGGAAAGGAGGGACGGATCATGTGACTGAAGAGACGGACAGACGGACGCAAGGAAAGGCAATGGACACAGGGCTTAGTAACGGATTACCGCGAACGGAGGTACGAACGAATGACGAACGTGGTTTTGTGTTTTGGGCACTTAAAATCCTAAAATGCTGATGTTCTGTGCTACCCTGCTTTTTTTTCCTTGTTGTTCGTTGGGCAGGGTAAACACAGAATGCGCGCCATCCGGCAATGACGGGTGGCGCGCTCTTTTTTTAACGGGATTTGTAAATTTATGTTTGCATCTGTTTTCGAAAAGGAGTATTGTTGCTTCGTATTATTTGGGTTGGATTGTATCATTGTCTTGTGTAAAAGGAGTGTTATTATGAGAAAGTTATTATTTGTTTCGTTGTTGGCGGCTTCGTCCGCCTGGGCGCAGGGGCCTGCGCCGTTTTTCGCGGTTGACTTCACCAAGGTCGGGCAGTTGCCGTCCTACCTGGCCACAAAATATCCCCCGCCGCAATACGGTGATCTCGTCCCGGGGACGGGATGGGTGTTCGACCTGCCGAGCGGGCAAAATTTCGACACGTGGGGCGGCGCGAACAATGACAAATGCGCGCGCGTTTACTTCGAGGCGGGCCTGACCGATTCCTTCGCCGTGCAGGCGCACCTGACGGACAGTACCTACAGTTCGGGCGAGGCCTCGTCGGGCATCATCATCTACTGGGCGGCGGACAATATGGTCTTTTTCGCTGCCCATCAAAACAAGGTCCGCATCGAGGGCCCCAACGGGACGTATGGCGGCGGCACGGACGCGCTGACCAGCGGCGGTCCTTGGCGGAATATCTACCTGCGCGTCGAGGTGGTCGGCCCGTATTACCGTTTCCTCTACAGTTTCGACGGTGTGAGCTGGGTCTTGGCGGCGACGCGCAGCTGCCCCCTGCCGCCCGCGGAAATCGGGATTTTCTGCAAGACATGGAGCAGCAACCCGCCTGCGATGAGCACCACGTTTGCCGACTTCATCTATGAGCCTTACACGCCGCCCGGCGCACCGCCCACGCAGAACGCGACGTGGGTCGGCCCCGCCGACGGCGTGACTCTAGGGCTGTTCTCGGAGGGGTCGAACTGGAACACGGGCGTGGTGCCGGGAGACAGTAACGAGGCGGTTTTCACTGGCAACAACGTGGACTACCTCGTGACGTTCCCGCCGGCGGGGCGGCGCGCGCCCAACCGCATCTTCACCGGGGGCATCGGCGAGGGTACCGTGACCTTCGACACGCGGGGGACACACTGGATACTCGGCACCTCTCATTACGGGCAGAACATCTTGAACCTGGGGCATTCATTTGAATTGGCGAATTCGTCCAACCCGCTGTTCATGCTGTCCAACGCCGTGTTCAGGGTCTGGCGCTCCCCGACGATTTCGTCGAACATCCTCGAGACGGGCTGGTTCAACATGGCCAACCCCGACCCGGCCGCGCCCAGCGCCATGGGGGTGTATTTGGGGTATAGCAATGCCCACACCAACGTCCTGCTGTTCAAGGAGGGGAGCTCCTCGCGCGTACAGTGGTACCAGTTCCGCGCCAAGGGGCCGAAAAACCTCATCCGCTACGAGGGCGGCGACCACGAGGTGCTGGGGGACTTCATCGTCAAGAACGAGTGCGACGCGAACAACCCGGCCGAGCTGATGCCGGCCGAGGTGGAGATCGCCGGCAGCGCGGTTCTCAGGACCTACAAGAATCTGAATGCCGGGAATGTCGGCAAGGGCGCACAGGGCATCGTCACGGTTGACGCGGGCGGCACATGGGAGCACCGCGGGGGTGAACTTAATTTCGGCAACGCGGACGGCTCTGTCGGCATCCTGAACATCACCGGAGGCACCGTGGTTAACAGCAGCGGCGGCGTCTTCCTCGGCAGAGGCCAAGGCCGCACCGGCATCATGAACCTCACCGGCGGCACGTATGAGCATCGCAACGGGGCGGGCTTCTTCAGGGCCCCCGACGGGCAGGGTTGCACAGGCATCATCAATATTGACGGCGGGCTGTTCCATTTTACCGCCGTCAACATGCAGATGAACCTTGGCGACAATGACAACAACTGCACCGGCATGGGGACGATGAACATCCGGGGCGGGACCTACTGGCAGGATGCCGGAGGGTTTTGCGTGGGGGCCTACGGCTCCCAAGGACGCCTCAATATTGACTCGGGGCTGTTTCGCTTCAGGGGCTCCATCGTCGTGTCCATCGGCGGCGGCCGGTGGGGCAAAGGCATCTTGGAGATGACGGGCGGGGCATACATCCAAGACACGATGGACCTGATTGTCGGCAGCGGGTCGGGTATCGCACAGGACACGAGCGGAAAGGGCGAGGGCAGCTGGGGCGAAATCATCATGCGCGGCGGCACCTTCCAGCAGAACGGCGGCACGCTCTACCTCGGCACGACGGGCGGCTCGGACCAAGGATGGGGACTGTTGCGGCTCTACGGCGGGACGCTCCGCGCCGCCATCATCACGGGCGGGGCAGGGCGTTCCCTGACCACCCCCTCCGGCCTCTTCGCGGACGGCGGCACCCTCCAGCTCCGCATGGCGGTTGACCCGTTTGTCGGGTCGGTTGTCAACGTCCCCGCCACCTTGCTGGGCAACTTGGACGTGGCCGAGCTGACGGACAAGGGCCTGACGATTGACACGGCGTCCGGCCTCGCCTACGTCCGGCAGGCGTTCACGGATGCGGTCGGCTCGGAGGGGCTGGGCCTGCTCACGGTGACCGGCGGCGGCACCATCATCTTCGATGCCGACAGCGCACACGGCTGGACGGTCGTGGACGATGCCGTCGTGCAGATCGCCCTTGACGCGGTGCCGGGGCTGAACGTCGCGGTGATCAACGGCGGCGTGCTGTCGCTGGCGGGCGACTGCACAGGCGTGGCCTTGGACAGCCTGGTGCTGGGCGACAGCCAGTCCACGGGGGGTGTCCTGTTGGATGCGGGCGACGTGATTTACGTCTCCGATGCGATGCAGTTTGAGTGTTTCGATGGCGCGGTCTATTTCACGGACGCGGAACTTCCGGGTCCCACGACGGTCTTCACGGTACAAGGCAGCTTGAGCTCCACCGCCATTGCGTCGTTGCGCGTGGGCAACCCTGCCGCCGGGTTTGCCTACACGTTCGGTGTCGTGCCGAATGGGAACGACACCGATGTGGTCGTCACGCCGTCTGCACAGGCCGCCGGCATCTGGACGGGCCCTGACAACGGCCTCTGGGCAACGCAGGGCAACTGGCTGCATAACGCGCCGCCGGCCGTGCCGGATGTCGCGGTGTTTGACGACACGAACGGGAGCGGCGGGAACGTGACCGTCCCCTCGGGCGGCGCGGAGGTCAGGAACATCCTGCTCGATTCGCTCACGCCCTACCAACTCGCGGGCACCGGCACGCTGCAGGTGAACGCTGGCATTGACGTGAAGGCGGGTGGTCATCAGGTTGACGCGCCGCTGTCCCTCGCCGCACGCGGGCTGACCATCGCCGTCCTGCCCGGTACCGCCCTGAGGCTCAACGGCGACATCACGGGTCCTGGCGGTGTGCGCGCGACAGGCGCGGGCGCGGCCGTGGCTCTCACGGGCACGAACACCTTTGCGGGCGGCCTGACCGTCGCGGGCGGCACGGTGGTGGTCACCGGCAGCGCGGCGTTCGGCGCGACCACGCCTGACCCTGCGAGCCTCGTCTTGCGCAGCGGCACGCTGTTGTATTCGGGCGACGACACGCCCGTCGCCAGCGGCCTGCTCATCAGCACGCCGGAGAAACACCAGAGCGTCGTCATCAACACGTTCACCGACCTGACCCTCTCGAACGGGCTTTACACGGCACAGCAAGGCGCACTCATCAAGCGCGGCTCGGCGGACCTGACCTTCCATGTGCCGGACGGCTCGCACACGCTGATCGTGGACGACGGCCCGCAGGTTCCGGGCGACGGCTACAACGATCATCCCGCAAAGGTCAGGCTGGACTTTGCCGTCACGGGCGACTCGCCCGTCGAGGGCTACAAGGGCTTCACCGTGGCGGAGGGTAAGGTGCGCTTCGTGGGGTCGAAAGACGCCACCGTCAACATCCCCACCACGACCATGGTCGGCGTCAACACCGCGCAAGGCACGGCCGTCCCGACGCTGGAGGTTGACGGCTGCCGGCTCAACATGGGCCGCGCGGGCCGGCGCAACTATTTCGCGACGAGTTATAAGACGCAGAACGATATGCAACACGCCGCGGTCGTCCTGACCAACGGCGCGGTGTGCGTGTTTGAATCGTTCTCCATGGGGTGGGATAACGATATTCAGACGGAGTTGCAGCTCACCATGGACGGTTCGGCGCTCTACACGCTGTGGTATATGCACAACATCCCCCGCATCGGTTTCCGCGCGTCCGTGGCAAACCGCTCCTACATCGAGCACCGCCGCGAGAGTATGCAGATGAACGGGCCGTTCGACATCACCATAGACGACAGCACCGTCTTCTTCAACTCCGATTGGGGCGGGCCGTTTTTCAGGGATCAGGGGCAGGGGAGCTTCCGCTTCGTGAACAACGCACGGCTCAGGACGTACCGCCTCCGCTTCCACAACAACTGGTGGTCGCCAAGCGATGTCCATGTGCTGTTCGACAACGCCACCCTTGAGTTCCTCCGCACGGACGCCACGCGCATTGAGAACGACAACCATGAACGCTTCATCTGGGAGATCGGCGGCGGCGGCATGACCGTTGACACGGGGATAGATTATCTGGAGGCCAACAGGGGAGGGGTCACGCATACGCTGACCGTGCCGATTACCGGAGGCGGCGCACTCACAAAGGTCGGGTGCGGCACGCTGGTGCTGGGTCCGACGTCCTACAACGACCGCAAAGACCTGTGGGGCGTCCCGGTCGTGCAGTACACGGGCGGCACGTTCGTCAAGGAAGGGACGCTCACCGCGACCGTGGGCGCGTTCACGAACACCGCCGCCGTGGCGGTCTCCGAGGGCGCGACGCTCAACCTCGGCAACGACCTTGTGAGCCCGGTTGAGTTCGGGACGCTCTCCGGCGCAGGCACGGTGACCAACGGCGTCTTGGGCGCGAAGTACCTCTACATCCCAGGGCAGTTGCTCACGTTCGCGGATGTCGTCACGCCCCCCGGCTTCACGGTCACGTTCGACACGCGTCAAGGGCCGTTGTCCGGCCGCTTCCCTGTCGCCAAATTCACGGGCGCCGCACCCGCCATCGAAAACTGGAAGGGCGACAAGGTCACGGCGGTGTTCTCCTCCGAAGGCGACACCATCTACGCCGCCATCCAGTTCTCCACGTTAATTATCCTGAGGTAGGTCACGCAGACCAAGTGAAGCCATCGCTGTGAAAGTATTGTTCGTCGAGACCGTGTCGGAGATGGGCGGGGCGCAGCAGAGTTTGTATGAGCTCTGCGCGGCGCTCCCGCCCTTTGGCGTCGAGGTCGCCGTTGCGGTGCCGTGGGGGCCGCTTCACGATGCCTTGCGATCGGCGGGTGTGAGCGTCTATCCGATCCCGCCTGTCCGTGCGAAGCGGCGCGGGTTGGGGCTGGCCGTCACGCTTGTCCAGCTCGCCCGCGCGTCGTGGCAGACGTCACGCATCATCCGCGCGTGCAAGCCGGATATTGTGCACGCGAACTCAATGGCGTCTGCGCTTGCGGCCGTGGCCGTCCCGTCCGGCATCCCGCGCTTCCTGCACGTCCGCGACTTGCGCCTCCCGGCGTTCGCGCTGAAAGCGGCCGCCCGACGCCACACGCGCATCATTGCCATCTCGACAGCCCTTGACGCTTACCTGCGCAACACGCTCGCCCCGCCGTGCCATGAGAAAATCCGCATCATCCGCAACGGCATAGACACGGCGCGTTTCACGCCGGGCGACACGGCCGCGGCACGCAAGCGTTTCGCGCTTCCCGAAGATGCACCCGTCATCGGCATGATCGCCCACCTGATCCCGTGGAAAAGGCACGACCTGTTTCTCGCGGCCGCCGAAAAAATAAGGGCGAAGCATCCGGCGGCGCATTTCGTCATTGTCGGGCGCGACCTGTTCGGGGAGCATGGCGCCTGGGTGAAGCAACTGCACAGGCAGGCCGGCGACGCGGGGTTGCAGGATGTCCTGCATTGGGTGCGGGACGTGGATCAGACCGAGAGCATCCTTCCCGCATTCGATGTCTTGGCGCACCCGGCAAGGCACGAGCCGTTCGGGCGCGTCGTCTGCGAGGCGATGACCATGCGGGTCCCTGTTGTCGCCGCAGACTCAGGCGGCATCCCCGACATCATCACGGACGGGGTCAACGGGTTCTTGGTTGCGGAAGGCGATGCCGGCCGTTTCGCGGAACGTGTCGGCGCACTGCTCGACAACCCCGGACTTGCCCAAACCCTTGCCGGTGCCGCGCGTGAGCACGTCTTGCGGAACTTTACGAAAGAGCGGGTCGCGTCGCAACTCGCAACGGAGTATTATAGTGTTTTAACACGATAGTGCCTCACGGCACCACCGTCATGTTCTCGATGCCCCAGACGTTATCGAATATCTTGATCCGCTCGTGCCTGCGCTGGTCGGTCCAGGTCTTGCCGAAGTCTTCGGTCGAACGGGCCACAATGTTGTGGTAAAATTTCTGGATTTCGTCGGGGACGCCGCGCGTCGTGTACGGGAACGCATAGCACAGGAACGTGTTGTTGTGCACGAGGAAATAGTCGCCCGCCTTGCCGGAGTTGCCGTGCACGTCGAACACGTGCCCGAGCCTGCTGCCGCCCATCTCGATATTGAAGCGGGCGGTGTACCCCGTGTTCCCCGCCCCGGTGGCCGCGATGCAGTGGCGGCCATGGTTGAAGAGGTTGTATTCGATGACGGACGTCGAGTCATTCTGGTGGGAGATGCCGTAGCCGAGGCCGTTCCGCAGGCAGTGGTGGATGTAGCAGTGATGGATGTGGACGTCTTTGGCGCCTACCACGATCCCCGCATGGGTGGACCCCGCGACCTCGCAGTTGTCTATCTCCACGTTGTTGCCGGAGACCTGTATCTCCGATTTGCACGGGATGAGGTAAACGCGCTTGCCGAACGGGGTGGTGCCGCCATACCAGTGGCTCACCGCATGGGGGTTCGGGCTGGCGCCGATGACCGTAATCCCCGTGAGGCGCGCGCCCTCTTTCAGCTCCATGAGCGACGGGCGCACCCGCAGCTCATGCACGCGCAGGACCGCGCCGTGGGACACCGTGCCGTTGGCGTTCTTGCGTCCCCGGTCTGACGCGAGCGTGACCCCGGCGGGGACGATGATGGGCGCGGGGGTTCTCGGGCTGTTGGGCGTGCCGATCAGCAGCCCCGTCAAATCCAGTTCCACGCCGCCGGAGATGAAGACCGTCTCGCCGGACTGCGCTTGGGCGAGGGCGTTCGTAAGCTCCGCTACCGTCCGCGCGGTGTACTTGGCGGACGTGACGATTTTCTGATACCCCTCGCCGCCGCCGATGGGGGATTGCCCTTTCTCCACGTATGCGCCGTACCGTGTGCCGTTGATGACGGCGGTGTGCTTGTCCTTGTGCTTGTAGTACGCATCGAACACGGCGAGGTCGCTGATGATGTCGAAAATCTTCTCCGCGAGGGCCTGCCGGTTGGACGAGTTCGTCAGTGACACCTTCAAGGTCTTGATATCCGTGTAGGTCTTGTTCAGGTCGCCGTAGATCGCGTGGGTGATGATGTCCTGCCGCGCCGGGGGCAGCTGCCGCAGGCGCGGGGCCGGCGCCGCGCCGAGCGCGGTGTTGCCGGCGAGCAATGCGCGGGCGGCGTTTTCCGCGCCGCCGAGAACGAACATCTCGCCCGTGAGGTTGCCGGCCCCGACGTTGCCCTTCGCCTCAAGCGAGCCGCCTTCCCCCGCGCGGACGGCGGCATGGCGGACGTTGCTGAAGAGGTTGTGGTCCGCCTGCGCCTGGCCGCCCTCGACGCGTAGGGCCGCGCCGCCCTTCACGCCGCGTATGTGGTGGAAATAGTTGTGGTGGATGCGGTGGTTCTTGCCCGAGGCGGAGACGAACCCCGCCGCGCTGAAGCCGGACACCTCGCAGTTGTCAATCTGCACGTTGTCGCCCTCGATGACGGCGCACTCCGTCTGCGTGTAGGCGCCGCCGGGATGATCCTCCGCCGGGTCCATCCCTTGCAGCACCAGACCCGTCAGGCGCACGTCGTCGAGCAGCCGGAACATCCCCGAGGCGGAGGGGTGTAGGATGTTGAATTTAATGACGCCGCCACGGGAGCCGTTGAGGCCCCTGTCGGATGCGATGGTCACGCCTGCGGCGACGGTCAGGTTGCTTTTCGGGAAGTCCGTCAGCTTGAAGTCGGTGATGTCCACGACCGCGTCTCCGGGGATGTAGATGATGTCCCCGCGCTTCGCGGTTTTCAGCGCGTCGTAAAAGTCAGGCTCATACGTGGTCACGTCGAACGTCCGCTTAATCCCCTTCTCGAACGACACGACATAGACGTTGCCCGAGACGCCGTCTCGCGTGTACGGTATGGGCTCGAGCGGGAGATTGCAGTCGCTGCGTCCGGGGTAGTCGCCCCAGATGTTCTCGATGATGTCCTTGTACCCCGCGCCGCCGCCGACGGGATTGCCGTCGGGGGACTTCTTGCCCGCGTGCTGGGGGTAACTCCCGAGCGCCTCCATGCCGCTGATGACGGCGTCCAGCTCGCCCGACAGTGAACTGCCGGTGAGGGTGCCTTTCTCGACGCCGTTGTGGATTTGGAAGAGCCTGTCGAGCAGCGCCTTCCGGTCGGGGTGGAAGCTTCGCATCGTCATTGCCGTGCCGTCGGCAGCGGCTAAAGGCGCGGTTGACAAGCATACGGCAAAGAACGCCAGACAAGAGGCGTTTGTGAACATCAAGGCCGGTATCATCTTCTTCATAACATGACTCTCTTCCTTTTTCTAAAAAAAGCTACGATAGCAAATTGCGGGTTGATTGGACAAGGGAAAAAATCAAAAATTTAGAAAATTAGATTGGGGCTAGACGACTGGACGACTCGACGACGGGACTGCTCTTGTCTAGCCGTCAGGTCGTCCAGTCGTCTAGTCAAAAAAATCCGTAGCAATGCCTCTGTGTCCTCTGCGTTAAAAAACCGTAGCAATGCCTTTGCGCCTTTGCGTCTTTGCGAGAGTCTCCTCGTGTCATTGCCACTATCTTGTAATCGCCGCGGCCGTATCGAGGAGGTGGACGAGTTCGGCGAAGCGGGTGTCGAGGTAGAGCTGCTGGGCCGCGGGGCGGAGGAGGTTGGCGAGGTCGCGGTAGCTTTGCGTCGGGGCGTAGGGGCTGTGGTGGAGGCGTTCGGCAAATCCCGACGCAACGGCCGCGAATTGGAATTCGGGCCGCGCTTTCGCGAAGGATTCGGCAAGGTCGGATTTCAGGATGGGGCGGCTGATCTCTTGCACCGCGCCGCCGTCCGAGGGGCGGAAGCGGATACGCACGATGCCGAGCTCCGCGTTGGGCGGCAGGGCGCGGGTACGGGCAAGGCTGATCTCGTAGAGCGCGGAGGCGGTCTGGCCTGAGCCGATTTGGCCGGCCACCACGGTATCGTCGCGGAACTGTTCGGCGGTCAGCGCACGCGCCTCGTAGCCCAACTGGCGGTATTCGGCGACCGCGTGCGGGAACCACTCCACTTGTACCTTGGCATCGGATGCGATGGTGTAGAGCGTGGCGGAGAGGTCGTTGACGAATGCGTCAGTGATGGCATCGGGCGAGTCGAGGAAGCGGTAGGAGCCGTCGCCTTTGTTGGCAAGCTGTTGGAGGAGCGTGTCGTTGTAGGTGCCGCGCCCCACGCCGAAGACGGAGAGGCGGATGCCTTGGCGGCGGCACGCGTCTATCTCGGCGAGGATGTCGGAGGCCTCGCTGCTGCCGAGGTTGGCGATGCCGTCCGTGATGAGGATGACACGGTTCTCCGCGCCGGGCTGGAACGTGGCGACGGCCTGTTGGTAGGCCATGACCATGCCGTCCTGGAGGGAGGTGGGGCCGGTGGCCTGGACGCGCTTGAAGTTGGCCATGATTTCCTGATGGTTGGCCGCGCTGGTCTGTGACTGGACGAGGCGCGCCTTTTCGTTGAAGGTGACAATCTGGAGGCGGTCTTCGGGGCGGAGGCCTTGGAGGAGTTGTCCGAGCGCAAGCTGTATCGCGCCCATGCGGTCGGGCTGGGCCATGGAGCCGGACGCGTCCACGAGGAAGACGAGGTTTGCGGGTCGCTGTTCCTCGCGCCCGAGGCGTTTGCCCTTGATGGCGAGGCGGACAAGCTGGGTGTTGCGGCCGAACGGCGAGGGCGCACCCTCCGCGATGATGCGGAACGTGGTGCGCTCGGGTGCGGTGTCCTTGTAGTC
>Ga0123353_10017138_pt1 | contig 10628 bp, 8 predicted proteins | sample TergutLab28metaG_3_FD_92763 | JGI IMG/M metagenome (GOLD analysis project Ga0123353, IMG submission 92763) | Labiotermes labralis P3 segment gut microbial communities from Petit-Saut dam, French Guiana - Lab288 P3 | ecosystem: Host-associated > Arthropoda: Insects > Digestive system > Gut ... | reverse complement strand
GCCGATGGCCGGGTCGTCCCAGCGGATGGAGCGGTCGTGCGCGGGGGAATAGGGGGCGTCCACCTTGTAGAAGGCCTCCACGTGGTCGGTGAGGGTGACAAAGCCGTGCAGGCAGCCCCGGGGAATCCACAGCTGGCGGCGGTTTTCGGCCGTGAGCTCGGCGCAAACCCATTGCAGGTAGGCGGGGGAATCCCGGCGGGCGTCCACCGCCACGTCGAGGATACGCCCGCGCAGGCAACTGAACAGCTTGCCCTGGGCACAAGGCGAAGCCTGGCAGTGCAGGCCCCGCAGGGTGCCCTTCTGCGCGGAGTACGAGCGGTTATCCTGCACAAACCTCGCCGTGACGCCGATTTCGGCCAGGGCCTTTTCGCTGTACATCTCATAGAACCAGCCCCGGGCGTCGCCGTGGAGGGCAGGCTCGATTAAGTAGACGCCGGGGATGGCGAGGGGGGTGAAGGTCATGGGGGCTCCTTTATTCTTTGGGCTGTACGGAAAAGCGGGTGACAACAGCGCTGTCACTTTCGTTGTCATATTCGGTAAAAACGAATACTAAATATTCCCCCGCGGTGAAATAGCAGTCCATTCTCATGCCCTCGTAATCGCTTGTATCGTACGCAATTTCGCTTTCCTCCAGCCAATTCTTCAGCTCGCCGAGAGTGAGGCTCTGCCTGCCGACGAGCAGATCCTTCGCGTCCACGGAAATGGAATTGAGCGAATCCGTATCCGGATCGAAGAAAAAAAAGAAATACGGGTCGTAATTGCTGAAGGTATAAAATTCGCTTTCCCCATACCCGTCATCCGGTAGTTTCCCCCCCTCCCCCTCCTCGAAGAAATCCGCAAGCGTCATGGCAAACAGGCGGTCAAGCAGGGCGAAATTGAGCAGGTCGTTGGGGGCTGGCGCTGTCGCGGCGGGTTCAACGGGCCCGCCGCAGGCAGTGAGTATGCACAGCAGCAGCAGAACGGCCGGGACGAATCGATAAGTACGCATAGATAGATATTCCCCCTGCAATGTGCCTATTCCTGCAGCCGCGCCGCGTCGCTGCCCCACTGGGGCCGGGAGTCGAATGTGGCGCTGTAGAGCACCTTGCCCTCCAGCACGTTGCGCAGGTGCTGGCCGTACTCGCTTTTGCCGTATTTGCACGCCGAGGCCTGCAGCTGCTCCGCGGCGATCCACCCGGTGTTGTAGGCGATCTCCTCCGGCGCGGAGATCTTGATGCCCTGCAGGGTCTCCACGGCCTGGACGAAATTCGCCGCGCGCATGAGGTTGCTGGTGGTGCCGGTATCCAGCCAGGCGTAGCCCCGCCCGAGGATGCGCACGTCCAGGTCCCCGCAGTCGAGGTAGCGCTGGTTGATGTCGGTGATTTCCAGCTCGCCCCGGCCCGAGGGCTTCAGGCTTTTCGCGAATTCGACAACCCTGTTGTCGTAGAAATACAAGCCCGTGACGGCGTAGTTGCTCTTGGGCGTTTCCGGCTTTTCCTCGATGGAAAGCACGCGCCCATCCTCGGAAAACTCCACCACGCCGAAATGCTCCGGGTGCTCCACGGAAAAGCCGAACACGGTGGCCCGGCCCTCCTGCTTGGCCGCGCCGCGCAGCAGGGTGCCCAGGCCGCTGCCGTAAAAAATGTTGTCGCCCAGCACCATGGCCACGCTGTCCCTGCCGATGAAATGCTCCCCGATGAGGAAGGCCTGGGCCAGGCCGTCGGGGCTAGGCTGCACGGCGTAGCTCAGCTGTAGGCCGAACATGGAGCCGTCGCCCAGAAGCTTGCTGAATTTCGGCGTGTCGTCGGGGGTGGAAATGATCAGTATCTCGCGGATGCCAGCGAGCATGAGAGTGCTTAAGGGGTAGTAGATCATGGGCTTGTCGTACACGGGCAGCAGCTGCTTGCTGGTGACCATGGTCAGGGGGTACAGCCGCGTGCCGGAGCCGCCGGCCAGGATGATGCCTTTCATGGGATCACTCCAATATTAGAAAGTGCCACTCCAACAATTAAATTATAGCCTATTTCGATGGAAAAGTCAACGTGTATATTTTCACCCCAGGCGGCATATGGATGGAACTGGAAACCGCAGCCCAATATTTTATCTTACGGAGGGGTCACAGTGAAAGGTATCGTTGAGGAGCGCTGCGTGGAGCTGGGCAGCTACATAGTGGAAAACCAGGCCACAGTGCGCGCGGCCGCCAAGAAATTCGGCATATCGAAAAGCACGGTCCACATGGACGTCAGCGAGCGCCTGCGCAACGTCCAGCCCCAGCTGTACTGCCAGGTGCGCCAGGTGCTGGACATCAACAAGTCCCAGCGGCACATCCGCGGCGGCCTTGCCACCCGGGAGAAATACCGGATGGAGGAGGAGTAACGCCAATTCACAGATGCGCAATGCGAATCATGGATAACACATTGTGCCATGATTCGCATTGACAATGCGCAATAGCCCATGGTATACTGGTCGCCTAAAGGGGGGCATTGCGCATTGTGCATTGGTAACTGTGAATTGGACCGTCTCTTCCCGCCGCACGAAGCCGCCATATTCGACCTGGACGGCACCCTGCTGGATTCCATGTGGGTGTGGCACGCGGTGGACCGGGACTTCTTCGCCGCGCGGGGGATGGCGCTGCCGGGGGACTACGCGAAGGAACTGCAAGCGCTGACCTTCCGCGAGACGGCGGAATACACCATCGCCCGCTTCGGCCTGCCCGAAAGCCCGGAGCAGCTCATGGACCAGTGGAACGAGATGAGCTTCCGGCAGTACCGCGACCACGTGCGGCTGAAACCCGGCGCGCGGGAATACCTGGAGGCGCTGCGCCAGCGCGGCGTAAAGCTGGGCGTGGCCACGAACCTGACCACCCACGTGGCCCGGGCCGTGCTGGAATCCAACGGTGTGCTGGATTGGTTCGCCGCGCTGACCTCCGCCGACGAGGTGCCCCGGGGCAAGAGCTTCCCGGGCATCTACTTGCTGGCGGCGCGGCGCTTAGGCGTGGAGCCCCGGCTGTGCGTGGCCTACGACGACGTGGCGAAATCCCTGCTGGGCATGCGCGCGGCGGGCATGCCCGCCTGCGCTGTGCGCGAACCGGACATGCCCCAGGATTGGGAGTGTATGAAACGGGAGTTCGACTGGTATATTGAAAGTTTTGCTGAGGTTATATCATGAAACGCATTTTCGTCTTGTTCATATTGCTTTTGCTGCTGACAGGGTGTGTGTCCTCCCCTGCCCCGCCGGCAACTACGCAAACTACAGCCCCACCGGCCGCCACCGCGCCGCCGTTAGCCCCGGAACCTGCCGAGATCCGCGCGGTGTGGCTGAGCTATTTCGACCTGATGCTGCCGGCGGGCGGAATTTCCGAGCAGGAATACCGAGGAAAATACAGTGCCCTGTTCGACGAAGTAGCGGGATACGGGTTCAATACGCTGTTCGTGCACGCGCGGCCCTTCACCGACGCGATCTACCCCTCGGAAATCTACCCCTGGTCGGAGATCCTCACCGGCACGCAGGGGCAGGACCCGGGCTACGACCCCCTGGGGATCCTGTGCGAGCTGGCCGAAAAAAACGGGCTGGGCCTGCACGCGTGGCTGAACCCCTTCCGGGTTACGCCGGACCACCGCGACCTGTCGAAGCTGGCAAAGGGCAACCCCGCGCTGGCGCATATCGAGGCGCAGGACGGCTGGGTGCGGCAGGTGAACGGGCGGTATTACTGGAACCCGGCGGTGCCGGAGACCCACGCGCTGATCTACGAGGGCGTACGGGAGCTGCTGGCGAACTACCCCCTGGCGGGGATCCACATCGACGACTACTTCTACCCCACCACGGACCCCGAATTCGACGCGGCGCAGTACGGGGCCTACCAGCGGCAGGGCGGCGCGCTGCCCCCGGACGAGTGGCGCCGGGAGATGGTGAGCCAGTTCGTGGCGGGGCTGTACCGCGCGGCGCACGGGGCGCGGCCCGGGGCGGTGCTGAGCGTGAGCCCCTCGGCGAACATCGGCAAGAATTTCAGCGAGTACTACGCCGATACGGCGCGCTGGACCCGTGAGCCCGGTTTCGCCGACTGGATGGCGCCGCAGATCTATTACGGCTTCGAGCACGCGAAGCTGCCCTTTGCGGCCACGGCGCGGGCCTGGGCCGATCTGCCACGGCACGGGGGGCTGCGCCTGGTGTTCGGGCTGGCGGCCTACAAAACCGGGCAGGACGACGAGTTCGCCGGGGAGGCGGCCCGGGGCGAGTGGCAAACGCGCGACGATATCCTCGCCCGGCAGGCGCGGCTGGCGCGGGGGCTGGGGGGCTATGGCGGTTTCGCGATTTACTCCTGTACAGGGCTGTTCGGGCCCGCACTTACAGAAATTGCGCGAAAAGAGAAAGATAATCTCCATAATTTGCTAATTCTGACATGATTGCTATTATTTTTTATCAATAATGTAGAAATACCACAAAATAGGTTGAATTCACCGCTGTTTCGTGCTATAATGTGCAGCGTAAAAAGGCAAGGACTTTAAAAGAAAGGCTTGTTGAATTTTCCCAGAAAGTGAGAAATCTTATGAAAATGAAACCAAAACGAAAGAGGATTTTGGGAATTTCCCTGTTGTGCGTCGGGATGGCCCTGGTGGCCACTGCGGTGTTCACCAGCGCACGCACGGAAGCGAAGGTCATTGAGGAAACCACCGCAGCGCCGTCGGTAGCCACCGAAACGGCCACCAGGCCCCCGGCGGCCTTGGCCAACTGGGCCCCAGCGGCCCGGCCGGAAAACCGCGGCGCGGCCCTGCTGCCCTCGCTCGACAAAGAAGGCGCCCTGGCCCTGGCGGCGCAGGGTTTTGCTTCCGTGGTGCTGCCGGACCCCTTTCAGGCGTATACGGCCCAGGAGGCCGCCAGCGCCAAAGAGGTGCTGGACGCCCTGGGGGAAAAGAACATCTTCCGCGTGCTGACGCTCTCGCCGGCGGGGGAGGGCAACCTGCCTGCCTTCGGCGAGGCGTTCAACCGGCTGATCCAGGGCTGCTCCTTTGATGCGCTGCTGCTTGCGGATTGCTCCGGCGCGGACGCCGCTGAGAGCCTCGTCACGGCCTTCACGGACACCCTCACCCAGGTGCTGGAGGAGGCCGGGCTTTCGCTGCCGGTCATCTTCGACGCGGGCGAGCTGGCGAAGAAGTTCACCCCCTACCAGGAGGCCGTCGCCGCGCTGGCGCAGGCCCTGCCAAATGCGGAGCTGCTGCTGCGCGCCACCGCCGACGGGGCACAGAAGCTGGCCGACCTGGCCAAGCAGCTGGCCGGGGACACCCCCGTGAGCGCCCTGTTCAACCTGCGGGACGCCATACCCAACGGCACCCTGCAGGAGACCGTGCAGTTCCTCACCGCGCTGGAGGCGGCAAAGGATATCCCCCTGGTGCTGCAGGCGGCTGACTTTATCCCCAAGAGCCAGGAGGCGGCCGCGTTGCTGAAGAAGCTTTACGCGGGCGCGCTGGACCTCATCAATGCCGCGAAGGGGCTGGACTTAAGCAAGCCCTTCAAGAGCCTCAAGAGCGAGCAGAGCATCCATACGGACAAGCCCGTGGTCAACTTCACCGGCACGAGCAGCCCTCTGTTCGCCTTGACCTGCAACGGCAAGGACGTGCCGCGCAACGACAGCGGCGACTTTTCCACGGATATGCCCTTGAACCCCGGCAAGAATACCTTCCTGTTCGAGCACCAGGGCAAGAAATACCTTGTGATTGTATATTACGACGTCACTGTGCTGGAAAGCGTCACCCCCCGTGGAGGCATAGAGACCACCGGCGGCATCGAGATGACGGTGGGCGCGGTGGCGCGGCGCGGCGCGACGGTGAAGGCCTCGCTGGGCTCGCTGGGCGTCACCCTGCAGCCCGGCAGCGCGGGCGGCGAGGACGGCGTCAACGCTGAAAGCGAGAAGGATTCCGAGTTTATCAGCTACACGGGCACGATCAAGCTGCCCGCTTCGGGCTCCAGCAAAAATGTGCTGGGCACCCTTATATTCACCGCCAGCTGGCAGGGCCTGAGCGAAAAGAAGAACGGCGCGCTGGTCACGCTGCTGCCGGATATCACCGACTACCCCCCGCCCCCTGATTATCCCCCGCCCCCCGTGCCGGATACAACCACAACCACGGCCGCGTCTAGCAGCACGTCCGACGCGGCAAGCGGCACCTCGGACGACGCCGCAAGCACGACCACCAACCCGGCGGACAGCACCGGCGACGGGACGACCACCGGCGACAGCGCAACGACCACCACCGGCGTGGACAGCACGCCCGCGCCCACTAGCTCCACCGGCCAGCCCGCCGCGCTGCTCACGCCCTACAGCAACAACGGCCTGGGCACGGCGCAGATGGTGGAGATCACCGGGGCCTGGACCAACGCCCGCTGGAACGGCACCAGCAGCACCAGCTACAACCCCACGGCCTCCCCCCTGCTGGCGGGCAGCTTCGACTATGTCAGCGGCAAGCAGGTCATCGACGGGACAACCTACTACCAGCTGGGCTCCGGCAAGCGCGTCAAGGCGGTGGACCTGAAGGTGATCGACAAGGGCTACAAGCTGCCCTCCAACAAGCTGCGGGCCGGCAGCGCCACATCGAACGGCGCGCTGGTGATGCGCTTCGGCATCGACTGGAAGATCCCCTTCAACGTGGACCTCATCGGGCAAACCTACACCGCCTCGGAGGGTTTCAACGGCAACGTTTACGGCGTGAAGAGCTATAGCGCCACGGGGCTGGAGATCGTCTTCTACCACACAGCGAGCTACTCCGGCTCGGTGAGCATAGGCGCGTACCCGCTGGTTTCCAGCGCCGAGTGGAGCAGGGACGCCGCCAAGAACACCGTCACGCTCAAGCTGATGTTCAAGAACGCCGGGAAATTCTACGGCTGGCAGGCGTATTACGACAACGGCGAGCTGGTGATCCGCCTGCGCCCCAAGCCGCCCTCCACTCTGAACGGCGCGGTGATCTGGCTCGACCCCGGGCACGGCGGCACGGACCCCGGCGCGCCCTACGCGGCCTCCCACGCCACGCTTAAGCACGAGAAATTCGTCAACCTCCTCATCGCCACCAAGCTCAAGGCCAAGCTGGAGGCCGCGGGCGCCACGGTGTATATGTCCCGCACGGGCGACACCTATGTATCCCCGGCGGAGCGCGTGCGCATGACCCGCCAGCGCAACCCTGACATGTTTATCTCCATGCACACCGATTCCACCGAGACCGCCACGCCCTCGGGCACCAGCGCGTTCTACTACCGGGCCTTTGGCCAGCCCCTGGCAAAGGCGGTGCACGAGCGCATCCTGGAGACCTACCGCAAGAACATCTATATTCCGGGCAACGGCATCAGCAACTACCAGGATATGCTGGGCCGCCTGGACCGCGGCGCGAAGTTCTACCCCTTCGAGGTGACGCGCGTGGAGGAGTGCCCCGCCATCCTCATCGAATACGGGTTCGGCTCGAACCTGACGGAGTGCAAGGTGCTGCAGACGGACAAGTACCAGGATTTGTTCGCGCAGGCCACGCTGGACGGGATCGCGGACTGGTTAAGGGCGCAGTAGAGTAGTAAAAAAAGGCCCCCATCGTGATGAGCGATGGGGGTAGATTTTTATATGAGGGGGACGCGCCGCTATTCCTACAGCCCGAACACCCGTTTCGCGTTGCCGTAGAACACCGCCCGCAGGATTTTCTCCGCCAGGGCCATGTCGTATTCGCCGCGGTCCACTTTTTCGGCCAGGACCCCGCAGATGTTCTGTTTGGCCATGGCTAGGTGGCCCACCACGCCATCGAAGAAGCAGTAGTCCCCGCCGAACGCGAAGATCTTGGTGTAGGGCAGCACGTCCAGGGCCTCGCGGAAAAATTCCCGGGAGGCGTGGGGCGAGATGATGTTCGCCCAGCACATGTCGATGTGGACGTTGGGGTAATACTTCGCCAGGGTGATGAGCTCGCGGTCATAGGGGTAGCCGATGTGGAACAGGTCGAAGGGCACGTTGGGGTACTTGCGGAAGAGGTTCTTCAGCAGCATGGGGTTGCTGTCCTCGAGGTTGTGGAACATGCCCTCCTGCAGGCCGGTGTGGATCTGTACCGGGAAGCGGTCCTCATTGGCCAGGGAAAGCGCGTAGTGGAGCATGTAATCCTGCAGCGGCAGGGGGAAGCGCCCGCTGTCGTTGTCATAGGCGCTGAACAGGGCGTCGGCCTCGTCGAAGCGCACGTCGGTGACGGCCAGGCTGCGGTCATAGGCCATGGCGATTTTCAGCGCGGCCATCCCCCACCCCTTCCAGCGCCGGTACGCCGCTTTGTATTCCTCACAGTAATCGGCAAGCTTTGTCTGCCGCACGGTGACCCAGGGCAGGGCATAGGTCTCGGGGTAAAACGCCCGGGCGAAAAATGTATCGGGGCCGCAGGGGTCCCCGTGGTCCCCGGCACAGGTAATGGAGCGATCGATATGGCACATGCCCTTCAGAATACGGCGCTTGTAGCCGGGGTCGGAGACGCTTTTGATAAAGCTTTCGTTGAGGGCCTGTATGGTGTCCCCTGTCATGTCATCGATGCCGTGGATTTGCCGCATGGCGATCTGCAGGGACTTATAATACGAGGTGTTGCGCACCTGCTCGAGCCAGGGGGCCAGCAGGGCCCAGCGCCCCATGAGGTCGATGTCGGCGTCGCGGATTTTGTCATAGGCCTCGCCGGAAAGGCCCGCGGCGAACAGGTCGGAGGAGAGGTAGTGCGACAGGTAGTCGCACAGGATATCGGGCTTTTTGCCCTGAAAATGGCCGGTGAGGGGCAGGTGCTCGTGGGTGTCGATGACGGGCATGTCGCTCGCGATGCGCATCAATTGGCCGTAGGCTGCGGGCATGGGGGCCTCCTCTACATTTCGTCTGCCACGGAAATCATGGCCAGGTATTTCTCCAGCGGGCAGAAGCGCGGGATGCTGTTGCCGCTGCCCAGGGCGTAGCCGCCGCGCTCCCGGGCGCGGGCAAGCATGCCGCGGGCGCGATCCCTGACGGCCCAATCCGGCGCGCGCAGCAGGAAATCCAGGTCGATGCCGCCCAGGACGGCCATTTGCTTGCCGCCCATGAAGAGCTCGTAGGCGTCCTCCACGGGCAGGATGTTGTCCTCGTAGGAATGGCGGGCGTCGAAGCCCATGTCATACAGGTCCTCGGCGATCTGCGAGAAATTGCCGCAGGAATGCAGCAGGGCCGGCTTGCCCGCCGCGTGGGCGATGCGCACGATCTCCTTGTGCCACGGAAACACATACTTACGCATCGCGCTTAGAGAAAGCATCGTCTGCGATTTAAAACCCCAGTCGTCGTTGGACATGAGCATGCCCACACTGCTGTAGGGCGCGGCGAGGCGGTAGTGTTCGGCCAGGCCGCTGCCGATTCTCTCGAAGATGCCGGCCAGCAGGGGCTCGTCGTCGTAGAGCATGTAGCACAGGTTGTCGTAGCCCACCAGCTTGATGGCGTTTTCCAGCACGCCGCCGGGGCCCATCACCATGAGCTTCATGCCGCCCGGCAGATCGGGTTCTATGTCCTTCAGGGACGAATAGTCGAAGTCGCCGGCGCGGGGCCAGGGGTAGGCGTCGAAGCTGGCGCGGCCGGTGATCATGGGGGCGTCGTTGAGGGAGTAGGTCTGCGCGCCGCGGCCCTTGGGGTTGTTGGGGAAACCGAAGCCCGAGCCCCAGCACGTGGCGTAGTCGTAGCCCAGCACCGCGAAGGCCCGCGCCATGCCACGCATCTGGTTGAGCCGGCCGCCGCGCAGCTTGCCGCCGACGGCCCACTCGTAGACGTCGTTGTTCATGAACAGCTCGAACAGCACGTCGCGGTCGGGCGCCTGGCGCTCCAGGACCTTGAGCATCTGCCGGAAATCCGGCGTACGGTTGTAGTTGCTCATAGAGACACCCCCACTACGACGGCTGTGACGAGAACCACGCACAGGATAAAGTACCCATGCACGGTAATCAAGTTGCCGTAGGCCTGCCGGAAGGAGCTTTCCCGGGCGGTCTTTTTGCCCAGGCGCTCCGGGCTGCGGCGCGCGGCGCAGCCCACCAGGGTGATGGCCTCGTAGCCCGCGCCGTACAGCAATATGGTGGGCAGCAGCCCGGGCGCCCAGCCCCAATAGAACTGCGCGAAGACGACGAAGAACCCGAAGGCCAGCATAGCGATACGCCAGACCCAGATCGATTTGAACCGGTTGAAGCGGTCGAAGATGTTTTTCTCCGCCACCACGTAGTACAGCACGTAGAATGAAACGAGCTTTGCCACCTCCGCGCTGCCCAGGAACATAAAGAACATGGGCACGATGCAGTAGATGGGGAACAGGGCGGTCTCATTGATCTTCTCGTAGAGCAGGAAGGCCTTGGAGGGCGCCTCGCCCGCGCTTTGCATGGCGATCTCGCGCTCCTCGCGGCTGATGAGGCAGCGGTTGAGCTGCCAGTCCAGCTCCTCCCTCGTGGGGGGGCGCTTGATGATATGCTTGAGCATATCCAGCCCCAGCAGGGCCACGAAGACGGCGGGCAGAATCCACGGCTTTAGATCTAGAAATCGAGGGATAGTGAGCGTGGAGTATTGGGTTTGGTACTTCGAAGAGAAATTCACGATCAGCACGAAGGTGGCGGCGATGCCCAGCCCGGCGAACGCGCCCAGGCCGCACTCCATGATCTTCCAG
>Ga0123353_10017137_pt1 | contig 10628 bp, 6 predicted proteins | sample TergutLab28metaG_3_FD_92763 | JGI IMG/M metagenome (GOLD analysis project Ga0123353, IMG submission 92763) | Labiotermes labralis P3 segment gut microbial communities from Petit-Saut dam, French Guiana - Lab288 P3 | ecosystem: Host-associated > Arthropoda: Insects > Digestive system > Gut ... | reverse complement strand
CGTTCCAGACCCACTACTACTCAGAAAATCTGGTAGCGCCGGGGATCGAACCCGGGACCTCTGTATCTGTAGCCAGAAACTCTGACCACTAGACCACAGAGGCGGTACGTAACATTATTCCACACAGTGCCAGTGTGACTGATATTACGTCCATAAACCTCCCCAAAATGTCATTAATTAATATTTTAAAATAAATAATAGTGTTTCGTTCAAGTTAGTACGCATTGCTGTTTTAGGAATCTGCACGCTTTTTCCGTTTAAAAACTAGTTTTAGATATAAGGAAGTGATGGAAGTCGGTTAAGCCACTGTTTCCCGGTTAAACACGATCCTAAAATCGCGACCTGAGGGAACCTTCCAAACCTCTTTTACATACTTCCTGGAAAACAGATATGAACTCTGCTCTCGGGCACAGTCAGTTTCCCTAGAGTCAGTAGCTTGTTTGTTTATGCTTCTTTAATTGTTATTACGTTTTCAACTAAATAATGGCCAGCTTATCGCCGCCGGATCTCAAGTGCTAGATCCGAGTAATTTATTGCTTCCTGTACTTCCAAAAACAAATTATATAATGAAACTGTAGGAAACTTATTAACATCACAAGCGTATATTATTAATATCAGGGGTAATTTGTATTAGTAAAAGTCATTACAGCCCTCCACCTACAGGTCCTACATTTCATTTTGAAAGTAAGATAAAGCCATATGCAAGTGGGCTATAGAGTAAAGGTGAAACATGGCAAAATAAATACAATATAATAGAAATAGATACAGACCTTGTTGCAAATGCAAGTTTGGGATTCAGTAACACGTATACACTATTTTAATTTACTGTACATTCAACTGGGACCGCCTCTGTGGTCTAGTGGTCAGAGTTTCTGGCTACAGATACAGAGGTCCCGAGTTCGATCCCCGGCGCTACCAGATTTTCTGAGTAGTAGTGGGTCAATTGAGGAGCTAGAAAACAGAGATTAACGGCTGTGGGGACCCGTTGCGCTGACCACGTGACACCCCTCTATCCGTAAAAGTTGGCACTAACTTCGCCGACCGGCGGCGGCCGCTCTGTCGGTATAGTTCACGTGCGGACTAAGGCCACGGAGTTGAGTACATTCAACTACTTACGAGAAAGTGAAGCGGGGAAAACTTTAGGGTCAAATTTATGCATTTCGTAACGCATTGTCCTGCTGGAATTAATGGGCGTATCATTATTGTTCCCTTTATGGATGTTGGGTTATATAGCCTTAAATGCATTTAGTCAATAGGAATAAGAGTTAACTACGTAGAAAGTGTTTTAAAATACAGAATTCTTGTAGCACGCCCCTGTTAATGCCTTCATCCTGCCAGCCAGAAAAAAAATAATTGTCCATCCCTTTATAACTCATGTTTATTAACAACGAATTTGCAGCCGTCTCTCCTTCATGCAACAGCAGGTCCTTCGATAAGCTGACAGAATGTCGGGGTTTTCAAAAGGATCTGTACACACTGTATTCGGAAATAAGAACAAGAACACTCTGCCGAACACAGAGGACGCTGAAAAATTCACAATCTCAAACACACGGCGGGAAGGCCTAATTCTGGGATACAGTCTTTCTTCAATTCTTGCGAGAAGCGGAAATTAAAATATGTCGTTCAAAACAAATTTATTAAGAACAAGGGGCCCCACCAACGAAACGAGAATTGAGGACTGAACACACAATTACGAATAAGCATGTTTTATACTTCTAAACATTCAGGCAGAATATGCCTATATATATATATATATGCAGATATTCTTTAGGAAGCAATTTTTACAAATGGAGCAGAATCTTGTTCTTGATAGCCATGCTGTTCCTTTTAACTTCCTCTCATTGCTCTTACAAGGTACGCCTGTCTCTGCGAGTGACAGGAGCTACGCCGGCCGCTTTGGTGTATGTCCTCTTACTAGTTATCTCACAGCAATTTCTGAAGGGCAATTAACAGTATAGAAAATTACTAAAGGCAAGTTAGATAATTCTTTTTCCTTTATGGCTTTTCGACCCTATTTCGAGTCATGTCCTCCACGATCTCCCTTGGGGTTTCGAAGCAAGAAAGATTTTATCAGGTAAGGACGTAAGCCCCACGCCCCACACACAACCTAGAGAACACCTCCCTCGAAAGCTGTCCGTTATATGTGCCCGTAGTAATAGCATAACGTATAGGTTTCACTTGTGTACGCCAGCTAACTTGCCAGGGTAACTAAGCCTTCGACAAGGTGGGGATACTATCGAGGGAGGTAAATTAGGCAGGTATTCAAAAGCTTTATCCTTCAAGACAGAAAGGAAATTCGCGGTCGCGGTCGGAGTTGTGTTTGCTCTTAATACGAGCTAATCCCTGTGCCTGCATCACTGCATAAACATTTTTTTAAATTTCGGATCACTGTGTGCTTTTTTTTAACAAGCAAACGTGCATTTATTGTAGCCATATTATTGTTAATGGCCTAATTGGCTGTCCCAAGTAATTAGTCTCTTAGTCTACTGTGAACCTCCTGGATTTCTGTAATAAAAACAAGGAGGTGGGGAGAGGTCTGTATGTGCATATCTATATCAGGTTTTGGGCAAGGTCTCACGTGCGCTGTATAGGCCTACACATGTAATGGGAAGAACAGTAACAGTCTCGTCTTAGTAACTGACCAACTTAATGCACAAATTCTTGTTTTATAATAAGTTTATTATATTCCTCTACATGTTTCGAGCACTATTGTGCTCGAAAAATATATTGTCCGGTGCACCGGACGGCCACCTACAGAGTGTGATGATACAAGATGCTGTATAATTCAATTTTGACCACCTGATAAGGGGCACAGTAGTCCTCGAAACATGTAGAAGAATATAATAAACTTATTATAAAACAAGAATTTGTGCATTAAATTGGTCAGTTACTGGATTCTGCTGAGATGCACGGTCAGCAAAACATTAAAAAAAAAGTCTTGCATTATTTTTCTGCCACCTGCCTTAATTGAGTAGTGCAATTTTATTGCTCAGCCATTTTGGTATTTAATCGGCTGTTTAAGAAATTACCTGTCTTTATAGAATGTAAATTCTGATTACTGTGTTGACAACAGAAAGCCACTGATCTTACTGTGAGCCTCATCAGTCTAGTTCTTACCTTTCCCACATGTTATTCTAGACCCCATTTTAGTATTAAGCTCCCATTTAGGCTCAGGTTTCCACAACAAGTACATTTCCGCGAGTTTTTCCAGAATGCGCACTACCTGTTGTTCCTATCTCATGTATTTAAATAATCACTTTAGAAATCTTCCATGAAGCATACAATTCTTAAACTTTTCATTTTGGTTCCAGCCCTTTCTTCTTTTGTCTTCGGCGCACTCTGTTTTCAATACTACATTATTCTGCTGTATTGAAACAAGAAGTTTCACTATCCTGTAAGACAGAAGATAAAACTGGTGTCACACAGTCTGTTTGTCTTTATGGTTTACATAGGCTAAAGAAGACAAAAGAACTGTATTTGCGTTTACCAGCTTAATCACTGCCTCTAGTTGGTGATTTTAACAGTTACAGGAGTTTCTGCGGTGGATAAATGACGTTGTTTTAGCAGTGACAATATAGGAATGAATGTTAATATTCAAGAGCCACGAAACAAATACAGTGTTGGTACACTGGAGTAATAGTTTTACACAGTGGATATTAATCACGGTGGAAGCAAAGCACATTATGATTGTTAAATTACAACTGATTCTACTGCAGTAATAAAAAACTGGAGTTAAACATAGACTTTTCTTACGAAGATAGCGCTGCAAATAAACATGAAATAATAAGGCTATAATAATACAAAAATAATTAAGAACATTAATTGCATATAACCGTCTTAAATTGTATCGTTGTTGGGTGACCGGTATAAGTTGGGAGTTCTGGTATGCATTTTTGTCACATATCTCTTCAAAAGAAAGCACATTTATACTTTGTTCTTGCTGAATTGTTTAAGGTCCGATGATGTTCCGTCTTTGAAATAACATTAGCGGTTATTGGAATCGAGGGACCATAACAGTATTCGAGACGACACAAATTAATTTCTTCTGAACAGCATAATAATGAGGACAAATGCTGTAAATAGACGTAACGCAACAAAAATCTAGGCTAGACAGCTTTCTGACAATTACGAACATTAAGTTGTCATGCAAGATGAAGAGACAAGAATCTGAGTTAACTAGAATGCATCCAGCGTTGTAGGATGAACACAATGTAGTCTCTTCCCCTGTGTAGAACATTGAAATTGTCGCCTTTATCCTACTTTCCTATCTACGGAATTCCAGTTTTGGATAAAATCATATTTGTGCGTTTGTCCATCTGCCCATCTGTTCTACGCAATATTTTAACAAATTATAGAATTCTGTGTAGTATTTAGATTTACCCCTACGTAACTTCGTTAGAAATTAAGGCAGTTGTATACTGCTATAAATCGAACCAAACAATAAAAAATTGGCAGCAATATGGACATCTGGAATCGATAAAACACGAGGCCTTTATGTATTACTATGAAATTTTACCTGGTAAAGTGTTCTTAAAATATAGGTGTTTGAAGATTGTGGAATTTTGGGGCGTGAAACCAAGCAGTTCGGTAGATAGGTACACACTAGTGGGATCATTTCGATACACCTACCAATACACAGCTTTACTTTCCAGAAGGCATTATTTGAATATCCCCCCCCCCCCACCCGTAACAATCTCAAATCTCATCACGCAATATTTGTTAACGCAGATTTATAGTGTACAAGAACAACATGGCTGCCACGTGAATTCTGTCTTTATTTCTCCACGTGATGAGAATAAATAATAACAATTCAACTAAGAAGACAGTAGTCCAAATGTTTGATGGAAACCTAAGTAGTTTTGTTGCGCAGAGCTCTTGCTCGAGTCCACTCTGGCCAATTAATATTTCAGTGCTCTGTAGATCACTTGGTGTGCGAAAGGTCTAACGTAGCGTCAAAAGGTGGGACGTTGGCACTGACATTATTCATCGTCTAAGCTAAGAAAACTGCGACAAAGTTTGTGAAGAGCCCAACAGAAAAGACAAGAATTCCGCCTACAATCACGTGGGAAAAGAGGTGAGACCTTGTACACAGGATATCGGTAACAAAATCAAAGGTGCACGGTCGCTCTTCACCAGCCAGAAGGTATCCTGCTGGTTAAGAAATGTCTGGAATTTTATAGAAAAACTAAATCCTGTCACAAATGCTTGTTGTCAACCAGGCGGATCTAGTCCACATATTTTTCATCCTGTTTCTTTAAAATCTGTTTTAATATAATTTCCCACCACGGCTATGTCCCCTCGATGGCTTAATTACGTCAGATTTTTTTAAGCAAAGTACCAGCGCTTTTTCCTTGTCTTGTGTCATTTCATTTCTCTTGAATTTTCAACTTAATATAAGTATTTGGTGAAGAGCAGCAATCCTTAAATTCCTCATTACGCAGTTTTCTTCAGCTCCCAGTACAGCAGACCTCTAGTTACACTATTACTATCTCTTCTTCTGCTACCCACATCGGAATTACCTTTTTAGTTTTCCTCGGTACTTCCTTATCCTTTCTTTTCAAATTCTTTCCTGTCCTCATTATTTTTCTTTCTCTCCCCCCCCCCCTCTTTCCGAAGACATTGAAAGGAAGATGATTTGGGTACACTATATTAAAAGTCCTCGTCCGCCATATTCAGGCCCTTTACGTATCTTAAAGGCTACTTTGAGTATTCCGCTTTTGGCAGTTAGAATTTCTGCTTCGAACATAGGGTAGTGCCTAGTTTAAATCTGTTCCCTTGTATTGAGTTCGTTGAGTAAGGTTTCCCATGGTGTTGTCAGTCCATTTACGAAAATTCTGATAAGATATGACCACTTCTTGCCACACTCTGTCTACTTTATGTTTCACAGTTATCCTCACATTCTATGGTTTGTGACATGCGAGTATTTATACTTAAACTGCTTCAACTCAATTGCGAGGATTACAAAACAGCATCTACTGAGGTCAATACGTATGACTATGAAAAGCACGATCAGTTTATTCCGACCTGTTTCGGTGCTGTATAACAATCATCACGAAGAGTAAATCTATACAAGTTTTCCGTGCCGAATTAATAAAGTTCACATTAGCTATTATAATCCTGATTGCAGCTTAAAAAATTTTGAAACCTTTTCTGTTGACATTGCATTACTCAGATGTCTTTTGTGGTCGACAGAATAGGTTCTAATTTTTTACTTCGTGTTAATAATCAATATTGAACAGCTTGTGTGAATTTAATTACTTTTGCACGGCAAACGTGACAGAACATTCATTTCCTGATGGCGGTCCTGCAGAACCGAAACATGTAGGAATACAATATGGCGCCATTCACACCAATTTATGTGTAATTAGATGATATAGTCCTGTAAATGTCACATACCCATACACTTGGAACAACAGAATTTAAACCGAACACCAAACAATAAAGTGGCATATCACAGATGCCTTGCTGCTGTGGCAACATATCCGACACTCTTGTCGTTCGAGTAATACAATCATGGTCCCGAAGAACAGTCCGAACTGTCCCAAATGTCCAAACATTCCAAACAGTTCAACGGAATGGTGGGTCAAAGGTGACCGTGAAATGTTGATGCTTGCTTTTTTAATTTATTTGATTTATTTAACGACGCCTTCAAAGCTTCATATTTTATAGTTTCGAAAGTTAGGATGATATGAGAGAGAAACAGCAACACAACATATTAATTCCCCACATAAGTAAGATGACTGAAGTTATGGTGACAACAAAATTAGTAAATTGATAACAATAATATAAAGACCGACTGCTGTATATTATGACGAATTGTTTTAAATAATCTGCTCGCACGTGTTCGAGAAAACAATCTCGGCAGGATATGCTTGTATACCATCAGTCCCCAGCCAGCCTTAAAACAGTACAGCAGGGCACTGCCAGTATTTCCAGCAGTCAATACACATGTTTGTGTCGCTTAAAAATGTACCGTTTCTAGACAAAGGCTCCACTTTAATTTACGATTACAATTTGAGTCCTCAATCGACCGCGTGATAAACTCTTTCCCGACTGCTCTGCTATTAATAGGTCAGTTGCATTCAGGTTCGGAAAGATCTACAGGGCCTGCTGTGTGTCCTTATCACCATGCTATCCCCGCGAAGAGGCCAAACTATAAAGTGTTCCTTGCGCTCTAAACGTAAAACTTTCACCGTACGCCTCGTTAACGCTAGCAGTTTGCTTCTGTCGGTTGAGGAACTGCATAACCTTAATCTTTAAACAGGCAGAGGGAGGAAGGAAGGAAAATCAGTATTTTCTCTGGTTTAAGATGACACTATTTTTTGGCTACGCGCGTCAGAAAGCATCAAATAAAAATATGATTAAGGACAAAATTGGTTGGATGTGGACACAGGAGCAGTGCCACTTTGGACTTCACCTGAGGGGCCTGAGGATGATCACGAAGGCATTTTCATTGGAGCACCAAGCCAAGATAGAAATACGATAATCAGTAAGTAGCTCTTGCGCCTTGAAAAAGCATTACGAAAGCTTCCAGGAGGTCCTGGTGGCAAGGCAGCATGCATTCTACCCTTCAACATTAGAAGAAAGTAAGCAACCAGAGTCAAGCTTCGGTTCCCTAACTCCAAAGTAACTACCCCATGTGAGCAACCATTTAAGAACCTGAAAGGCACAGGAACCAGTTTTGACATGCTGACATAGATCATTTCTCATCTATTCCGAGAATCGAAGTCCGGTCTTCCAGCCAATACCCTGTTACTTGATTGATTTGTCTGTTGCACTTTATCGCTAGACAGTCGGTCCACTTGTACGTGCAATTTCCCTGTTTTGGCGTGCAGTTTCCTTGTTTGGGCCTTTGATCATGTGCTAAGGTCTGAAGCGTCTCGGTGTGTTTTTGCATGTAAATATACGAATTATTTTAATTTGTGGAAAAGCACAAAACATTAACACGCCAATAGAAGCACAAAAAGACGCATCAAGATTTCTTTAAGCCTCATTGGATTGCCACGAAATACAACGTTTCTCAAATTACAGAAAAACGTAGGTTAAGAAAAGAGCATTATGAGAATGTACGAATAATCATGGAAGTTTTAGAGTATCTGGTTTTAAGACATACTAATTAAAACTTACAGATTTTACTAGTAACTTTATATTAACATTTAGTAGGAAAATTTTGAAATAATAATATTCTGACTAAATTTTAGTCTCCAGAATATGTACTTGGCGGCTTATCAGGAAAGAATAGAATACGCGAACGTCCCTTTTAAATAGAGTTTTATAAGCTTTTAAATATTCTAGTTAAAAATATGCAAGTATTTAATTATTCCATTATTATTCACTACTCGAAACATAAAATTACGTAAACTTTCACAATTCTATTTGTTAAATTTTAAGAAATCCCTCTGCTGATAATCTGTATTAACGAAATATGTTTGAAATCAATTAAAGACGTTTAAAAATAAGTATGTGCATTGCGATTGTGTTTCTTTGTGTGTAGAATTTGAAGCTCATTCTAATAAATGGGTTGATGCATAATTATTTTTGACCATTATATAGGCTATTTAGTTATTTATTGTTTGTTACATTATATACATCCTTGTTCGTGTAACACCAGGATGTTGCCGATCACAGTTACCTTAAATGTGATGTTTGTTGGACCGTGCATCATTGTGATAAGTGAAGAATAAAAACCAACTAGATGCCGCTTATTATTTTATTGTACTTCAGTCACGACTCAGTCGTGCTTTAGCCTGCAGCCTGGACACTATTCCAACATATAGCAAACCAAGAACGAAACGACCAATGTTGTAATCAACATTACAGTCGCGAGTTCCTGATGATGGACATAGTAGTGCCCGAAACATGTTCAGCCTATAAGAAGTACAATAAAATAATACGTGGCATCTAGTTGGTTTCTATTCTTCAGTTACCTTAAATGTATTCATATGTACATCGGTCTCTTCTCTCATTTCACTACACGTACTACGCCACTGCCCTTACTCGGGCATTAGACTTGTACTTTACTCTATCCTACTTGCGTGTAGTATGGCAATATATGTGCGTGGCACTTACCGTCAAACACAAATATTTTATTGGCTAATTATTGTAAGGTTTACAACTACATGTTTCGGCCCTATTCCTGGGCTATCATCACGTTGTATCACGACCTAGAGTAGGCTATATGACATGCTACTTATTGGTAATGGGTGTTTTGGAGAGCTCTCCATAATACTGCGTGTTACCATGGTATGTGTATTTTTTCATTCTATGTATAATAATATTTCTACCGGGATTGATTGCCCCGATGTTTCCTGTAAGTATGAAACTTATGGTGTAGTACTTAGCATGTATGTACAAATTATTCTGTTTCTTAGTATTTTGGTCTGGTTGATTGTAATAGTCTCCTATGCACTTTATCGGTTGTGTATTGTCATTTTTGTATTTGTTGATCGGCTCTTTTGTCCTTGGGGTTGGCCTGCTGTGTAGTGTGGTCCGGTGGGATTTCTTCGGTGAGTCCTGTTATTGAGCTCTCTAATATCCTCTTCTACCTGTTTCTTTGTAGGTGTAGGTGTCTATCTGTGAACAATTTATGGATGTGTTGTGGGTAAGCGTGTGGTGTCATATTGCCTATTAACTACTTACTTTGTTCTCCCACTCGAATTTTACTTTAAATATTTTCCAATACAATTTATCTCTTCTTCCATTCATTCAGTTCATTACATCCTTACAGGCTACGTTTTTAACCATACCCAATGGTACTCAACATAAAAATTTTCTCTACTGTTTTTTTCTTTTCTGATCGGATTAATAATATATATCTGGCATCGTCTTCCCTCAAACTTATGGGGCACCCTCCTGCGCGCTGTTTAATTCTTAAGCCATTAGTGCACACAATTTCAGCTAAGGGAAACCCTGGGTATAATAAAAAACAAGTAACAAGCCCATCTGATGGACCGTGACGACCGACGGAGGACAATCGACATGTCTGTACAATTGCCTCGCTGGAGAAGTATGTATTTGCCCTTCGTAATCTGCACTCCTCAACCAATATTGTTCGGGTGGTTAAATCGAGAAGAATTAGATGGGCGGGGCATGTAGCACGTACGGGGAGAGGAAAGGCGTATACAGGGTTTTGGTGGGGAAACCTGAGGGAAAGAGACCACTTGGAAGAACCAAGCGTAGATGGAAGGATAATATTAAGATGGATCTTCGGGAGATGGGATGTGGGGACATGGACTGGATCGAGCTGGCTCAGGATAGGGGCAGGTGGCGGGCACGTGTGAATGCGGAAATGAACTTCGGGTTCCATAAAATGTGAGGAATTTCTTGACTAGCTGTAAGTCGGTTATCTTCTCAAGAAGGATGCTGCTCCGTGGAGTAAGTAAGTAAGCAAGTAAGTAAGTTATCTTGTGACTGACCGACTAGTTGGGAAATTAGATGACTGGATGACTGACAACAGAGTGACCGATATTGGCTGTCAGGCTGACTGACTGGGTGGCCGGCAGACTAATCGATTGCTTCTCCATTCCCAGGGTAGACAAGCACGTGCGCCTCATTAGAAGGTTTCTCAAGAACAAACAAACAATATATATATATATATATATATATATATATATATATATATATGCGGT
>Ga0123353_10017136_pt1 | contig 10629 bp, 3 predicted proteins | sample TergutLab28metaG_3_FD_92763 | JGI IMG/M metagenome (GOLD analysis project Ga0123353, IMG submission 92763) | Labiotermes labralis P3 segment gut microbial communities from Petit-Saut dam, French Guiana - Lab288 P3 | ecosystem: Host-associated > Arthropoda: Insects > Digestive system > Gut ... | reverse complement strand
TCCGCAAAGAACCTTGGGCAATTGGCGATGCCGACCTTTTATCCAAGGTGCTTCTGGCTAAAATCGCACCTCAAACTGCCGTTCCAGATTTTCCCAGGAATTTTTGCCACAATCGACAGCTATTCCAAGAAGGTGACGAACGTGTTCTGGGAGCACAACGACTGCCTGCCCCGTTGGTTCGCGGAGTTCGGAAACGGGGGCGGTAGCTTAGTGCGCCCCGTGCCAACGCCTCATCACTCGAAGTTTTTCGTGATTGATGAGGCGACCGGCGTTCGTCTTACGGGCGTGCCAGACGAGATCATCCGGCGGGCGGATGGTTCGTATTTCATCGTCGATTACAAGACCGCCAAATTCACCGGCAGCCAGGATCAACTTTTGCCAATGTATGACGTGCAACTCAACGTGTACGCCTACATCGGCACCCGCTACGGGCTCACGCCGGTTACAGGACTGGGCCTGATTTACTTCGAACCCGAAACGAATCTGACCGAAGAAAACTTCTCGACCTTCGTTGGTGAGAGGAGTTTCTCCATGCCCTTTGCCCCCAAGTTACTTCCCTTGAGGTTGCGACCTGAGGAATTGATTCCGCCGCTGTTAGTAAGGGCAGTGGACATTTTGCGTCAGGAACGACCGCCGGAGAGTCGTGATGGTTGTCAGGATTGTGAACGGGTAGGTGAGTTGGTGCGGATAAGGTAAACTCGCCACGCCACCGGCGACGGACACCAGTACCAGTACGCCACCGGTGGCTTGACGCAAGAACAATATCACCGCCCACACGAACTCCTACCCAATAATCGAGCAGAACCGTTGGTTCATGGGATGCTTACGAAGCATTTTCACGTAGCCACGCTACAGCTTCATCGTGGCCAAATGCTTGAGCGAAAACTATCGGCGTAGACTCGTTATAAGCCCTTGCATTGACATCAGATCCCTGTGACTTCAACCACACCAACACTTCAATATGACCGCCAAAAGCTGCGGCAAACATAGGGGTCCGTCCATCGTTGTCCTTTACGTTGATGTCGGCTCCCTGTTCCTTAAGCCAACGCATCGCTTCGATTTGGCCAGAAAGGGCTGCCGTATACATGAACGAACAGCCATCGTTATCTTTGGCGTGGATATCGACTCCTTGCTCCTTGAGCCAATGCATCACTTTGATTTGGCCACTACTGGCTGCATCAAACATGGGGATAGAGCCATCGTTGGCTTTTACATTGACATCCTCCCCCTTGCTTTTGAGCCAGACCATGATGTCTAGTCGGCCTTGACCTGCGGCTAAATGCATCAAAGAGAGGCCTTCATCATTTTTTTCGCCGATAGTGATAGGTGTCTTGGTGAGGGCACTGGTGGAACACGTCAAGGTCTACTCCGACGTGCGGGCCGTGTTACAACGCCAGTAGGCCATAACCAGTCCGGCCAGTGACATGCCGCAGAACGTCCACATTGCCCCCGTAGGCACGTTTGCCGTGAGGTCGGGGCAAAGTTTCCTGGCGTCCATACCCAGCCATGCCCAGCCTACCCCCGCTCACGTTTCTCCTACGGGCGATTCTTGACACACTACCCAACCCCCGCGTAGAATCATCGGTACGCGCCCGTAGCTCAACTGGATAGAGCACGGACCTTCTAAGTCCGGGGTTTCAGGTTCGAGTCCTGACGGGCGCGATTTTCCCCCACTTCTCCCATTCCTATACACCAAGTTAGGGTTTTGCGAAAATTCCCCCGAAAAAAGTATAGGAATGAGTATAGGAATTCGCTTCGATTTTCAAAATTCCTATACTTATGCCTAACTCAGAAGTGCTTTATCTTCAACGGTTTGCGAAAAACAAGTTAGGGATACAACTCTTTTAGAAAAAGGGTACTCTATCCATTGAACTACGGGCGCGTGGCGGAGTTTTTTTTACCACAGAGACACAGAGAATCACAGCGAAAGCACTGGGTCATCGCGAAACGTTTCGATGACCCGGCGGTCTTCTCTGTGATTCTCTGTGATTCTCTGTGCCTCTGTAGTAAAAACTCGCCGCGTTACATTTCGTCGTCGCCGCCGGCGTTGAGTTTGCGGAAGTACTCCTGGAGGGCCTCCTTGTACTCTTCGGGCAAGTTGCGGAGGGCGGCGTCGTTCATGTCGTCCACGACGTATTTGGGCATGCCCGCCGACGCGTCGGTGCGGACGGTAATGTTGTCGCCCGTCAGGTGCAGTTTGGCGTCCTTGAGGTTCTCCCGGATCGCCTCGCGGGCCCGCAGGGCGTTCTCGTAGCGGCCGTTCTCCAGGTCGTCGCGGACCTTGTTCATCAGCACGATGGCCCGCGTGAGTTTGAAGTTGCTCAGGTCGGCCGTGTCGAACTGCATCTGGAGCCGCTCGGCTTTGTTAATCAGCGTCGCCTGCTTGCCCGCGATGCGGTCCAGCGCTTCCTTCAGCGGCGGAGGGAGCGGTCCTTCCAGACCCTGCTGCCCCATGCCCGCGATCTTTCCGCCACCGGTCGCGCCGCCCTTGGACTCGTCGGATTTGTCCTCGATCTTGCCCTGTTGGAACGGTTCGTTCCCCAGGCGCGTGGGCGTCTTTCGACCGCCTTTTTCGACGGCCTTGTCCTCGACCATTTCACCGCTGCTCTGGCCCGTGCGGCCCTGTCCAGCCCGGCCTTGCATCTCGTTCTGGTTGGGCAGCGCGTTTCCCGTGACGCCCTGGGCATTCTCGTTGCTGATGGGGCCCTCGGCGGCGTCCCAACCGATCGCGTCACCGGACTGGTTAAACTTACCGGAAGCGTCTTCCATGTCGTCAAAGAGGTCTTCTTCCTCTTCCAGAAGATCGCCCATCAGGTCCTGCAACTCCGTGGGAAGCGCCGGCTGTTCGGTGTTGTCCTGATCGAGCATGTCTTCCATCTGCCACTTGGTACGGTCGGGCGCCTCGGGCAGCCATTTTTCCAGATTCGACTTCAGCGTCCGGGCGTTCTCGATCCCGTTGTCTTCCAGCGCCGTGGCGATTTCCTCGGCCTTCTGCTTCAGGGCGTCCTTGGCCATCGTGATGTCCGACTTGACCGCGATGATTTCCTTCATCAGCGCCGGGTTCGAAAAATCCTGTTCCCCGATCTTCGAGAAATCGTCGAACTTCGACTGCATGAATTTTTCCCAGTCGTCCTGCCGCTGTTTGAGTTCCTCGAACAGGGCCATGTCCTCGGGCGTGAAGGCGTCCTGCGGTTTTTTCCGCAGGGGCATGGAGTCCTTGATGATTTTCTGCTGGGCCTCGATCAGGTCGTCCATGTCGTTCCGCAGTCCGCGAAGTTTTTCTTCCACGTCCTGCGGCATCTCGGTTCCGGTTTTGCTGCTTTTTTCGTCGGGTTTGTCCTTGGCCAGCGAGGGCATGATCGCCAGCAGTCCCTGGAGCGTGCTGAGGATGCGGTTCTGCGTGCGTCCCAGGAGCGTGCAGGCGTCGGCGTTTTCACGCACCGCGCCCAGGCCTGTCAACACGCGGGCCTGGTTGATCGCCAGCGGCGCTTCGTCGCGCATCATCCCGGCCACCGCCTGCTGCACCATCACCATCTCCGGCGCGAAATCGAAATCCTCCACCAGGTCCACCATCAGCTCGCGCAGTTTGGTCTGACCGGCCACGATTTCACGACCCTTGCTCTGAATATCGCCGAGATCCTTCATCGTGCCCGCCAGGGCGGTGTTGACGCGCTCGTGTTCCTGGATTTCCAGCATCGCGAAGAGCCGTTTGCGGAGTTCCTCGAACTGCTTGGCCTTTTCCTCGGCGATTTTGGCGGCATCCTGCACGGTGATGCGCAGTTTGTACGTCGCGGTCGTCTGCGGGGTGTTAGGTTTGTTGTCGGTGACGGTGGCGTAGAAGTCCATCATCGCGCCCTCGGGAAGATCCTTGGGCACCTTGATGCTGTACGTCACGATGCCCTTGTCCTTTCCGATCAGATGATCGGCCTTCAGGTCGGACACGGGCAGGGCGTTTCCTTCGCCCGGAACGGCGGGCGCCGTCCCGAGATCGTCGTCCTCGGCTTGGCCGACGTAGAGCTTCACGTCCGCGATCCCGTAATCGTCGGCGACGCGGATTCGCGTGTCCAGGGACCCGCCGGCCTTGACGATCGCGTTGGACGTGGGCGTGATGAACTCGATCACAGGCGGACGGTCCGCCAGCGGTTTGATGGTGAAGTAGTCGCCCTTATCCCCGCCCGCGGAGGGATAGAACTGGAAGGCCTCGTTGCGGCTGTCGCGAAGCTCGATGCGGTAGCTGCCGGGCTCCTCGATCGTGAATGAGCGTTCGTACACGTGGCCGGCGGGGGTTTCCTTGTGCTCCATGCGAAGCGGCGCCTTCCCGCGGACGTCCACCCAAGCCGACGGGGCATACTCGCCCAGCGTCACGCGGACCGTCGCCTTCGTCCCGACGATCGCCTCCAGATCGCCCTTGCCCTCGATGGCGATGCTCTTGAGGTTCGTGTACTCGGGGTAATCGTACATCACTTCCAGTTTCTGAAGATCGATCTTTTGCGCGACCTTGATCTGGTAATACGGTTTGTCCTGCGGCCAGACGGTTCCCTCGATTTCGACGGAGTAATAAAAGTCCTTCCGGGCCTGATCGGTAAAGGTGAAGGTAGCGTTCTCCTCGTCACCGTACATCAGGATCGGTTCCTGTCCTTCGATGCGGAGCAGGGCCTTGAGGTCTTTGCCGGTGGGGTTGTCGACGGTGGCGATGATGCGCACCGGTTCGCCGACGAAATACCGCGCGTCGCCGGGGGAGACCGACTCGATTTTGATCTTGCCAACCGTCGCGATGTGCTGCGTCGGGGTGAAAATGGCCGACCACCCGCGGTTGAGCAGGTTCGGCGCGAACATCTTCAGGCCGATCAGCACCAGCAAGGCCGCCCCCGCCGCGATGGACCAGTTCCGCAGCGTCCGCATGGAGGTGGCCGGCGACATGTCGATGTGGCTCGACCGACGGGCGGCTTCGTGAATCGCCAGTTGCACCAGTTCCGGGCTGACCTGCTGGCGGTCGTTGGACAACAGGATGGAGTTGATGAAATCGTTGCGCAGTTCCGGCTGGACCTGTTCGATCTGTCGGGCGGTCTGCGCGATCGTCTCCTTCCAGAACAGCGAGCGGACAAGATACCAGGCGACCGCAAAAACCCAGATGCCCAGCAGGAGGAAGAGCATTCCCCAGCGGAACAGCGCCGGCGGCTGATTGGGCCATAACCCCGCTGCCGGAAGGATCACGTCAAGGGCGGCGATCGCAATGGCCGTGGTGGCGATCAAGGCCGTCATAATGGCCGTCATGCGTCGACGCATCTGGATCGCGCCGATCTGCTGGAGGATCGTCTCCATGCCCTTGTATTGCAGTGTCGTCATAACCGGGTCCTCTTTCTGGGCCTGTACGGATCGGCCCGCTGCCATCCCTGTCATCGACCAAATCGACGCTTGACCGCGCGCAATCCTTGCGCACCGTTGTCATTATAAACAACCGGCGCGCGGAATGCGCCTCAAAAACCACCCAATTTGACGCCCGACAGGCGGGAAGGTTCCAGGAAAATGAAAATTTTTTACGACACTGGAGCAACGTTGCATGGCCCGCGCTCGTTCGACTTCGAAAAGACCGAGCGGGATTACGCGGATTGAAGGATTGAAGGACTCGTCGTTCCGTGCGGCAGGTCCAATCCTTAAATCCCTGAATCCGCGTAATCCCGCTCGGTCTTTTCGAAGTCGGAACCATGCAACGATGCTACAGTCGCGCAATTCGCGGCAAAAAATCACGCCCACTCGATTCCCCCGTCGCCTTTGACCACTTTTCCGATGACACCGCAGCGTTCTCCGTGGCGGCGGAGGCGGGTCATGACGGGTTTGGCGAAATTCGGCGAGACGATCATCACGAAACCGATGCCCATGTTGAACGTATTGACCATCTCGATGCCGTCCAGCGAGCCCCGGTCGGCCAGGAGCTGGAAAATCGGCGGAACGTCCCAGCTTCCGCGGCGCAGACGGACGGACAGGCCCTCGGGCAACACGGTCGGCCAGAGACCGCCAAGCCCGCCGTCGGCAATATGCGCCATCGCCTTGACGACGCGCTTGACCCGGTACGCCCCAACAACCTCCAACACACTCGGCGCGTACAACCGCGTGGGACGGAGCAGTTCGTCGAGAACGGCGTCAGCCCGCGGCGCGGGCGTCTCGCCCGCGTCACAGTACAGCACGCGGCTGGCCGGGGCAAAGCCCGACGCGTGCAAACCGTCGGACGCCAAACCGATCACCACGTCGCCCGCCCGCGCGTGCGAACCGTCGAGAAGTCGACGACGCTCGACCACCCCCACGCAAAACCCCGACAACTCGAACGCGCCGTCACCGCGCACCGCCCCCGTCGATGGGGCAACGTCACCGTCCAGCAGCGAACAGCCCGCCCGCGAACAGGCCTGGGCGATGGAACGGACGATCCCGGTCAGCCACCCAGGGTCCGGGTCGCCGCCGCGCAGATTGGGCAGGAAAAACAACGGCTCGGCCCCGACGCGGATCAGGTCGTTCACGCAGGTCGCCACCAGGTCGCCACCCAGCGCGTCGGGCCTTCCCGCCGCCCGCGCCAGCGCGAACCTGGACCCCACGCTCCCGGAACGGGCCGCCAGAACCGGCTCGCGGTAGTTGCGCTGGAAGAGCGCCTCGTCGTAGTCCAGCCGAAACAATCCCAGCCCGCCCAGGGTCCCGAGGACACGGGGCGAATGCGTCCGCTCCATCAACGGCCAAACCGCGCGGACCCCTCGCCCGGCCTCGCCGGCCGTGTCGGCGTCCGCGCTCGTCATGGACTTGTCATGGGCCAAACGCTTACTCCTTCAGCACGAACGGGGACGAGCGGGTCGGGTCGCTGAACATCATGCTGTTGGGCCAGGCGACCTTGTAGTCCTGGCTGCGGCCCCAGGTCATGTTTCCGCCGAACGCCACCGCGATACGCAGCACCTCGCCGCCCTTTCCGGTCATGTTCAGGACGTCCCGACCGCCGCGCCCCGCGATCCCGCCCACGAGCTTGACCTCTTCCATCGGAATCCGCCCCATCACCATGTAGCCCTTCCTGCCCTTGAGCGAGACACCGACGATATCGCCCAACTGTTTACCCAGCGGATGGCCGCCGACGTCCGACAGTTTTATCGCGTAGACATTGTTCTGTTCCAGCTCATAATTGGCCGCCCACTCCTGACCCTGCCGGTTGTGGTAGCGGTACTTGAACAGGTGCGGCTGCCCGTCCTTGGTCATGCTCAGACCGAATTGATCCTGCTCCATCCACAACTCGACACCGGCCGCCTCGAACATGTTGCTGGGACGGGTCACGTCGAAGACCTGCGGTTCGTCGGTGACGACGAAGTAGCAGTACAGGTTTTTCCCATCGTGGGCCAACGCGCCGATGGCCGTTCCGATGCTCATCGTCTGCCACAGGTCGTCCGGGATGGCCGCGTGCTTGTAGTTCATCGTCGGAAGCGCGATGATCTGCGGCACGATGCCGGCCTTTTCCCACACCGACCAGTCCCCGCCAACCGGCAACGACGCGACCTTCGGAATCTCCTGCATCTTTTCCAGACCCTTGCCCTTGACCTCCGACGCCAGCGGCGCGGCGCCGGCCACGGCGCCGGTGAGTTTCCAGTCGAACGGTTTGGCGTTGCGATGGATCGTCTCCGCACCGTCGATCCGCAGCCGGGCGAATCGGCCGATCGCGTCATCCTCGACATACGCGCCCACCTTGCCGTCGGGCCTCATGTACGGACGCACGCCATACCGCAAATCCACGAACCCGATCGTGTAATTGGACGGGAACGACCAGTTGCCCGTTCCCAGCCGCAGCCCGTCGGCGTCGAAGACGTCCACCTGACCACCGAAGCTCTTTCCGGCCAGGATGAACGCCTGTTTGCCGTCGTGAATGGCGGCCACCGACATGTAATTTCCACCGCTGGAGAGGGCAAACCACAACGGGTTTCCGTCGGGCGTGGTTTTGGCGACTCCCGTCGCGTCGGCGCCCCAGGCGGGAACCATCTTATTGTGCAGATGCGTCACCGCGCCGTAATAAATGTCCTCGGTGACTCCGTCCATCGCGATCATGGTTTTGCTGCTGAGCCCGACGGTTTCGTCGGTCGCCCCGCCGATCGTGACGATGTTCTCGAAATCGAAGATCGGATCGTTATTCCCGTCGAGCCCCTTGAACGGAACGCGGTTGGCGATCAGGGACGGTTTCCATTCCGGCAGATTTCCGGCGCACATCATGTCGCCGTTTTGGGCGAAATCGAGCGTGTGATACGCCAGCGGCGCGGCGACACCATGCTTGACGAACAGCGACACGCGGGGCTTGACCGGATCGGTGACGTCCACGAACTGCATCGTGCCGGCCCCGCTGACGTACGCGATAAACGCCCGTCCGCCCAGCACCACACCCAGCGACGGCGAACCGAACGAATACACCTGGTCCACGTCCCGGTTGTTCTTTCCGACAAACCGCGGTTCCTCCACCAGCCAGTCCCACGCGCCGGTCGCGGTGTCCACGCGGAAGACGCCCAGCCCGGTGTAGACGTACTCGGGGTTCTGCGGGTGCGGGACGGCCACGTCCATGAAATTGCTCAGCAGGTCCTGGAGAATCGTTCCGCTGTCGGGATCGAGAATCCGCGTGCGGGCGGATTCGCAGATGACCAGCCGTCCGTCCGTGAGGAAGCACATGCCCCGCGGGCCGCGCATCACGTTGGGACCGACGGGCGTGTACTGCCTCGGCACGCGTGCCGAACCGAGTTTCTTGACGATCTTTCCGGCGGTGTCCATCACAACCAGCGAGGACTCCATGCCCAGGTGGCTGCCCAGGGCGTCCGAACTGCCATTGACCGCGACGCGGTTCTTCGACGCGGCGATGTACTTCGGCGTCGCCAGTTCGGGAGTAAGCTCCTTGTTCTTCTTGCCGTCGAGGTCGAGGTGAAGCACCGTTTTCCCGCTGAGGACCCACAGTCCGCCGTTGGGGTCGGCCGCGATGTCGCCGACGTCCGCGACGGGCCAATCGGCCACTTTCTTTCCGTTGGCCAGATCGATCACGCGGACCACGTTCATCTTGCCCAGCGTGACGTACGCCCTCTCGCCGATCACGGCCAGGCCGATGCCCTGGGCGTCCTTCTCCTCGGCGGTGGTGATTTCGTACTGCTCCGACCCGTCGAGCATGTGGGCGCGGTCTCCCGGAAGCGTCAGGCGGACCAGCTTGGGATTCGGCATATACCCCGAACCGCCGAAGTTCAGCCCGATGATACCGTACACGTCGTCGTCGCCCATGGAGGCGATCGCGCTGAAACTGTTGCCCGCCAGACCGATCGCCGCCGTCGGCTGACCCGTGGCGGAAATCTGCCGGACCGGATAGGCGGCCTCGTCGTAGTAGGTCACCATGAGGAATCCGCCGTCGGTCAGCGGGGCGACGCGGCTGGCGTTGTCGCAATGATACACGCCCATCGGATTTCCGTTGTCTCCGAACGCGCCATCGTCGACCACTCGCAGGTCGCTGGCGACCATTTTGGCGACGTACTTGCCCGCGGGCGCGACCTTTCCGAGGTCGTCCAGACCGTCCCAGTACAGGTCCACCACACCCGCCGCGTCGGCCAGCAGCGTGCGGACCAACTCGCCGTTTTCCTTGTACACGCCCGCGGACTGCCGGCGGCCGTCGCCTTCGATCGTCGCGTCCAGCTTCACCCAGCCCGTGGCGAGTTTGGCCTCGGGGTACTCAAACGCCCCGGCGGCGACGCGACCTTTGTCGTTGATGGCGAACGGCTTGCCGTCGCGGTCGAGCACCGTCGCGGGTTTGAGGTCAATCCTGACCAGTTCGAAATTCGGCTGACCGACGATTCCGCCGGCCTTGTTTTCGAAATACACGTCCAGTTCCTTACCGGCCGCCACGCCGACCCACCGTCCCGGCAACCCGCCGGCCCACGTCACCTCCGGTGAAATCCGCAGGTCGTACTTGTCGGGGTCCACGAAGGCAGGAACCACGAACACGCTGTGGTAATCCTGTCCGCTCGCGGCGGGCCATTCGTGAACCTGCGCGATGCCCGGAACGTCTCCCCAGTTGCCCGTCGTGCCTGTCAGCACGTTGTAGTCGCTCATCCAGCCTCGGCTGCTCAGGCCGTCGAGAATCATGTTGGTGTTGTTGGCCGTCAGGATCGAGTTGCGAATCGAGCCCGACCCGCTCGTCAGTGCCAGAATGCCCACGCTCGTCGAACCGGCGATCGTCACATGCTGCACGGTGGTCCCCGTCGCGCCCGACGCCAGCAGTCCGATGATATTCCGCGTGAAGACGCAGCTTTGCACGTAGGTGTTGCTGGAGTTGCTCACGACCAGCCCGCGCGACAGGCCGTCGAACGTGCACTGCTGCGCGGCCGCGTTGCGACACTTGTCGAACTTGAGCCCCTGCCCTGGACCTTTGAACGTCAACCCGCTAACGATGAGCCCGTCCATGCGATGGAACGTCAAGGCCAGGTCCTTCGGCCGGGCGGACACGAGCACGACGGGGCCGGGCTTGTCGCCGGTGAGCTTTCCGCTCTCGTCGCCGGTGACGGCCATGTCTTCGCCGTCGGCGCTGAACCGCTCGGCGATCAGGACGGTTTCCTTGTACTCTCCGGGCCCGATGACGATGGAGTCGCC
>Ga0123353_10017135_pt1 | contig 10629 bp, 9 predicted proteins | sample TergutLab28metaG_3_FD_92763 | JGI IMG/M metagenome (GOLD analysis project Ga0123353, IMG submission 92763) | Labiotermes labralis P3 segment gut microbial communities from Petit-Saut dam, French Guiana - Lab288 P3 | ecosystem: Host-associated > Arthropoda: Insects > Digestive system > Gut ... | reverse complement strand
GTCGACTTACATGACAGTGCGAACTGCAGCCTCCGGACCTCATTCTCTGTGACAACGGCCGTCAAACTCACCTGAAACAAAATTCTTTAAATTAACGGGATGCGATACGTATTACTTCATTATATTAAAATCAATATAACACAGAACACAACGACATACGGTTCTGAAGGTAAATAGAAATCAGTATGAAAGTCAAAATATTGTGCTTCCTAGTGTCATTCAATTGAAGTCCTGAGACTTTAAGTTCACCAATGCGGAAATTTAATAAAGAAGATATCTGGGAAAGTTTACAAAATCGGGTACAGAAATGTCAAGAATGTAGACAGAGAGACAGGGACAGACAAGAGGGGAAGGGGGAACACTCTTCTTTAAAAAAAATGAACAATATTTGGATGCCAGCTCTTCCATAACAGGTTTCACAGCAAAAGAGAAATTTCTTTTGTACAATATTTTCTACTATTCAGACAATTTCACATTCGTACGATATAAATATTAGCTCTATATGACTATTTACAGTTTATGTTCGGCCGGCTAACTGTGCGTGTGTTACACAGGACGTAGTCTGAGGCTGACAGACACCTTTACCTTTATTTATTAGACAGCAGCACACACTGCGTCTCCTATAAGACAATTACATGACCACTTACATACTTATAAACCAAACAGGCTACATTAACTGTCAGACAGCGCAACCTGCCGTAAGAATAACACGTAGTGACATGCACTTTTAGATGCGTGTTTCGAATTATGTTTGGTGCACAAGCGATCCTGTCTGAGGTTCCTTGTGATCTGTTCCAATCAATCCAGGCAAATCCAGGGACATCAGACCACCACCTCCTCCTAACAAATAATTTCCCACTAATTATTTGACGTCAGCAGCACATTCGACGTCACGTATGCTGAGATACAGACAACATCGTGAGCACGAACAAATAAAATAAAAGTTCCTTCAATAGACAGCATCGTCATGTATGCGCTTTCATCGGCACCATCGAATTTTCAGTGGCCGTTTATACAAATTTGTATAGTTATATCAGATGATACAGCTTCCGTGTGATTGTTCATGCGTGCGCGTGCGGGTGTGTGTGTATATGTGTGTGTATGTGTATGTGTGTGTGTATGTGTGCGTGTGTGTATGTGTATTTGTATGTGTGTATGTGTGTGTACGTGTGTATGTGTGTATGTGTGTGTGTATGTGTATGTGTGTGTATATGTGTGTATGTGTGTTTATGTGTATTTTTATGTGTGTACGTGTGTATGTGTGTGTGTATGTGTATGTGTGTGTGTATGTGTGTGTGTATATATGTGTGTGTGTGTGTTTATGTGTATGTGTGTGTACGTGTGTATGTGTATGTGTATATGTGTATGTGTGTATGTGTGTGTATGTGTGTGTATGTGTATATGTGTGTCTATGTGTGTATGTGTATGTATGTGTGTGTACGTGTATGTGTATGTATGTGTGTGTACGTGTATGTGTATGTATGTGTGTGTATGTGTATGTATGTATGTGTGTGTGTGTCTGTGTCTGTGTCTGTGTGTGTGTGTGTGTGTGTGTCATTTAGGCCTATACACACAGATGATTATTGGCAATTAACAATAGGATAAAAATTTCATGGCTTTAAATGGCAGTACTAAATATCTGTGCTTGAGGTCTTGGCTTTTCTTGGATTTTATGCCGTCTTGATTGGTAGTTAGTTACCGAAGTTTTGGGATAGCCTTTCGGTCCCATGTTAAGGAGCTAAGCTGAACTGCAAAACCATCAATCAACGCAGCGTAACATCCCAGAAGAAGGAAAGGTCTCATTTGCATCGCGGCGGTACCCTGCAATGGCGCACAATACCCGTGCATCTTCGATATCCGCAGTCCCAAACTTCGCAGAAAACAGTCACTAAGAGCGCATTATCAGTGAAACTGTCATTTCGAAGCGTCCACACAGAGCTACAATGTACAACACTGGGTCACAGAAAGGAACGTCTATATAAAATTTGGCAGAATTATGAAAGGTTACAGTTTTTACTGAAATTTTTTACGACTGGTCGCCAGTAAGCTTCTTGTGCTTCTAACGCGCTGTTACCGCCAAATATTGTAAAAATTATTAAATCAGTATCTGTCAGATGGGCAGAAAAAGGAGTAAGAATGGTGAAACTGGTATTTGTATAGCATTATCTCAAGGGAAGACCCAGAGATAAATGTAGAGATAATAAAACGTAGGAATGTCTCAAAAAATTGGGCGTGAGAATTGATTCAGCTGGCTCGGGATTCTTTAGTGTCGTAACAAAACTCTGGACTCTTCAAAATCAAGTAATCTCCTGACCGACTTAGCAGGAGTAACTGTCAGCTCTTCAAAGCGAAACCTACTCTGTGGACATAGTCACTTCCCAGTTAGTCGCCAGCTGCCGAGACACAGAGTGGGTAATTTGGGCAAAACATATTTATGGCTAGAAAGTTTTAATTACAAAACATATAATTTAAAATGTTTGAAACTTAATCCTTTACTTTAAATTGTAAAAGTAAAATTTTATTCACCCGCAATAAATAGTAAATAAATTAATAGATTCTTAAAAGTGTTCAGGTTTTTATTTTCCGTTAAATTTCTTTGGGATTGATCTAGTCTAATATCACACACTTTCAATTATTTTAAAAATGTCAATATATGCTTCCAGTTTCGTTCTAAAAAAGAAACTGCCCAGCACAGCGGCTGCATGTGAGCCTCCCCAAATTATTAAACAGATTTCTTTTTTCAAATATTGCCACTTGAAAAGCCATTATAACAAAATTATTTGGATAAACTTTGAAGATAAGATGGTATTTTATTAACTGCATAATTTGAATAATACATATGTAGTACAGTTAATAACAGCCTTCCTCCAACTTGGCTTAGGTAATTCCAGTCAACTAGTATTGATATGGATTCCTAGACCTCTTAAAATCTGAAACTTTTCTTCTTCAGAGAAGATACTTATAACTAATACAAGCATTTTGAATTATTGCGTACTTTGGGACAAGTATTGTAAAACTCGTACATACATCTATAATTCTGTAAAATGCGTAGGTCTGTGTTGTAAACGTGTTCTAAGAAAGGAATATACAAGTTTAATTACATTATACTGACACTGTCAGGGTAAGCCTGTGTGTGGGTGCAGAGAGTTAACCAAACCAGATTTATGTGCTACTGACTCAGCAACTCTATTTGACTTGTTTGGCTTCAAACAGAACGTATTTCAATATCCCCATCATCTGATTGAGGAACAACACAAACAGCCATCTGAATTAGCTAACTCCTTGTTGTCCGGTAAAGCCCTACGAGACGACGCACCCTTCCTCTAACTGTATTATCTAAGCGTGATTCGTATATTCTCGGAACATATGTAACAGCAGTAAACGCTACCGTGATTTTGTCATTGTTAAATATAAAGGGATATTTTATTCACATGAATTTTCGGAAGCAACAAAATTTGTTGCCATTATTAACGCTCAGCAAACTTTGTTGCAGGTGGGCTGCTCGAGGAGGAAGTGTGCGGGGATCGTGTGACAGAATGGATATCAGCTGGCCGGCAGAAATCTTACTATTTGAATAAAGGTTGACCAACTAGATGACGCTTGCTTTATTATCTACTGCTCAACATGTTTCAGACGTTAATACGTCCATCTACAGGAGCTTGCGACTATTTGTTGCGTTGTGTAGGCTGACTTGTGGCGTGCTGGTGTTATGTAGCGGGATTGTCTGTTGGTGATGTGGTATCCGAGTGCAGCCTGCACTCGGATACCACATCACCAACTGACAATCCCGCTACATAACACCAGCACGCCACAAGTCAGCCTACACAACGCAACAAATAGTCGCAAGCTCCTGAAGATGGACGTATTAACGTCTGAAACATGCTGAGCAGTAGATAATAAAGCAAGTGTCATCTAGCAATTCTTCTGGGTATTTCCCCGGCGTCTGGTTGTTGTTAAAAGCCGACGTTTCGGAACCCTGTATAGCTTCCATCTTCAACAGGTGTTGAAGATGGAACCGATACAGGTTTCCGAAAAGTCGGCTTTTAACAACAACCAGACGCCGGGGAAATACCCAGAAGAATTGCTATCATCACTACAACACGGCTAAAGCTTGAAACATAGAAGTGTCATCTAGTTGGTCAACCTTTATTCAAATATCAAGATGATGCACGGTCCAATACGCATTAAAAAAAACTTACGTTTGTGGCACGGCGCATTTTAGCCAATCAGCTTCGACCCTGAATTCAGGCGATACCGGCCTGACTTTGAATTTTGGTAACGCGTGACAAATAAAGACAAGAAAACTTTATCCACGCGAATCTTTCGGGAGTATCAAGGCAGCGGATAGGATGTGTGCTCTGATGGAACACCAAGTGACTCGACTAGAATACAACAGGCTGTTTTCTCTAAATTCGATATGACGTATCTCCCCTGTTGTCTCAATCCTCCTCCCCACACCCCCATTATTCCCTGTGATGAAGGAGGATCACTAGCAGGCCAGGTACAGTGCAAACTGCTAGTCACGACTCCATTAGGCACAACCTATATCCAGTTTTCATTGTCACTTTATATTACGACTCAAGTAATCAGTGAAATAAGTTAGTCCTAACGGAAGTGGTAACTTCAATGGTGACACTAATAACACCTTACGGCACTATTGATATAAAATTCAATAAGGTCCGTCTTCTGAAATTCCATCACAAGGACTGTTCTTCATAACCACATAATGTAAATAAGTTCGTCCTCACGGATGAACTGTTATCTGTATTATCTAACATTCCAGCTGCTAACAAATTCACAATTTTACTGCCGTGTTGGTTAGTTCAACATGCCACAAAAACAGTTTTTAAATAATTTATGTTAGTTATGTCAGTCTTTCAACTAGATGGTGAAAGGAAACTGCACTGCGTGACTACACACTATAAATTGGTTTACCCAGAAATGACAGGTCTGGGGAAAAGCGCAACAAAAGTACTCCTAACTGTAAGGTTCTACAGACTAAAACAGATACATTCTTACTAAAAGATATATTACTTTTGGATGTGCATAAATTTTGGAATTTAAATCGTATGTATTAAAGTGTAATACGATACGGTTAGGGGACAGTTTCGGTTCCTTTCTTGAGGCTTGCTTCTTCCGAAACAACTGTTTCAACATGATAATCATTTACATTGTAATTAAATCCGGATTAACGTCAAATTAGTAAATACCAAATACTCCAAAAACAGTTTACAAAACATGGTTATACAAATTTCGCCAAGCACCAAGTACACAAAACACCTAACAGGTCTCTGTAACTATTCCCTCTCACTAAACAGTAGCACTGTGCAGACGATCCTGTTAGTCGGAATGTTATAATGACAAATGTTTCTCTCCGCTGTTGTGAAACGTGGTAGGCAGTTGCTATGTTATGTAGACTCCGTATTATCTCCATGCCTTGAATCTGAATACTCGCTGTCGCTTCTATGAGACCCTGTCAGTTGGCTGAGTGTTGCTTCAGTTGTTGTTGCTTTTTAAATACCCTACACGCCATCTGTGATCCCATTCCAGAACTACCACTTGAGTGTGTGGAACAATACATATGTGTGGGTTTGCTTCCAGAATCCAGTATCCTTCCGCGTTATTTGTTAACCTCTTCACTGAGTAGAGGGATCTAAACAGGTGAGAAATCCACACCTGGTTGGCTGATGGTGTTCTCCAAGAACGCCACGGCTCAGATAATCAGTTATCACTATAGTTCCGACTAGCAGGATCGCCCGCATGGGGCTAATCTTTAGTGGGAGGAAATACAAGGAGACTCAAGCCTCCATACATAGGGATTAATAACACTTTTCTTGTTCAGTAAAGTACTGAGGTGTCTTTGTCTAAAGAAGAGCGAATAGAGATCCTTCTCCTGGCCGGATGCCCATGGTGCCCATATAGAGCAAGTTTTGTAAATAAAGATAATATTTTTCCCACGTATGGAGACTCTTGAATCACCCTGTAGTTACAGTGACCTATTAAGTATTTTGTGGTTTTGGTGAAATCTGTACAACCACGTTTACTAAACTATTTTTTGGAATATGCCGTATTCACTAATTTGATGTAAATCCGGGTTTAATTACAGTGTGCATAATTATCATGTGATGACAGTTGATTTGGAAAAAGCAAGCTTGAAGACGGCGACCGATCCCTTGCCCGGAACGTTGTTCATAAGATGGGACGAGTTCAGAAAGTCTATGAATTCAAATGTCATACACCACCATAAAAATCATACAAAAACAGTATTATTTCTGCATGCTACGCTTCGTAAAACGCAAAACTGAAATTAACTCCGAAAGCAGAATCCCAACTTTAAACGTCCTTAATATCACTTCGATTCTCGTAAAACAATTACCCCATCTTCGCTACGTTGACGCTGGGTAATTTGAGCTGGTGTGAACATCGTTAAATAAGTAATATCAGTTTTAACTTTATGTTTCCATTTACTACCGTATCTTATGTGTCATTTCTAAAAGATTCTTCCATTAATAATCTCTACGCATTACCTTCTTCCCCTCCAACCGACAAAGTTGTCAGTCCATCCCAGCCTGCTACATCTAACTTACACACTTTATTAGATATCCTGTACATATTATAAAATTACACCTTATGTCATATTGCGAGTTAACAATATATTTTCCACCTCAAATTCTTTCAAGAACTATTTCAAGTTTTCGTAATTCGTATTCTTCTCGCAAAGTAAAAGGTTATGCGTCACAACCGTGCTTTCTTGCACCATGAACATTCCTGCCCTCTGTGATATTCTGACGTCTAAACTGTTGGACGCACACTGACGCTTCAGAAAGTTCTACTTCTTTCTTCATGAAGCGGATGATACTGGAGGTGGCCGTAACGTCTAAAATGCCGGTGAACTTGTACCAGACCACATGCCATCTCACAACAGGAAACAGAAATTTTCACAGTAAAATCGCACGTATAATACAAATTTATGTGTTGTCACTAACAGAATGCGACGCTTTGCCTCTTCATATTTCACTTACTTTCAATTATTTCTCCCTTATATGAACACGTCTTTAACTGATGACACGCTACAACTGCCAAAAAAGTTAATGGAGTGCCAGCTTCCTGTTGACTTTCGTTTAGCAAATAAACTTTCAGTTTTTATATAAAATCTAAGTAGACGAAATTCAAATTCCAGTAGAAGCAAGAGACTTATCTCCGCAACATCTAGACCGGCCATGGGCCCCGTCCATTCTCCTGTTCAACGGATACAAGGAGATATTTCTCCAGAGGTACAGTGGTCGGAATGTGAAGATGGACACTCACCTGCATTTAATGCTACGGTTAATAACGTGTGGGGTTATACCTCTTCACCACTATGCTGTCATGGCCTTCATATCTCACTCATAACAGTTTTTGAAACGTCTCAAATAATTTTAACTAAGCAAACAGAGTGCAGCAGATACTTTCGCAAGTCCAACTTGCTTCCCTGAGTCTTATGGTTTAATCTGTTTCGCTACATACAAATGGTTAACTGAAGTGTTGGAGATGAAACAAAGGAAGGGAGATTGACGAAAGTGAGTGTCGAGAATAAGACGCAAGAGAACGGGGGACTTCTAGAATGAGCAACAAATGTTCTAAGTACGTAGCGATATTCCGATTAACTGAAGCGTCACAGACCCACACCGAAATGTAAAGCCTTAGTAAAAATACAATGTGGCGTTGGGAGTGAAAATCCTCTCTAAACAATGTGGGAAGTAAAATCGTCATTCAATAAACAATATTTGGAATTCGAGGCGCAGAGGCGGTAGCAAGAAATATAAATCCCAGAAGAGTCTGGTCCTTTTATGCTAATATTGAAATCAATCCCTTTGTGACCTTACATTTCAGGTCACATAGTGCCAGTTAACAATTCGATCATAATTGCAAATGAAGGTTGATTTCTTTAAAGCAGATGTCGACCACAAATGCACAGTGCACTAGTAAATAGCATGTTTTAATTAGGAAGCAATTTAATCAAAATCCCCCCCCATTTTTTATGGTTTGCTGACCGTGCATCTCAGTATAAACCTAGTAATTAACCAACTTGATGCACAATATCTTGTTTTATAATAAGTTTATTAAACGCCTCTACGTGTTTCGAGCACTATGTGCTCATCATCAGGAGGTCAAAATTGTATTATACAGCATCTGGTATCATCACACTTGTAGGTGACCGTCCCGTGCACAGGTTGAGAGAGGAGAGAGAGTCCTCTCTCAACCTGCGCACCGTACGGCCACCTACAAAGTGTGACGATACCAGATGCTGTATATTACACTTTTGATCCCCTGATGATGACCACATAGTGCTCGAAACATGTAGATGCATTTAATAAACTTATTATAAAACAAGATTTTGTGCATCAAGTTGGTTAATTACTAGGAAAATCCCCCTTGTCAATCGAAAATACGTAATCCAACACAAGCACAAAGATGCCAGCCTCTAAGTAGATAGCCTAAATTTATGCATATGAAATGATACTGAACCTTCTGTCAGTAAACGCATATGCCATATATGTGAATGAACTTCCACGGCAGTTAACCTGTTCTATCTGTATCAGGTGCACAATGCATGGTAAACCCCCAATATTGGCCACAGAATGCGTACAACAGATGCTATAGTTATTAAACTGAAGCCGCCGATGTATCACGTAACCTCTAACCCCGGTGAATTACTCAGTTCCAAGCTACAAATTTCCGTCGGACATGAGACACTTTCCTTGCAGACCCAACTCATCAGAAAATAACCAGCTTTCACCGACTGCATAAAACCAGGAATTGTTTTGTCTTCTTAATCTTCTACTTCTCTCTTCTCCCTGTTCCGTCCGCTAATTTCTAATTTTCTCCCATCAACTTCATATACCCCCCTCCCCCAATCTTGTTTTTCTTATTCTCATCTACCTCCCTCCTTTCGCACGCTATATTCCTCTATTTGCCGCTACATACTTCTCATGTAGCCCTCCCGACTTAAATTTGTTAGTAACCAATTTCATGTTTCGTATACATGTAAAATAACCACTGCCACCGGGTAACAACCCAATTGCAGTAAATAAATATTATTATTATTATTTAATCGTACATTCACAACATAAGGTCAGTGCTTTAGGGGACACACAATCAATTTCCCGGTCGACCCCTCAGTCAGGACGGAGACCTTCAGGGTGTGGCCTGTACAGCAGTCAAGATAAAAAGGTGCCTTTTTTCATGTAGACCTATACAGCGCTCAAACTAAAAATGTCGTACCTCGTGTACGTAGGCCTGACAGCACTCACACGGCCAGCTAAACACAGAATGCGAATACAAGCACATGAAAACTCTACGTATTCCTACGTCTATAAACATCGGACAATATACATAAATTCCGACGCCTTTTGAATAACTCTCAGAATTCTGAAATACGTAAAGCAGTTGTTGAATTAAACATTACAAATAAGCTGTTAATTCTGTCCAAAAAGGAAAAGTCAAAATGGGATGTTTTCCCTTTAAAATCCCCGAAGACATAGAAAGATTAGGCTTAGGGCTCCAATCATTTTTAACCGTGACACAAGTCTCACGCCCGGGCCGCTTGATCTGCGTGGGAAAAGCACCTGCTCCCCAATGAATATGAGGCTTGGTTGGCCCCAGAGGCGGTTTGGAGAAGAGAAAAATTTCTTCCCCCTGCTGAAATTCGAACCCCTGATCTTCCAGCCCCTAAACTAGTCTAAGTCGAAGACTAAACAGAAAAAAGGGCGACGCAAATTAAAAATGCGAGTATATGAAACGTAAACGATTAATTGTGAAATTAAAATATGAATATTTACAAACTGTTAAGGTTTGAAAAACATTTGAAGCCAAGTTTTTAGAAGAGATCAAATTAAAGGTTGTATAAACCCGCCAGAGCCTCTATGGACCACAGCACGACGGTGTACAGCTTCTTCGTGCTTCGTCGTACTTTGGCCCTTATTATACCGGAGTATGAAAGCGGTGGTTAATGAGCAGAAGGCTCAGAGCCGGTGTGAAAGGCTGCAGGAAAAAAACCGTCGTGTTCCTGGTTCAGCTAGCCCAGCAAGGTCAAATTACTGCTGTAAGTCTACAGGATAATGTCCTTAAGCTTATAATACTATTAACCTTCAGTGGCGTCACTGTACTTTTAAAAAAAAAAACTGTTTTTGTTAATTTATTGCTACAGTAAAGTTGTGTATCATGTGAAGATTGGCTACTAAGCAACGACATTTGCTTCAGGAACGTACTTTATTAACAAAAACATTTTATCTACAAACTACCCGCTTATAAAGAAACTTCATCGAAAGTTACACACCGTTTCACACGAGCTTATTAGGCGTCGATGAACGCCTGGTCGTTTTTACGCGCTTTCGCAAAATTGCGAAATTAGATTCGCCATGTCTGTCCGCATGGATCAACTCGGCTAACATTGGACGGATTGGCATTAATTCTGAGAGTATTCCTTTTTTTTAGGAAATCTGTCGAGAAAATTCAAGTTTCATTGCAACTGGACAAGAGCAGCGGGTACTTTACGTGAAGGCCAATAACATTTTTGATCATATAATTTTCCAACAAGATGCGACTTATCAGTTTATTACATTTCTGTATGCAGTTCTACATGTTTCG
>Ga0123353_10017133_pt1 | contig 10629 bp, 12 predicted proteins | sample TergutLab28metaG_3_FD_92763 | JGI IMG/M metagenome (GOLD analysis project Ga0123353, IMG submission 92763) | Labiotermes labralis P3 segment gut microbial communities from Petit-Saut dam, French Guiana - Lab288 P3 | ecosystem: Host-associated > Arthropoda: Insects > Digestive system > Gut ... | reverse complement strand
ATATTCGTGTCGGTATTAAGAGTTGGCACTATCGGTTATTGCGGTTATGATCTGCACTACCTCGGAGGTTGGCCAGCCAATGAGTGATATTTTTTAGAAATGGCCCGTTTGATTTACGAATTGTGGAAATCACACCTCAAAATCATGTTGTTTAGAAGTATACTTTAATGAAAATTTGGGTGCATATAGCTTTCAGTGCTGATACACCTTGAAACCCACATTTGTACATCACTGAATGAAAATAATAATTTAAATACAAACTACGTAAGTTTGTGGACCTTGCCTGTATTTCTTGGTTTTATAAATTTCCTATCACATTCGATCATAGTTTTGCTGACAGGAATCACCTAAACTCGAGTTACACTACCCAACATGCATGAACAAATGAATGCTTTTATTTTGGGAACATTAGGCATGAGGTTGCTTAGTAACTGCAGAAACATAGTTTACATTTGCCAGCATATGTCTAAAGTAGACATTGAACTGAGCCAGGCTGGCCTCATTACACAAACTATTTATTTATTTGCATTCAAAAAAGCTGGAAAACCTACTGGGTATGGATGAAGTCAAAATGTGTTGAATATACATCCAAGACAGTTATATAGAAGGATTACAAGGTTAGGCCGTGATAGTTGGTTGTATTTTCAGGAGTTACTGGTTGTATTGTCAGGAGTTAGTGAAACAAAAGTATATATTATTTAAAGATTAGGTTTTTGAGGTTTGTATTAGTGAGAGCTGCCGAACATAATTCAAAAAGTAATCCACCATGGTTAGTTTTTTAGGTATGATGTCAATGACAGAAACTACAGTGGAATGAAGACTGTATTTCATTAAGATTAAGCCTTGAGATTTTATTGTAATGGCAGTCAGCGTACATAAAAAACAACAGAATTTAATCCACCAGGGTTAGACTTTTGAGATTTCACGTTAGTGTTTCTGAACATGTGTTTCAAATTTACACTGAATTGCAGCACAGCTGTTCATACTACAACAAAAATTAAGCTTTGAGGTTTCATTTCATGGACAGAAGCTTTTCTTATGCTGTACAGGCTTGCAAGATAGGCTATGGAAAGAAACAGTGTTGTATGTGAGCTTCCTGTTTACCTTCTTTCCTTCCTTAATTTTGTAACCATTATGTATGCTACAGCCACTCAGTGTTTGGCAGTCATCATTCAGTATGGTTTAAGGTATATTGGATAAAACATAAATTTGAGACCGTAGGTTTGGGTTTGTACATTATTAATACTTTAACAATTTAAGTCATAAATGTGCCATTTGTTACTCGTGTACAGTAATTGTCTTTTCAGGTGCTGTTGCACTTACAAGTGTGCACAGTGCTTTAACACTGGGCAAGTAAGATGGGTGCTGTTCTGTATCCTGTTTTATAACTCGTATGAAATGTTTGTGTGTTCAGGTGTAGAGATGTATTGAAGTGAAAGACACCTTTGTTCCAAGAATTATGCTGTTCATTTATTTTGTAACGTTTATCCCTCTTCCAGTTTCATATAGAGGACAGCATGGGAGATACAACAGGTTTGTCCAATGCTGAAGCAAAAGAGCTATGCCAGCCACCAGATACAGAAACAAAAGTGAGTTTTTGTTTTGCTGTGAATTTTTGTGACAGAGTCTCTGAACTATAATTAAAATCAAGGAGTATAACATCATAATCATTTATTGCATATACCAGCAGTCCTCAGAGGGTACAAGTACAGCACCATGGGATATGGAATTAGTCAAATACATGCAACCTGCTGCAACCACTGCTTCTGAATAATTTTATTAAAGAAAGTAAATTAATGCTTAACATATTTAGTGATGTGTTTAATGTAATATAGGTATGCATTGAGTTTTTTTAATATTTTATATATATATATATATATATATATTTTTCTGAGTAATTGCCAGGCATCTGAAATTTATATGCCAACGTTTTAGAACACTCTGTTCCATCTTCATGGGCAGGAAGGCATTTCTTCATACCAACCTGTCTATGAAGATGGAACAGACAGAGTGTTTTGAAACATTGGCATATAAAATTCAGATGCCGGGGAATTACCCAGAAGAAGCATACAGCATTCAGAACACAGCAAAAGTTTGAAATCAAGTATATTTATTTTGTGTCATATGGAATCTTTGATGCAAAGTAATATAACTCCTTTCCAGGATTTCATGTTCCAACAGACTATGTATCGCATTAAGGATCCACGACGTTCATTAGAATTTTACACAAAGGTTTTGGGAATGACACTGCTGCAGAAGTTGGATTTCCCAAAAATGAAATTTTCTTTATATTTCATGGGTTATGAAAAAGCTGAAGACATTCCATCAGACCTTTCAGCACACACCAAGTGGACTTTCTCAAGGAAGGCGACACTTGAACTCACACAGTAAGTGCAGTGCTGAAGGTATCTTACATAATCATTTGGGTAGATGTTTACTTGAGGTAGCTGTTCTTGCTGGGTGTCTACAATGTCGTTGTGTGACACAGTTTATCTTGACTATCTGAATGTTGTTACATACACTGTCAACAAGAATTTTTGCAGTTGTTTTACTCTGAGTTGGTTTGTTTGTCAAACAGTTAAAATATCTGGGAACAACCTTAACAAATCAAAATTGCATTCACAAAGAAATTAGCATATTGAACTGAAAAAATGCTTGTTCTCAATCAGTGCAGAATCTTTTGCCCTCAAGTTTGCTGTCAAAAAATACAAGGACTAAAATATACAGATGTATAGTATTGCTGTTGTTATGTATGGGTGTGACACCTGATTTCTTATACGTGAGGAAGAACATAAGCTGAGAGTGTTTGAGAATGGGGTGCTGAGGAAGATACTTGGGTTTAAGAAAGACAAGGTTATAGGGGAGTGGAGGAGACTGCATAATGATTTATATTCCCTGCCAAATATTATCCAGGTGATAAAATTAAGAAGTGCGAGATGGACAGGGGGCATGTACCATTAATGAGGGAGATGAGTGGTGCATATAGGGTTTTGGTAGGGGAAACCTGATGGGAAGAGACCACGTAGGAGATCTAGGCATAGATAGGAGGATAATATTTAAATGGAACTTCCAGATGTGGGATGGAGGGCATGGTCTATGTTGGTCTGGTTCTGGATAGGGATAGGTGGTGGGCTGTTGTGAATGCAGTAATGCACTTTTAGAATTTACTGAATGTGGGGAATTTCTTGACTGCCTGGGGACCTGTTAGTTTCTCAAGCAGGGCTGTGCACTGTCGAGCTACCTATTCTTCAGTATTAAAAAAAAAAACAGGTACTATTTAAAGAAGTGTGAAATGAAGAAATACCCATCCAATACTTTATGGACGTAATGTGTTCTGTGAAAACTGTTCACGAGGAGAAAAATGCATGAAGTAATGCCAGTTTATGCACCATTGGATCCTTGTGCTCACCTCTCTTTACAGACCATTTCTCTGTAGAAGTGAAAAGGTGGTATAAATTCTGTGTGTTAGAGCAAAATTATGTAAAGGAAATATTGTGTGTTAAGCAAGGAATGGGTGTTTTGACTTTCTTCAAGAGTTGTCATAATACGTATTACCATCAGAATTTATGTAAGTTGTTAAACAATTGTAATTGTATGTCCATTGTATTACCTAGCATGATAGTTCGTATGTATGCTGAGATTCTCACCCGTAGGTATAAAACAAGTGTGTTACATGTCCCACCTAGTTTTTAGTGATCCTATACAAACCTCGGATATTTTGTTAAGTTACATGAGAACTGGAAGTTTTCATAAATAGTGGAACCAAAAAAGTGTAGGCAGAACCAGCCAGTGTAATTTAATGCAGTATTTCTCTTTTCTCCCCAGTGTCCATACTCAGATTTTGGAATTAAGAGATTGTGTCCAGGCAGTGAAGGTAACTGCAAATACATTAAATAAGTGGCTGTAATCAGCTGTGCAGGAGTGATCTGTCTGCATGAGGCTTTATACTTGGATGGCTCATGATTGGGTTCTGTGATCTTTTGCTAACACAGTACCGGACTGGCAGCTGACTGACTGACTCATCTTTTTAACACCTTGCCGTCGGGCCACGTAGAAACGCGTGATTGCTATCCCATGCATTGTTGACGTGTTGCACATTTTTACATTTTCTTACACGTCATCCTGCACATTTGTTTGTCAGTTGGTCTGGGTCACTTTTCGCTGCAAGATTATCAACAGCTTAATGCAGGATGCTTGGGTTTCAAGTTACAAATAAACAGATTGGTCATTACACCCTATTTTTAGAAACATAAGCTTGCAACAAAGGGACCGCTCATTCAGATACTCTGTTTTCCTTCAGTTGCAATCGTGGCTTTGCATAAGAATGTTCTGCAAGCAGACGATATTTTGCATGAGCTGTATGCGGATGAACATTGTGATGTCTCTGATAATAGTGAAAATGAAAGTTTGGACAGACAGTGACATCTCTGCAACTAGTTCACGTAAACAATTGTGATCTTCTATTGTAGTTGTTACTAGTGACGGTGAAACAAGTACAATAGAAGAAGAAAGTAGTGAACCAGAGAACTCTGATGGTGAAACAAGTGATGTGTAGTGTAAAACTGATAAAAAAACCAAGCAGTGAGCCTTTGCTTGGAACCACATGTCTGAATATAGTAATTGATAACCTTGAGTCTGTTGTTGAAGTTGTGAGTTCAATCATTGGTGATGATCTTTTACTGTTACTTACTGAACAGTCTAACCTTTACTATAGTCAAAATGCCGAAAACTTGAAAGTCTCGCCTAAAACACTGAAGAGGTCCAGTATCATACCTGAAGAAATGAGAAAGTTTTTGGGACTAATAATTTTGATGGGACAAGTCAGAAAGGAAAATATAAAAGACTACTGGTGCACTGACCCCACAATTTCCACAACTATTTTTCCTCGCACTATGAGTAGGAACCATTTTGATTCCATTTGGCAGGCCTGGCATTTTAGTGACAACAGGCAGCAAACACAGGATTCAGGTTGGCTATTCAAAATTTGGCCCATGTATGAATATTTTTTACAGAAATTAGGTCAGTATACAGCCCAAAACAAGAACTGTCGCTTGATGAAGCCATCCCATGGCAGTGTTGCCTGAAATTTAGGACATACAATCCAGGGAAATTAAAATATGGAGTGCTGGTGAGAATGGTGTGTGAGGCAGTATCGGGTTATATCTGCAACATGGAGATATACTGAGCTGAGCGAAAGAAGTTGGAGGACACAGTGTTGTCACTTTTAGACACAAATTTAAGCCAAAATCATCACATCTATCAAGACAATTTTTATAACAGAGTGATATTAGCTCAAACATTACTAGACAGAAACGTGTGAGTCTGTGGCACTATGAGGGCTAACAGGGGTATTCCACTTGACCTAGAAGGGGAAAGCAAGCACTTCTAAAAAGGGCAGTCAACGTTCCTGAGAAAAGGTGACATAATGGTGCAAGTGTGGGAGGACAAAATTCTTGAGTGAATGATAAGTATGATCCATGAGGCAACATTTGTACAGGGCGGAAAGACACGAAAACAAACATGGAAATAAAGAAGCCTTATGCTGTTGTACAGTACAGTACCAGTATCTCAGTTTTTACTCAGTTCTGAGGAAAACTGTAAAATGGTCAAAAAAAGTGGTACTGTATCTGCTAAACTGTGCTCTCTTCAATGTATTTTTTTGTGTACAGGACACTAAGTACAAACAAAAAAAGTAAAGTACAGGAACTTCCTGCATGAGGTAGGAAGATCCTGGATATGAGAAGTCCAGAATCGAAGTGAGTCCAATTCTGATGACCTTCAATTGCCAGAGAAGCAAACAACACCTAGGGGGTCTAAACAGGACCTGCCAGGCAGTCTTTCCAGTGATTTCAGAATACTCAAACTTGAAAAAATTGTTGGTGGTGGGGAGGAAAAATAGAAATATAATGCAAGACAGTGCAAAGTGTGTGCTGCACATAAGTGAAGTGTAAGTAGATATATTTGTAAATTCTGCATTGTTTGGCTTCATAAAGTGTCTTGAGAAATACCATGCAGTGGTGAAATACTAGACTATCTACATGCAGTTTCTGCAGTCTGGGGCTCAGGAGCGTAATCTACAGTGTCAAACTGTAAGTGAGAATATGTTATGGAGTTGAACATTCAAAGCGTTTAATAGTCTGGGAACTGGGGGTATTTAATTGAAAGACCATCTGGTCGGCAAGGTGTTAAAATGTGTAAGCAGTTTTTGCAACAGTGGGTTATTGCTTCCAGGGCACAGGAGCACCACCGTACAGGGGTCTTGTTGGTGAAGATGATGTGGATGGTATAGACATGGCTTATCGTGTCTTGGCAGACCATGCTCGAACTCTCACCATAGCTTTGTCTGATGGTGGACATCCTGATAACACTGGCCGAGGGTTGGTTCCTTGTTTGAGTCTTGTAGTACTGATGTGTTGTCTAGTTCATTGTTCTGAGCAGTAACTGTCTAATAAGTATTTGCAATGTAGTCTGTTTAAATTTTTATTGGGAATCAACCATGTTTACGTAATGTTATGGTTTTCCACAGTGCTTTCTGGTGAATTTTGGGATAATGTGCCATAACTTCTTCCCCCACCATTTGTAACTTTTGATTCTTTGTAATCTCTATGGTGACATATTATCTAAAAATAATCTATCATGTAGTCCACATTGTTGCAGAAGGTACAGTGCTTAATGTCTTCTACAGTAGCTAAGCATGCAATCTTGAATACATGTAAATGATTGTGGACTTTTATCTGTGTAGTACCAAATATATATTGTCACGTACAAACTGGAAAGAACTTTGGAGCCTCTTTGTTGATGTTTTTTCCATTGATATGAAGCCAGGACTTTGCAGGCTCATGCTTACTTTGGTATTCACTTTAAATTTTGCATAAATTACCTGAGCCTACCCAGATAGCCAAATGATTTGAGATGTATTTGCTATCTGCTATAGATATTAGAGTAGGTAATTATTTTATGTCATTTATTTGCTTCTTTCATCTGGTCACAATACATTTCTTCTTTAACTTGTGCTAGTACAAAGATGCCTGGCAGAAAATATTGCAGTGCAGTTTGTGGAAATAATTTTATTGTTTGTGGTGGTTGCCAAATATTTAAGATCCCTGGGTTTTTGGACTCGAATTGCTGCTGTTACCTTCAGAATATTTTCTGTTACCATGATTACTATGAAAATAAGTGAAGTGTAAGTATTCTGTCATAACAGTGGTGGATTGTTTATTAGATGCAGAAAGCATATTTCTTTTGGTTTCTGTAAAAAAATGTGATAATTTTTGTTTTTTCTATAATCATTATAAGCTTTTATCTTTCTTCATCATCTCTGAAGAAAACAGGTGCACCAGAAACTTATATTGTGTCATTAACCCTTTACATCTGAATGGGAAAACACTGTCCCAGTATTTAAGTGCCCTTAAGAGCCAAGTGGGAAAACACTGTCCCGCAACGCCATTTCATTTTAAAAATTTTCTGCTTATAATTACACATTTCTTTTTCACAATATTTGTCTAAAAGGCTTGTATAGGCATAAAATATTGCGTGAAATATAATTATAGTTCAAATTATCACTAATGAGGTTTAATTTTTCTTATGAAGAGCTTTACGATATTTCCAGCAGTCGTGAATTATTTACAGATGTCTCCAGGCAGTGGTTCTTATTTTTTCTCATATTGGCAAAGTGGAGCAAATACACACACACATGAAGGCACATCTGACAAGTCTCTGTTCCTCCATAAAGCCTTTTCTGTAAAATCCACACACCCTCTATCCCCATTATTTCATCAGGAAGATTCTACTGAAAAATATCAGTTCAGTAATTACATTGGTAATATTTACTTACAATTGTGTGTTCTGCTTTTCCATTTTAGTAGTTGTTTCTCAGAAATGCAGTTTGGTATGATATACCTCGAAACATGGGGTAGCACACAACCTATGTTGCATTCTTGACACTTGTATTTTGTTCTTGTTTCTTTGTTTTTGGCAGAACACATGCAGCGCCAAATTCTCTTACACTGCATTAGCCAGTGTCTCTTGTGTCGTGAGTCAAGTCTTTTTAGTTGGCTCATGGATGGGACTTGTCTTCTGTGTCTTAATAGGTTCCTCACCAATGTCAGTCTGAATTGGTAGTTTCATAATTTTGAACTATAAGAAATGAGAATGATAAAGCTGTTGAGCTACTTTGTTCATTTCCAAGTCTGTCTGATAATAGAGTAAGAATTTGTCATGTGGTAAGATTTGTCCACATATCTCAAGTGTCTATTAGACTCTTGTATTATGGCCGGTTTCACAGCTTTCATGTGCTCATCACAGAAACTGTCCTCCAGTTGTGGAGAACGCATGTTTGTTAGAATGTTTACATATTGTTTGTCCTTCTGTACTTTGGCTATCAAGTTACATTTCACCTTAGTTTTTAGAACACCCCTATTCAGTTTCATTTTATGTCCAAAATCTTTGGCATCCCTTTTCTATTTTAACAGTACCACTGGATTTTATTGTCTTCATATGTAAATTGTCAAATAACGCTAGAGATGAAAAGAAATTATGCATGTACAACTTGTGTCCAACATGTTCTTTCCTTTGCAGCAAGTCCTGTTACAGTTACCTGTGTGGCTGTCATGGAGGTAGTCACATTTTTCCTCTCTTTGCTTAAATACACGGTCTTATTATATAAGTATATCCCTGTTAATCACACATCTTGTAGAGCTTTATATTCCAAGCTGCTTGTGATTCCTTGGTTTATACTGTTTGCAGATGACTGTAACTTTGAAGAGTGCAATTGATTTCATCAATTGCTAAATGTTTGGTTGGACTGTAATACTGAGCACATGAATCATTGAACTTGCCAAATATAGCTCTCATTTGCCACAGTCAGCTGTAATTTTCATCTGTCATGTCAGGTTCATTTTTTGTGTCACTAAAATGTAAAAAATCTAAGTATATGATCGAAACTGTCTCATTTGTAGTGTTTCCATAGAGGGCTGTGAAGTAATGTTCTGGTGTCAACCTGTAATCTTTCAGCATGTCCACCTGATTGTGCCCCATCTGCACAATAATTGCCAATAACAAACACATTTCCTGAACGTTCATGTCAGGCAGTGGGACTATCCTACGTCCAGTGTATCCAAGTACTTGTGATAATACTATATGTCTTTTCTACCAACAGTTGTATATTTCAAGAAAGAAGAGCATGAAAATGCTCAGTAGGGAAGAGTCTGTATTGATGTGAGGTGCCTGTGTCATAACCCACTGTGACCTCCTGTAAACTTGTGGACAATAGGTACAGTAGTTCGACAGTTTGTATTATCAGTCCAGCGTGTGAAGTTTGTGTCAGTAGTGTCAACTGTGTCACTGACAGTGTCACTGTCCCTCGGAGCAGAAGTGTCTTCATCTTGCAATGAATGTACATCAGAGCCCAATTGTAATATTAGTTCTGTAATGTCTTGGTCTGTCAGGTTTCTTCTTGTGGCCATACTGCTAAACGCACTTTGACACAACTTGGCACACACCAGACCCAACACCTTTTGGCTGATCGTGATTCAAGTGTCTGCACTGCCTGGTCTTTCTCATGTTACTACTCTGACATGGAACATATTCAAGTGTTGAGTGGAAGATAGACATAAGCCTGAACCTATATTTCAAGAGTCAAGTCAAAATCCTTGCAGGATAATGAAGGACATTTGTCTCTGGTCCCATATTGCACTTAACATAGAAATAAACATCTGTGGATACCTTTCTTGTCCCACTGATTGCATATGAAGCCTTTTGCCACAGCACCAAGATACAGCAGCACTACCACAAAACCAAAATGTCATTATATGAGATTGAACCCTAAACAATGTCTGCAGAAATATGATGACATGTACAGTCAACTCCAAATTTTATAACACAAGTTCTCCACTCACAAATGGAGCTGTTTGAAAAGAATAAATCTAGAAAGTGAAACTTTGAGTAAAAAATAAACAAAATAAAAAATGACCTTTTACTAAGCTTCGTAAAAATAGGTGGATTTTCTTTAAATCAGCGGAACAGGTACATGGATTCATTCTTAAATGTGTACATTTTATTTCAACTGTTATCTTTAAAAAGCTTTGAAATACAGTGGATAATATTAGCAGGTGCAAAAAAAGGGACTTAAAGTGAAAAGTACTCCAGCCATCAATGGCTACTTTTGGATTTACATCCCATGTACTGTAAAGGTTATGCACCGCAGTTTATTTGTAGTGACCATACTGCTGTACCTTCCTTCGACTGAAAGAGCATATTTTAAATTAGTGAGTATACTTAATATTAATAGCTGATTATAATAGTATTCATCAACATGATCATGTTGTGTCTCTTATGGGAATAATAAACTGACTCGACTAGAACCTGTGCAAGAAACATCAAAATGAACAATTTTTCTTGGTTTTCCTTCATAACATTGGCAACTGTTTACATGTACATGCTGTTATTAATCTTGACATACGGAGGATAATAGGCGGACATACTGTGAATTTATGATTTCTTGATGTGGCTCTGTGGGGAATATATGTTTTTTTTTTTTTTTTGGTTAAATTAGTGGTATGCATGCAATGTGGTGTTAAGGATGTAATGAAATATTACAGGTTTGCTCTAGAAGAGACCTATTTAGCATTT
>Ga0123353_10017130_pt1 | contig 10630 bp, 3 predicted proteins | sample TergutLab28metaG_3_FD_92763 | JGI IMG/M metagenome (GOLD analysis project Ga0123353, IMG submission 92763) | Labiotermes labralis P3 segment gut microbial communities from Petit-Saut dam, French Guiana - Lab288 P3 | ecosystem: Host-associated > Arthropoda: Insects > Digestive system > Gut ... | reverse complement strand
AATTTGAACACCCCCAAAATTCGCGTTACTTTCCCAGTAAGTGCCCCCCCGGGGACCCAATATTCCAATGGGGAAAGGTCCTTCCCCCCCCCCCCCCTTGTATCCGGGTCTCAGAAAATGTTTCCCACGTCAGTAGTTAGAGGCTATGCACTTTGCGGTTTCTCCAAAGAATTGTTAAGTGCTAACTGTCTCCCAACAATATTTGTAAGATGTCGCCGTGACAGCAAATTACACCTTTATCCCACTTATCCAACTAAGTCACTGTCGGCCCACGGACACACTTATTCCTAAATCACGTGCCGTCTTAGAACTTTTCCAGCTTACTGCTACATGTCGGACGAGGATCACCTGCAATTATTATCAGCTGACTTACCACAGATCACAACAAAATAATTCGGAACTGATACATGACCAACAGAAGTCGCCCAATACAATCCAGTCCATATCTTGCCATCCTGTTTCTTCTAGACCCACTTTAATCTTATCTTCTCATAATCACTTCATCTTCGATTGTTTCTGATTTCCAAGCCGAATTTTTTTCCTTTGTATATAAGGATAAAAATTTTGTATGCATTTCTGTTCTCTTTAATGTGCTATACGTGAGCCCTTCCGCTCATTCTTCTTGATTTTTTCATCCAAATAATATCTAGTATGCAGCAAAAATTATGAATGTTCTCATTAAACATTTCTTTAACAATTATTCTTTTAAACCTATGAAACACACCAAGAATGGGTCCTGATATATGCCGGCCTCCTTAAATTCCAACTCTGAATTTTGTCCGCATGGTGAATTAACGTGTTTCGCTATGATTATCAGAAAGCAGGAGTTTTCCTTCTGAAAATTTTGAACAGGTTGATGGGGACGTAGTCAGTTTAATGTGAGGCAAGGACTGAATTTATAATGCCCTTTATGTGAATTTCAGGCTTCAAGTCCAAAAAGCACATTGAAAGGAAAGTGGTGTTACAATTCCTCAAGTTAGAACGCACTGGTATTTTTGCATCCTGCCTTTAACAGACCTGCTGCTAGATTGTGAACATCATTGGAAAGAGCCAGAGCTGTGATGCGATGTGCCTGTAATGGAGACGTACATCAGATATTGTGTAGGAGTTCACACTGACCTTCTTTCACACTGTCATTACCGCGTTCGTTATTTTCTCCACTAATCAGATCTTTCACGGACCCACGCTTCTTCCTGTGCGTCTACACTGGATACGCAGAATCTCCCATTTCAGCACATCATATCCTGTAACGCGTAAGGCAGCTCCAGTGTTTGGATTTCTTGTTTGCTTGCTCACTAATTACATCCGTTGAAGTAATTGGGGTCAATCGCACTTTCCAGTTTATCCGACGAGGAGAATTAATGTGTGTAGTGTTTCGTACAGAAATTGCAGTGCTGAGAGTGACATTAGGATATAAGTCAGACGTGGGAAATTACTTTGGCTGGCGAGCAATATCACCATCTTAGAATTTGATGTTTGTTGGACCGTGCATCATTGTGATAACTGAAGAAAAAAACCAACTAGATGTCACTTATTATTTTATTGTACTTCTTAGAGGCTCAACATGTTTCGGGCACTACTATGCTCATCATCAGGAGCTCGCGACTATAATGTTGATTACCATATTGGTCGTTTCGTTCTTGGTTAGCTGTAGGTGCTTTAGCCTTCAGCCCGGATACTACTCCAGCTTAACCGCAATTAACCTGCAACCTACGGCTAACCAAGAACGAAACGACCAATGTAGTAATCAACACTATAGTCGCGAGCTCCTGATGATGGGCATAGTAGTGCCCGAAACATGTTGAGCCTCTAAGAAGTACAATAAAATAGTAAGTGGCATCTAGTTGATTTTTATTCTTCTTAGGTTCGCTCTATATATATATATATAATATACATATATTATACATTTAAGTACGAAAAGTTTAGTATTCATTGAACGTAGATTGTGATGCGTAAGGTCATACCAGAGACATTCCGGTCACGAAACCAACCCATCGAAGAAGACAGGTTGTCTGTATTAAACAGACATATTTGCTTCTACAGAATTTTAGTTTATACTTCACGGAAAACGCAGTATTTTCCACTGTAAAGACAAGTCTGTTTGAAAATTAGATGAAATACATGCATACATGGTGTGGGTAACACGCAAACGTTCTTAATTTGACAATAGGTGTTACATATATATTTACAAGAGAGCTTGAAACGTCTACTTAGCCTTGGCTTATGAGTGAAAAGAGGTTGAAATTCAGCGAAATAATATATAGCCGAGACTATATGTTAAGCTTGAGATTAGATGTATGTAACTGACCAATTTTATGCCCGCCCGCTTCATTGTCGATAAATACTCTGCAGAACCTGCGGAGAAGAATTCCACAGCTGTCGGAAAAGGGACCCCAATCGTTTAGCTCAGCACTTAGTCGTTAAGCTTACTGATTTATCCCTGTTTCTGCGAAGATTAAGGAGGGTTTTGTTTATTTGAGAATACAACTTAAAAGGAAAGTAATTTCCAATAATTTACGCTGTCTTCTTTTGTGAAAATAAAATTATTAGAAAATCACTCAATTATTATACCAAATAATGCACTTATATAAAATTTACACACTAAAACACTAAAACTGCTCCGACATGTTTCGGTCCTAAGACCATCATCAGGGAGCTGTATTTCTTTGCCTTGCTGAAGTCACATTAAAAGCCACATTAAAACCAGTCATAAATTAACTTCGTTTTACTAGTAGGGTATTGTGGCAGCATGCCTGTAATATACACTACTAGTACAACGAAGTTAATTTATGACTGGTTTTAATGTGACGTTAGCAAAGCAAAGAAATACAGCTCCCTGATGATGGTCTTAGGACCGAAACATGTCGGAGCAGTTTTAGTGTTTTAGTGTGTAAATTTTATATAAGTGCATTAGTTGGTATAATAATTGAGTGACTCGACAACATGCACGGTGTAACAGTGAAAATAAAAAAAAATTATTAATATTTCTCCTAAGCTTGATCGAACTAAATAATACAAAAGAAGAACACGTACAGAAATTTTGCAGTTCATATTTTTTAAATATAATCGTCCTATTTTCTGTTTAAATACACGACGAGATTAGTGCATCTCTATAGTGAGGAAGAAGGTATCGCCTTGTTATGTCTGTCGCATTAGGACTAAATACAAGCTAAATATACTTCAGCCAGTGTTAAACTAATCCATAGAATACACATTCTTACCTCTTATTGGCTTCAAGTACAGGAGATTTAAATTTCTGTATTAAGATGCTTGCTGGCACGTCAAGCTATTCGGGTCAAGTCGAACAGAACCTGTCGTGAACATGTTTTCAGTCGGAACGAAGTACTGTAGTGCGGGTGGCGTCATGGACAGCTGTCCATAAATGGATGTCGTTCGCTCTGCGGCGCACAGTCCCGCGTTAAGACGGGATTCGCGGGATTGAATACTGCAGAGCGGTCAGCTCCATCGGCCTGCGTATTACAATGAAGCTATGAGCGAGTTTGCAGCTGCTACGAGCGGTTTCCTCTTTAAGCTGTTTGAAGTCAGACTCTGAATTCTAATCGCCTCGACTCACGGATTGTGATAAAGTGTGCAGGAATTGTATGCACACAAAAAATGGGGCTGTGTTTGCCGCATTTTGGTTAGTAGGACTCGACTGAACTCGATTGGACTTGGCTGGATTCGATTATGTTAGATTGTGGGCATTTTTATTGATAGGCTCTCTAATGTTCCACACAATTCCTTAACAAGGTAAGAAGACTGATAAAACAAGAGGACCTGAATAAATTGGAATATTGTAGTTTAATAAAACTTAATTTAGTGACTTGATTCTAGTAAACAAGCCTCGCAATGGCTACTATGATGATATCAATAGGGATGAACGTTATAACGAAAGATTTGTAGTTATCACACAAGAAGTGTACATTCTTGTGTTCGCTTTTGCATCCATTTTATAATTTTGTACACAGCAGTCTGATATTAACCCAGAAAAGGGAGGAAATATGTAGCCGAACAATAAAAAAGGTACAATTGCTTTAGACTGGAAAATCGATTCTTTATTTGTTGACATCGAAAATATAATGTGATGAGTGTCATTAAGTTAAAATCATACAACCTGTGGTCTTACAAGGAAACATAAATTACTACCGTTACTTTCTTGTTACTCTGACATTCTAAGAAAATTATGGCACTAGATCTGCAGATTTAAATCTCTGAAACTGTTAATTGTGAAAGTTATTAAAAGATAATTGTGTGAAAAATCCAGAAATATTGCAAGAGCCGAAAAATATTATTGGTAGAGACACCTTCAGTGTTTTAAGACAAGAGCTCCGTTTTATGCCCAGGAATATTAGCAGCATGTGTTAGGTCTGCTCAGAAGCTAGAGGTCAGGATTTCGCGACTCTTCTCTAAGGACAGATGGTTTAATGACAGTTTAATGACGGAATATAAATTCCTGTCGGATGCAAGGTTTATATGTGATAAAACTCCCGCGAAATTCTCCGTGTTGAAACTGGAGATTGAAGATACATTCCTTATTCCACAAATAGCTTTAGTGAGTACATAAATGGGTGTCTGGGGAAAATCAAGTGCCGCTCAGCAATTAATCTGAAGTTTGGTGGGAGAATGTTTCCTGCCTTGCTCCCTTCATCCGCAATTATCAATAAAATTTAAATGTAAGCGGTACGCGGTGTTTTACACGTGGAATACACTTACATGTAACTGGCAGTTAGTCCGAACCTCCGTCACATGTTCAAACTCTCGACAAGGTACAGGACCCGGAGGATGCCAGTCTTCGAGACCAAGTCCTGGTTGAAGATTTCTTTGTCCTGTACAGTTAGGTAAGAAGTAGAGAACAGGAGCACTGTTAGTAAAACCGTAAGATTTGGTGCAAATACATGATGGACAGCAACTGCTTCATGTTACAAGGCACGGTACCGTCTGGAAGGCATCAAGTCGATGGAAAGCAGAGGAGTAAATTATTGTTCACCGACGTCGACAGCCGTACGGTCTGGGGTTTGTGTCTGAAGCAGCCTGATTGCTGAGATTGTGGGATCGAATAGCGCTGAGAGCATGGATTTTCGTCTATTGCTTTTGTTGTGTTAGGTGGGTAATAGCCTCTACGGCGGGCTAAATGCTTGTTTAGAGGAATCCTACGGTGTGTTTGTTTGTTTGTTTGTTTGTGTGTGTGTGTGTGTGTGTGTCTAATCGCTTGTGATACAGAAACCTCAAAACGAAGCGGTCTAAGCCCATGTTGGATTGTAGCTCCACAAAAATTTTTGTTTTGTTTTCACTTTTACGAAAGGACTCTTTACAAGTAAGTTATAATCCATATCTTAACTATCAAATTGGAATGAAGACAATAAAAATGACATTATTTTCCTTCGGGTAACCCTCGGATTACTGTTTTTTCATAAATTTTCACGTGATGGACGGACTCCATTATCGTAATTTATAGCTCGAGAATACGGTTACACTGGTTGAAACCACACTCTGTAAGACTCCTCTGGACGAGTGATCAGCCCGACGCAGAGGCCTGACAACACAGAATATTTACAAGAGGCAGACATGCATTACCCCGCTGGATTCGAACCCGCAATCCCAGCAAGTGAGCGACCGCAGACTCACGCCTTAGACCGCGCGGTCACTGGTATCGGCAAAAAACTGGAATAATCTTTACATATTTTCTTAATTTTATTGGGGTAATGAAATAGCCTTTAACATAAAATGTAATTTTGAAATTTTTAATTGTAAGGAGTCACCAGCATGTGATAATGAGACAAATATTTCGGGGTTCATCTGCAGTAACATTTCTCGACACCCTACTCTAAGACCAGCTCTCGCTTTCATTTAGTTCTCGTGGAAAATCTTTAAGTTAGAGATTAGCCATGTAAAGCCTATTGGTTAATGGAATACATTCCAGATGTTCTGATGTTCCAAAGCACAGTATTTTCCCATGCAGTCTGTTATTAAGCTAATAATACACAGCGGCTCTTTACCCTAACACACTGTACCGGTTGGTCTTTGTAACGGATAATGTTGGTTTTGGCGTTCAGGTGACCGCTCATCGTAATAAATTCTTATAATTAAACCAACTAGATGCACTAATTTCTCAAATTTATTTTTCGAATAAAACTTTTACATGTTTATGACAGTTCCTGTGTCCATCATTAGGAGTTTTTCACTGTACACACAGCAATGGTATATGTTATACAGTTTTGCTGACAGCTTGCGAGCAGTATCAGGACGGAACTGCAGTTCCATCCTGATCCTGCTCGGTTTTATTGTAAGGTTAATGTTGGTGTTGGTTCTGAGGCCAAACTCTAAATATCCTGTCGTTCCATAGTCTGAAGTTAGCCGTTGTAACATTACGTTTATGCGGAACTTCGAATGTAATTCCTCATTAAGACATTCTCTGAAGCACAAGTCCGTTAGTCAGACTAACAGAACTCCGAAAACCACCTCCAAAATATGAACAGAATATTAGCAACAGCCAAAATTTACGTTGTCCTTATCAAGCAGGTGACCCTACATACCGACGCCTGTCTACGTACCCTTTCTTCTGGTATATCGAAACTTCCGTCTGAATACAAGCTGCTTGCACAAAAGCGCTAAATAGCGAGATGTTCTTTTTTTCCTGAGTAACACAAACAATTTCACGAAGACTCCCGTTATTAATTCAGGCGTTTATATCTTCTGTTTTTTGTACTGTATTTGATTTTTTAGTCAGGATGATAAATCAAGGCGATAATACGGACGGGACACGTGGACGAGAGTGGGGAAACATTTTCTGTGTATGAACAAAACATCCAATAATGGCTAAGAGTTGAAGCAAAGATGCACTAGAATTTGTCTTCAATAGATAGTATCAGAAAGTGTGGGTTCATTCATCCGGCTAAGGGTGGGGACTAGTGACGTACTGTTGTGAACACGGTGATGAACTTGGACTGAATTCATAGTGATGAGTGCTTATTGGACATAAAATAATTCGATACTTTATCCAAGGGAGGACCGAGGTTGCTCAGTGGTTAAGGTGCTGTGCTACAAATCGGAAGGTCGCTGGTTCGATCCCAACTGGTGTCATTGGAATTTTCCATTGACATAAAATCCTTCCATTCGTACTATGGCCCTGGAGTCGACTCAGCCTCTAACAGAAATGAGTACCAGGAGCATTTCCTGGAGGTAAAGGCGGCCGGTGCGTAAGGCTGACAACCTTACCACCTTCCTGTACTGTTGTCATGAAATCTGGGAACCTTAACTTCCTGGAACCCTCTGGTCCACTCCAGGCTTTTAAAGGACTGCTTTACCTTTACCTTTTACTTTATCCAAGGCAACCTATATGATATTTGTTTATCATACAAACTATTCACGCCACCCATTTTGACGTGACTTAAATTGGCTGCCTTTACGTGTGATGTTTAAATCACCAGTGGCTAATTCTAACAGAATTATTACGAAACAAACTTTCTTACTCGAGCATTGGAATATTTGTACTTGAGAGCCTCAAACAATGATAACTGTGGGCTGTTAACATAATTCTTAACATATTTCTTACCATAAATTTAATTAAAACATAGGCGCATGTGTAGCATCGTAAAGGTCTATGAAAGTAGACGGTGTCTGTGGTGTGCAACTTACTTACTTCACTTCAGTAAACGAATATAATGATCGAATACAGCATATGTGAATTTGAGTCATTAATGATTTGCCTAAACACTTTTGTTGAATAGTGTAACCTAGCGGTTGACGAGCTTAATTAATATCTGGCAAACTACTTGTTACTTTAAAATTCAAAAAACAAATTTAATTTCTGTATACTTCTCACTTTACTAATTTTAACTGGTCACAGATGTAAAATTTTTCTCTCTAAAAATCCAAAGTTCGTGTTACTATAACACATTCCTCCACCTAAGTACCAAGAAAATGACAACATTTTAGTCAAGTGACATTTTAACCATTAGCATTTGCATAAGCATGAGATATACGAAGTTGTATGCAGAATGCTTAAGATGAGGAATATTTCTTATAACAAACACATATTATACAAACAAATGTGTATTACATTTTAAGGAAGTAAATTCGTCAAATGTGGGATTGCTGGTTCAACGAGATCACTATCTACTTGTTAGATTTGACTTGGCGTTCCAAAGACAGCCGAAAAGAGACGACGGAAATATTTTCATAATCGAAGGGGCTGGTGTCAGCGATAATGGAATCACAAATTGAAAAAGAAGGTACACATTTGTGCATTTCTAGTAAGCGATTATTCATTAGCCGATTGCTCGTTTGCCGAAGGATTACTTTAATATGTGTAATAAAATGATTTGTTATTGCTTGCCTTAGGTGGTGATGGCAATTAACCTTACTGGAATAAGCCATTGTTTTGCGCGAAGTGTTTGTGACTTTCTTCACTAATTCCTAAGGCGGGCTATACTCCATCGGGTTAGTTCGCAAGGCTGCTTCTTGCGCCACTTCCACTGATGTAAGCGTAGCAGCAGCAGCTCCGCTATAGCAACGTTACTCAAGCAGAGACTCCAAGCACAGTTTGATTGGTAATTAAGTTACAGCACTAAGCAATGCGTAACTACCGGATATGTGTATGTCGTATTGGCGCTACATCAGTTTAAATGTTATTCACACAAATTACTCATAGGTACCTGAAGTTACTCCACTGTGTTGTCATGATAATTAATCACTCTGTCAACTCCACCACAGATCTGTTCATTGTCACCATTAGATGGAGATGTCGTGTTGATACTGGGATACGAGACAGTGCTATAGAAATATATAAACTTTGCGAGGTAGTCTATAACAGACGCATCGCATCAGCACTTACAGAGTTACAGGCCTGTGTTACATTTTCAGGTGCCATCAGTTTAAGAAGACTGTATGCAGTAAGAGTATTAATTAACCATTCAAAAACAGTGGTTTATATTAGGGTATTCAAAGCCTGTGTTTTACCCACACAGTGTATTTCAGACGATCCTAAAAATAAAGACGTATTATACTATAAATCATTGTGCTGTTGGTGTTGTGATGGAGAAACAAAGTGTCTTCTGCAAGGTAATGTAATATTTCAATTTCCTTTGCGCTAAATTAGTTATCACTTCATGAAAATATATGGGGAAATGGAGGGATGGTGCAACCGTCTGTAACGTCGACTCTTGGTGGAGGCGTGTTGTCAAACTGACGGTCTAGTATGTAAGCCTATCCTAATGTAAAATTACTGGCATACATTAACACTAAACAGCTGATAATAACTTACTGATTCTTCTCCAGTTAGACCCGTTGAAAAGGGATTGATACAAAAAACTTTGGGTGATTGGTGTTCGGTATAACATGTGTCAGCCAGCTTAAACCTCTTCATATAATAGAAAAACTACAAAATAATTGGGAAGTTATTTGCAAAATTAAGTTCCATGAAAAAAAAGAAGAAAAGTACTAACTATTTTTGTACGCCCTGAAGATGGCCAAGCCAGCCAAAACATGTTGTAACGAACACAAGATACTGACAATAAACAACTAGTTGTAAATGACGGTTTATTTTAATATTACATATCTCCTAGCTTAGTATGAAAAAATGTTGAAGCCGAAAGGAAATATTCTGCGTCGTGGTAGTTTAAATTGCTTATATTAACGCAGTAAGATTTTGAGTTACGTAATATTACTGCAAGATAAATATTTCTCTTCAGGACTTTATGAAAGCTATAATCAGTCGCACAAGAAACAATGACTGGTTAAGGGGGAGATTCTTTACTGAAAGTTTAAAATTTATTCCGGTTCGGAAGCTTGAAGTAAACTTTAGAGTTTGTCCAAAATTTTAATTGTACAACGGCTTTTAAACGGATTTATTTTATAGTTTTTTGTTCCACATTCTAGGACGGACGACTACAAATTAACGAACAAAATAGAGCGTAAGAAATCGAGTTTCACAATCTGAATTTCGTGCCAAATTGTGCCTTATATTTCATAATGGCTGCACTTTAGTGGAGGAATGAAGGAGAAAAATCGAACAAATTTTTAACCCTTGAAGACGATGTCCATATTTTACTGTCGATTTGCAACATTGTAGGGCCAGATAAAGACATTATGACACGTAGTGACTTAGTAAAGTGTTTGAGAACTGACGATTCCTAGCGTATTATTTAAAAGTGTTCTAAAGCAGAGTATTGTGAAGTGGTATATTGTGGCACAAGGTGAGCGGGTTACTGGGTGAGGAAAATATTTGAAAAAAGGCGAAGAAACTGGCAGGAGAATGGAGAAAATTGTACCAAGAGTAGATTCGTAATTTTGACGCATTACAAAATACAATATTATTAGTATTACCTAAATCGAGAAAATGAAGTGGGGCAAAATGGGAAATTTTTATATATTTCTGAAAAACTAAAGAAAAGAAACCAAATTAAGATACGAAGTCTTACTTGAAAGAATAATATTAAAGAGAATCTTGAACACACAGAATAGAGTACATTCCACTGAACAGGCATAGCAAAAAAAAAAAAACTTTGTGAAAACGATAAGAAATTTCGGTGTCCATAAAGGAGGGGCTTTTATTAACTAACTTTATGGCCTTACCTCTTTGAAGTCTCTGCACCAATGAGTGAACAAGTTTATTATTTTATTTGATTATTTT
>Ga0123353_10017127_pt1 | contig 10632 bp, 14 predicted proteins | sample TergutLab28metaG_3_FD_92763 | JGI IMG/M metagenome (GOLD analysis project Ga0123353, IMG submission 92763) | Labiotermes labralis P3 segment gut microbial communities from Petit-Saut dam, French Guiana - Lab288 P3 | ecosystem: Host-associated > Arthropoda: Insects > Digestive system > Gut ... | reverse complement strand
TTACGTGGCGCGGATACCCGTGGCTTATTCGCGAGCGATTGACCAAAGGCTCCCGGTATTGCTTCCTCCAGCCAATTGCCGCCCCCCGTTGCAACGAAGCCAAATCGCAATTTCTTCAAACGCTCTTTCTGCGATCGCGTTCTTCGTTTCCGGCAAGGCGAGATCCATCTCTGCGCCGCTTATCGGACAAACGCAGTATAGGTTTCCTCGCTCCACCCTTACTTGGTATTCGTACAGTTGCGATTCGAATCGAATACGGATATCAACGTTGTTCTTTTTGCAGAATTCGATCACGTCGGCGGCGTTCATAACAAAAGCCTCTCCGGCAATTGCCTCACCATCTCCCCGCCCCAAGCAGATTCGATATTGTGCTTCATGAACAGCGGGACCTGGGCATCGCGGCAGGCGTCCACGACGCCCTGTATCCACGCTTTCTTTGGCATTACTTTCTCAGACCCGTCAGTCCTGGACCCTGTCTCCGCCCCGAGTATGACCCATTTGGCGCCAGCCTCTTTCAGCACACTATTGATTCCGACCTCAGCCAGCAGCGGTTCCACGCCGAGGAACGTATTGAACCCGTCGGCATAGAAAATCCTTTCGTCCATGCCGGTAATGGTCGCTCCGTACCAAACGTTGTCTCCAGACAGCAGTTTCCCATCTTCAATCATCTTGAGATACCGCGCCGGGTTCTTCGTAAGGAATATGTATTTGTGTCGTGGCACTTTTCGGCAAGCCTCGAGCACTTCCGTGATCCATTTATCCGGGACCCAATCCCCAAAAAGGTCGCACATCGATCCGACGAACACTTTCTGGGGTACCCGGACGCTCCCCGGCAAGCTCAGCCGATACTTGTGAAAAGTCGGGTCGAATCCATAGGGGAAATAGTTCCTGCGGGTTGCAATCGGCCCTTCGGCCCTCTTGCTGTGCTTTGTCTTGACCAGAACGGGGCTATCCAGCACGTGCAGCCCACCGGTTTCCGACCCTGCATCCCCGAACCTATGCGCAATCCCCTTCGCGTAACAATAATTGCAGCCCTTCAGGCATCCCGTAACTGGGTTCCACGACATGTCGCACCAGTCAATTCCGCTTGTATGCACTATCGCGCACCCCCTCTCTCTCTAACCGCCGTTTGGTCCTGCATCCGGAGCACCTTCTGAAAAGCGCGAGCCCTCTGCCCTCCAACCATGCCGCTTCGTCCCGCGATATCTCGAACGCCTCCCCGCAGTCTACGCAAACCCTCTTAATGCTTCCGTCTTCCATTGTGCAATTTCCTTCCGTATTGATATTTTTGTATCACCGCGCCGCGTTTGGCAATGCCGATTATTCCGCGCCGTTATCTCTCGTGTCCTCGGCCAGGACCAGGTAATCCGTGGCTTTCATTTTCGTTCCATCCGGCTTGACCCTATGCCTGCTGCACTGCTCGACACGGTATCCGTTGTCGAAGAGTATTGCAGCCACTTTCAATCGGTCCTCCTTGAGAAAAATCATGAGTTCTATGACGCTGCCCATTGGTTGGATCCCTCCTGTCTCGATGCTTGCCACTACCGCTGTTGCTCTTTTGCTTCCGCCTTGCGGGGGTCAGGCATGTACTCCGCTCAGCACCGTCAGGCTGCGCTCCAAAGATTCCAGCAACTCGTTCCTGCGGGCATTCCACTCATCGTCGGTAAGCGGAGCATGGTTGCCCCCACGTTCTTCCAGCGCCGGACCGGAGAATGAAGTGGGCGTTCTGCCCTGCGATACGACGCCCGTCTCCTGGAGTTGCGCCTTCGCTGCATGGCCTCCGGGAAATCTTTCCGCCGCTGTCAACACTGGCATGGGCTTGACAACGGACCTGACAAGCGCCACCACTTCCGGCGGCATGATCTCAAGCGTCTCGCGCCTGCGCCTGAGTCCGTCGTACGCTTTCATGAACTGCCCGCGCGTGACCGTGTTGAACACTTCCACGTCTACCATCCCCAGGTCGCGGAGCCCGGACAGGCTACCGCAGAACGCCCTTGCCTCAGAGGGAAGGGCCTCGAACTGCTCCCTGGTCAATACGGACGCCCGCTCCGCTGCCCTCGCCAAGGCGTTCCAGGCATCGTTGGCGTCTCCGCCTCCGACGTCATGTATTTCACTCACCCGTTCCATGACCTCGCTGATCGACGGGGCGTATTTGCTTTCGGAGATTAGGCGCATTACCGCGAATCGACACGCTTCGGATGGCAGGGGTCCCAAGAACTCGTGCCAAACGTCTGTCGTCTTTTTCAGCACTTCGCCGATATCCGGGTCGATTTCGGTGGTCTGGATAAACCGTGGGTACGCTCGTCGAAGCTTTTCAATGATTTCAATCGTCTCGCTACGTTTCATAAATCCTTCTCCTTACATGGCACGGATACCAGTGACTTCCGTCATGGGTGATTGACGTTCTTCCGCCTCCTCCTCGGCTTTAGCCTCCCTGTACATTTCTCCAAGGATGTTGTAAGCAGATTTTGGCGGCTCCCTGCATGGCTGGTTCAAATACCCCTCGAACTTACTGCCGAAAAGCGTCTCTGGCCTTATGAACTTTGCAAACTCTGTGCCCTGCCATTCCGCCACCTTCTTGTCAATAACAGTTTTGAAATCATCCAGCATATAGCCTTCGTTGAACCTCGCGGCGATATGCCGCTGCGTAGCTTGAGAGGTCGCTTTGAAGTTCGTTTCAACGCGTTCGTTCAGGTACGCGACGATTTCCTGGACCTCGCGCGCGCGTGTGGTAGTCTTACCGTTCCTATTTACATCTTCATTTACATCTTTATCTATATTTATATCTTCATTTACATTTACATTTTCAGACAGGTTATTTCTAGGTTCGCTCTGGGTTTTGTTTTTAAAACCTATAGGTTCCTGCTGGGTTACATCTAGGTTTTGTTCAGGTTTTTTTGGACGCCCCCCTAATCTACCGTTATCCCTACTGGCGTCAGAAGATTTTGCTCTTTTAATGATTTCCTGTTCAAGCCTGCGGTTGTAATACAGCCCATTACTGTCAACACCGAACTTTGCTTTCACATCGGGAGATTCGTCAAGAGAACGTAAACCTAGCGATAACCTACAGGTTTTTTCACTTAGATGGCCTTGCTGATGCTGCAAGCAAAGGAGCGTTATGTACTGCCCCCGCTCTTCCATCGTCATGCCTGTTACACCTGTCAGAAAATCACTGCTGTAGAGCAGGAACGCCGGGTCCTTGTGAGTCACTTCGATCACCACCAATACTACAAGAGAAAAACCTAGAAATAACCTAACGGTTATTCCCCCACGGCCCGCTTCCGCCTCGCTCAAATGCATCCAGGGCGCCATGCGGGAGCGCTTCCGCGACGAACTGGCTGCGCTCCGTCGGCTTCTGTATGCCGCCCCAATCGGCCATTTCAAGCGGCCTGCTTATGTTCAGGTATTGCCTCGCCCGCGTCATCGCAACATAGAACAGCCGCCGCTCTTCCTCATGGTCCCTGCTGCTGGGGAACGTTCCTTGTGCCGCGCCGAGTATGAATACCTCGTCGAATTCAAGCCCCTTGCTGCCGTGGGCCGTAAGCAGTTGTATTCTGTAAGGGTCGCGCTCTTTCCCCGCGTAGCCGGCCAAGTCGTGTATCCGCACGTGCTCGAGAAGGTCGGCGGCCGTATGCCCTTCCCCGAGGTCTATCTGGCGCTGCTCCCACTTGCCGATCTCGTTTATAGCATCGCCGACGGCGGGGCCGATGTTTTCCGCGATAAAGACCACTCCCGTCGTTACGTTTTGATCGAAGATTTTGAAACGCTCGCTCAACTTTTCGAACAGAGCCATAAACGCCGCGCCCTCGACCGAATCCCGCAGCGCGTCCACAAATGTCCCAACGCCAGACAGTTGCCGCTTTTCAACCTGTAAAAACGCAGCTTTACCCATGTAGGAAGTGGCAACTTTCCTGAACGCCGCATCGTCCTGCGGGTTAGCTATGGCCGCGACCCACGCAAGCAGCTTGCGGGCTTCCGGGGAGTTCAGCGCGCCGTCCGCGGCTCCGCCGGTTTCGAAAGGGATCTCGCGCATGTTAAGTATCATCATCGCCTTGCGCAACTGCCTGTTGGTCCTAGCTAGGACCGCCGTTGTCCTGCCTGCAGAGAGGTTCCTTTCCAGCCTCCCAAACAAGTCTACGACCTCCGCGCTCTCGTCTGTCGGCTCCCTGTATACGACAGGCTCACCGGCCTTGTCAGAGTAAAGGCTCTTTTCGGTCTGCCGGTTATGCTTTATGAGGGCGTTGGCCGCCTCCACTATGGGCGCGGTGGAGCGGTAGTTCCGCGTCAACTTTATCGTCTGCCATTCAGGGCTGCCCGCAAGTTCGAGTATGATCCCGACGTTGGCGCCACGGAATTTGTAGATGCTTTGGAAATCGTCCCCTACAACGAATATGTTCTCTGCGCCAATCGAGCTTACGATCTCCCATTGCGCCGGGTCGGTGTCCTGGAACTCGTCAATGAAAATGTGCCTGTATCGTTCCCTTAGGGCCTTGTTTATCACAAAATCGCACTGGATAGCCCGCTTGACGGCGCCTATAAGGCCATCGAAGTCAAGGGCGTTGTTGCGCTTGAGCCTGTACTCGTATTCAACGGCTGCCCGACTGGCCATCGCGCATTTGCTCGCTGACATCCCCTCGCCGCCGCCGCTCCGCGCTTGCGCGACCTGTTTTGGCGTTACTTTGTATTTCAGGTCGGAAATCACTTCTTCCAGAAGCTCAACGCTCTCGGCCTGGTCGTATATGCTAAAGTCTGGGCCATACCCCAGTCGCTCGGCGAATTCCCGGATCACCTCTACGCAGAAGGCGTGGAACGTATTCAAAAAGATCCCCTTTCCGGTTTCGCCGATCATGGCAATCGCCCGTTGCTTGATCTCTGCGCCCGCCGCCCGGGTGAAAGTCAGCCCAAGGATGCCGCGCGGGTCGGCGCCACCCTCAACGAGCCGGGCTATCCTATGGGTAAGGACTGACGTCTTGCCCGTCCCCGCGCCCGCAAGGCACAGTATCCGTGGGGCGTCGCAGAAAACAGCCTTGTGCTGTTCGGGGTTCAATTTGCTGTAATCAATCATGCCCTGCCACCTCTTGCAGATACTTCAACGCAAAACCACCAATGTAGTTTTTGAGCAATACGACCAGTTCGCCGTCGCCCAGTTTAAACGGCTCACTCCGCGTCTCCCAGATTATGTCTTTGTATTTTTCTGCCTCGGAGCATCCGACGATCCTGACTTTAGTGCCTATTTTCATTCAGCACCCCCTAGTTCCCATACGCGCCAGCCGGGGAAATCGGCTGGGCTCAGCCTAATCACTCCGCAGAAAATGATGTTGTCCAGACTTTCCCCGGCCTTTGCCAGCCCGTTCAGTACGCGCTTTAAGTTGCCGCCGTCAAGGTTCTCCGCGTTGTCTATGCACAGGACTTTCAGCGGAGGGTCCAGCCGCTCGATTATGGTGGTCATCAGGGCTATCAGCAGCAACAACTGCTCCCCAGTGGATAGCGCGTCAAAGTTGCGCCTGAAGCCGTCGGGGCCGGTCCACCCGAATTGGAATATCTCTTTCCCCTTGCTGTCGGTTGTCTGAAAATAGAACGCCCTGCCGCTCGCCCCCATCTGGTCCAGCTTTGCCTGCACTGCCGCAGTCAGCGGGGCTAGGGCGTCCTTGACGAGTTCGCCCTGCAGCCCCTTCGGGCCGACGGCTTCGGCTATGTTTTTCCATGCGTCGGCGTGGTATCCGGCTATGACGCTGTCTACCATGCTGCTCTGCAGGCTTGCGAGCGCATTCCGTGCCTTGACCTGCTCCGCGACCTTGGCTTTTAGCGCCTCCGCTTCGCCTTCGAGCTGCCCCAGTATTTCCTCCAGGGCTTCGGTGTTCATACGCTGCCAGCGCTGTTCGCCAGTTTCAGGGCGCAAGCCCAGCAGCTCCTCGCGTTTGGCCTTGAGCCGCGCCTCTTTCGTCGCATCGAAAGATTCAGTCGCCGCTATCTCGGCTTGCAGGTCGCGTACAATAACGTGAATCTGCTCGTTTTCGCGCAGCGCATCCACTTCCTCCTGCCGGAGCGCGTCAATGGCGAGCTGCGCGTCATCTACGCCCTGGCGAGCTTCCGCGAGACCAGCGTTGGCATCCGCACCTCTTTGAGCTATTTCTTTCAGCGTGTCGCAGTCGGCGCTTATCGCCAAGGTCAAGCTGCCTATCAGGTCGGAAAAGTCCTTGTCGCACTCGATGCGGCAGTCGATGGGGCACTTACCGCCCTGCTTCTTGATTTGCTCCAGCAGCGTTTCGTTGGCCGCTTTGCGAACCTTAAAAAATTGGTATTCGTCACGCAGGGCCTCTACGCCCTTCTCAAGTCCGCCAAGCAAGCCCCGCCCCTGGTTGATACTCTCTAGGGCTGCTGCAATAGCCGCGCTGTTGTCTACGTTTCGGATCTCCATGCTGTACTGCGCTATAGCGTTGCGTAGCTTAATGACGTTGCCAGCATTGGTTTCCACTTCGATGCCACGGACTTCCTCTTCAAGAGCGTCCATCCGCTTATTTGCCGCGTCGATGCGCAGATTCTCGGCCCTAGCCACCGCGAGGTCTGCCGCCACATTCGTTATGCTTTTATGTAGTTCATCAAGCCTATTGTTGTTGGCGTTGAGATTGCGGTCAGTTTCCGCGAGATCGTTTTTGTACTCTGCGATCTTCTGCGACGCCCCAATGGATGTGTCACGTTCTTTTTTCCAGTAGGACGTTTGCTCCTTCGCGTAGTCGAGCATCGCCTGCAGCCCCTCTTGCAGCCCAGCGCCCGCCGGATACTGCCCCAAGCATTCTGCGATGTCCGCCTCAAGGGCTTCTATTTCTGCCGGGTCTGCGGTTTCCGGCAGCCGCAGCCGCCCGCGTAGCGCTTCGTCGGCTTTGTCCGCACTGTCTGCGCCGTCATCGCCGCCGGCCGCGAGCCCATAGATGAACTCACGCCGCTTCGCGTCCGACAGGCTCAAAAACTCTCCGAAGTCAAGCGTTACCGGGAACGCCCCCAACTCTTGCTGTATGCGGCGTTCCTTGTCTGCGACCTTGTCGCCCTGCTTCTTCGAGTTCGGAGGTAAAAGGCAAATGTCCTGCTCGATTTTGGCTCCATTGCGCGTGAATTCCCGCACGACCGTGAACCCATCGGTTTCGACGCCCACCTTCATGCTGTCGCCGTTAGCCATCTTCATCGTCTCGCTGAGCAACTTGCCTCCGCCGGGTGCGTACCCCAGAAGGGATATGCCGAGCGCCTGGATGCGCGTGGTCTTGCCCGCGCCGTTGACGCCGACGATTATGTCGCGCCCCGTTAGCTCCTGCGCCCCGCTCGCGGACTTGATTCCGCGCATTATTATTTTCTTTATCACTTTCAGACCTCCTATTCGTTTACCAAAATTACAGGCAGCCGTCCGCGCCTATCCGCCCCTTGCGACGTTCTGGTGATCCCGGCAAAGCGGGCGTCCGTATTTCTTGACAGAATACTCATGTTCGGACTTAGTTATGAGCACGCCGCAGTCCTCGCAGGCCGTGGCTGGCGGGCTCGCCATGTCAATCGCCATCTGTGCGGAACCGCCAGCGCCTTGTGGCTGCGGGTCCGCGCTGTTTGCTCCGTCCAAACGCTCCGCCGGGGCTCCGCCGGTTGGCGTAGGTTCGGTCGGTTCGTCCAGGACAAGTTCGATGCGTTCGGGCCCAACCCCGGCACTGTCTATCACGGCGTACTGGTCGCTTGCTATTTCAACGACCTCGTCTGTAGAATAAATCCCCATGATAAGGTCCGGCGTATTGAGCCTCCCGAAAAATGTAGCCGCCCTGTACCGGATCATGACCTCCGGCATGGTTTTCCACTTTGACCCGTTCCTGTCAAGCCAACCCTCGGCCTTTGCCAATTTCATCGTTATCACTGGGCCCGTGACCTTGCGGCCGTTTCGGTCGAACGCGTAGGCATAGCATTCCATATCGTCGCCAGCGCCCTTTATTTCGTATTGCAGTTCAGTTTTGTATCTCCCGCTGTTATTTATCATGGCAATTATGAACTGGCTGCTCCAACCTGGCCGCCCGTTTATGACGTGCAGGTTCTGCATCACCATCATTGGCCCGGAACCGAGCCTGTTTGCCATCTCCAGCGCAATCAGACAGTTCGCCGCATTGCCCTGATACTCTTTCGGTACTATCGTGGACTTGGAAAAAGCGTTGGCCATCCGCCCCGCCAGCTCGAAAGCCTGGAAGCTGCTGAAAATGTTGGATGCCGTCAACTGCGTATCGGCCCTGGCCGCCGCGAGCGCTTCGTTTTCTGGTTTGTTTTCTCCGTTCATAGAGGTCTCCTTTCTCTAATAGCGTGTGTATATTTTTTGATTGCACCGCGCAGCATAAGCGCAGCGCGCAGTCTGGCTTCTTCTTTTGTAGTCAGTTAAATTCCTGCTTGACGCGCCGCGCTTTTCGTGGTAGAGTTGCCTCGCGCCAAGACGCTGTACTCCGTTCTGTAACGGTTTTTCCACGGCCTGGGCCGCCCTGCTACCACCGGGGCGGTCCCTTTGTATTCCGTGCAGGGCATTCTTGGGATGTCTCGGGTTCCAAGCTCCGCGCTTGCAGCCCTGGCGCCCCCGCCCCCAAACGGCCCGTCTGCTTTGGCATTGCTTTTCTGAGGTACGTACAATTCGCATGGCCCAAAAGTGTCTTCACGGAACATTGCGCGATTTTCCTCACGGCATGAACTGCAATTTGGCTTTTTCATGTTCTTTTCACCTCCTTTCTTGTCAAACAACTAGTGCTCGCGGAACCCTGGTCGGCCGCTCTCATCGGCGCTAAAGGCCGGCGCGTTTGCGACCGGGGAGCTAGCGCCGGGGCCCCCACGGTTTCGCACGACTCATCATATATGTTCATAAACTTCTAATACTTTCTTCATTTTCTACATTCAAACGATTATTGCATTTGTGGGAAACAGTCCTGTATAATTAGTCATGATCTGCATCGCCGATGAGTTCGTCGACCGAGCAGCCGAAAATACTTGCCATTTTTCGGATATTTTTCAGCGCCGGCACAACTTCGTTGGACTCCCACTGAGAAATCGACGCCTGCGCGACCCCGACCAGCTTCGCAAGTTTTTCTTGCGAAAGCCTCAACTGTTTCCGAAAATGCTTAATTCTCATAGTTAATCGCCCCTTTCCAACATTTGCCGCATTAATATCGGCCACGGCAATATTTTTGTAATACTGATTATAGTTTTTGGCAATAATTATCTTTGGGCTTGCTTATTTTATAAGTAATGATTATAATTATGTTATTGGAGGTATCTTGATGATTCGCATAAAAGATTTTCGCAAAGCCATGAACCTGAGCCAACAAGAGCTCGCAGACCGTCTCAGCATAACCCAGCCTTCCGTATCCGCCTGGGAGATCGGAACCGCGTTCCCCGATATCCCAAACCTGATTGCGCTGTGCAACCTGTTTGAGGTTTCTCCAAACGACCTCTTGGAGTGGGAGACGGGCGCCGAACCGGTCCTTCTTCGGACCGACGAATTGGCTCCATGTATCATGTTCAGCGACGGTTCTACTGAACCACTCACAAAGAGAGAGGAGCAAATCGTCACCCAAATCTTATTAAAGGCCCGGCGCTTGAAAAGCAAGTTCGATGCAGACGAGGCCGCTGACCAAATGGATTTTGGATCAATAAGAGCGGGAGTGATAGCCGGTTAACCATCAGGCAGGTTGGCAACATCATCTACCTGATCGTTCCGTAGGAAGCTAAGGTCTGACAAGCGCTGCCGCCTACGGCCGGATGTCTAAGCACATTTGCAGGTTGCCAGGAAGCCCTTGAAGGGGCTGGTCGACTGTTGCACGCGTTTGAATTTCACAAGATATCAACGGACCCGAGCATTGATATATGCTATACTGATATTATAAGATATATTAATGTATTTGTCAAGGAAAATATAAATAAATTTATATTATTCATATTCTTTTTTGTCGTCCTGGAGGTACACAGAATGAACAGAATCAAGGAAGCCCGGAAAGCGGCTGGACTCAGCCAGTCGGACACTGCCACTCGGCTCGGCATTACGCAACCGACGGTCTCTGGCTGGGAGAGCGGCGATTACGCTCCTGACATGAGACACATTTCGGCGATGTGCGAACTTTTTTCAGTGACTCCGAATCAACTGCTTGGATTTGGCGACGAAGCCTCGTCTCCCCTCCCAAGCAAGCCTGAAAAAAATAAGCCGTATATCACGTTCAGCGATGGCAATACTGAGCCGCTGGCCCTGGATGAAGAACGGCTGGTTATGCAATTCCTGCTGAAGCTCCGGAGGCAGGACGGCAAGCCAAGTGAATTCGAGACCGATATTTCCGCTCTTGAAAACAAGAGCGGCATCGCCTGAAGAGAAAGCTGACGGAATGGCCAGTCCCTATCGCACTTGAAGCAGTTGCTCTATCGTCGCCCGGAAAGAATGATTGGGCGGATACCATTTGGCTCCGAGGCGGTCGACGCTTTAAACCTTTCGCCTTCTCCCAATACCGAAAGCAACATGTCGTAGTTGACCAGGTACTTCGTGCCTGCCCGGACATAAGGCACCTTGCCGGTCAGCACCATATTGCGCAGCGCGTTGCGGGTAAGGCAACTCCCGGGGTCTTCCTCCTTGAGCTGCGCTAT
>Ga0123353_10017123_pt1 | contig 10632 bp, 5 predicted proteins | sample TergutLab28metaG_3_FD_92763 | JGI IMG/M metagenome (GOLD analysis project Ga0123353, IMG submission 92763) | Labiotermes labralis P3 segment gut microbial communities from Petit-Saut dam, French Guiana - Lab288 P3 | ecosystem: Host-associated > Arthropoda: Insects > Digestive system > Gut ... | reverse complement strand
GTTGGTTATTGGTATGTTGTACTTAATTGTTTATTGTTATGTTGTATGCGGTTGGCTATTGCTATGTTTTATTTGGTTGGCTATTGCTATGTTCTATTTGGCTAGTTATTGCTGTAAGTCCTCAAAGTAAGCAGCCGGGAAGCATGTCCACTATAGATACTATGCTGTGGGCTGGGTGGCCGAAGGATGGTGGTTCGATTCCCCGCAAGTTAGAGATTTTTCTTTCCTCCAAAGTTTCCTGCCTGGGTATAAAGCCCACCCGGCTTTCTGTTCAGTAGGTATCGGGAACTCTTTTCCCGGGGTTATATCGGCCGTGTCATGAAGCTCATTCCTCACTTTCCTATCGTGCCGACTCTCAAAGTAAGTTACAGTCCTTCGTACGTCTTCGTGTCGTAAACAAGAGTAAGTTCAGTTTAACTTCCCTTTAAGTAATATGTAACTAAACCGACCCGAAATAAAAATTTGAAATTTGAGGTTCGGACGGGGTTGATTGTGAAGGCTACTGAACCTTCAAAATAACAAGTTAGGAAATACAGCCTACTTATTTCTGCCACTTTACCACCCACTTGACGCTGACTGCCGTACTAAGAAAAGAACAATGAATGTAAGACTTAAATTTGCGCTATCGCTAAGTATAAGTTAATAGGGTAAAATGACAAAAATTCTTAAACCTCTTATAGTATATATTTGTACATTTTATTGTAATAAAATATGGTGCTGAAAATACAGGAAATCGAAATAAAATGAACATCAGTCTAGAATGAATCAAGACTTTTATATAATTTCGTAACTTCGATCCAAGGAAATAAATTATAACTTTGAAAAAATGTGTAATTTTCAAGTTTAGAGGTCCAAGGTAATTTTTAAACGTAAAAAAAGTAAGGAAATACATACAGGGCGTAAAAAGGGTTTGGTCAGGTGCGTTGAAGGGTGTACGGGTCTATGGCAACAAACATACTGAGTGTAGAAGGAATTTCATTTCTATGTAACGAATTTTGCCCCATTAATTTCTCGATCCATAAATATTCACTGCATTGCGCTTCAGACGCGTCCACAAACGCATATACACGTGTGCTTATGTGAAGGTTTCGTTAGGTTTTCCGATTTCATCCAGAATTAAAATATATAGACAATATGAGTACAACTTTGAAAGTAAAATTTAATAGAAACAGCCTCACGATGATCATATAGTTCTCTCATTTGTACAGGAAAACATACCGAGAGACGGATGAATATATTTAACAGTACTGTCGCAGGATTATACATTCATATAGAAATGATTTCGACAAAAATTTAACACGAGCAAACCATAACAAGTTTCTTCAGAATAGATTATTAATGTTTAAATATAGGAATATAATTCCTTCTCGTGAGTTTAGGCAAGTTACAGGTGGGAGGCGAAGCCACAGCTGAACATCAATTTTTTGATATCGCGATAGTTATTCGGGAGAAACACACCTTCGGAATTGCAGTAATTTTCAGTTAAATGCAAGAAAAATTATGACTGACAAGTGAAAGCGAACTAGTCGGACAAAAACCTGTCCCTGGCCCACCCATCAAACATAGGTCCCACATTAATTGCTTTGTAATTGAGTCTAATGGTATAACTGATTAAAATACACTTACCAACTTCTACATTCAGTAAACGAAATTTGTACATACGAAATTAGATATTGTAAGATACACACAAATGTATTTTGTATATTTTTATAACACAGCACAAATAAATAATGGTGGTAATAATAATTAAAATCAGGTTGCTATCCTAAAATGTAAAGATCAAGATATATAGAACTATAATTTTTCCTGTTGTTTTGTATGGGGGTGAAACTTGGTCGTTGATATTGCGGGAGGAAAGGAAGCTGAGGGTGTTTGAGAACGTGGTGTTGAGGAGAATATTTGGACCTAGAAGGGACGAGGTAACGGGGGAATGGAGGAGATCGCATAACAAGGAGCTAAATGATTTGTACTCCTCACCCAGTATTTTGCGGGTGATAAAATCGAGAAGAATGAGATGGGTTGGGTATGTGGCGCGTATGGGTGAGGAGAGGGTGGTGTATAGGGTCTTGGTGGGGAAACCGGAGGAAAGGAGACCACTGGGGAGATCTAGGCATAGATGGGTGGATAATATTAGAATGGATCTCCAGGAGGTGGGATGTGGGCATATGGACTGGGTTGGGCTGGCCTAGGATAGAGACAGGTGGCGGACGCTTGTGAGTGCGGTAATGAACCTTCGGGTTCCGTGAAATGCGAGGAATTTCTTGACTAGCTACAAACCAGTTAGCTTCTTAAGAAGGACTCTGCACCATGGAGTAAGTAAGTAATAATAATTAAAATAGTTGGCCGAAATAAGTGCTTAAAATGCATTTTAGCGCGCAACATGATAACATGCACGAAATTAAAATTGGAAAAATTTTCTTGTTTTTCTTCTTCAGCGTCCTAGATTAAGCCTGCTGGCCTAGTTCTACCACAACATTTGTAATTATTCTCTCGTATGAAGTAAATGTCCTTGGAAATTGCATAGAGCTTCTGGCGTAAATTTAAGTTCTTTTACAGTAGTTGACTTTTTCGCCCTTCTGAGATACTGGGCGACGTAGATTATTTGTTGTTTGTAATATTTGTTATTTAAAGTAATTATTGCCTAATTAATCCATGTCATTATTAAAGGCAGAGGCAGAAGTAGATCTATTTTGCAACTCCTCTTAAGTTTCAGATCTTACAAAGAATTTCCTTAAAATAGGCGACTGGAAGAAGCCAAGACGCCCTCATTTTTCCAGGCGCTAAGCTGTGTATGGCGACGGTAGTGATACGCAGCAAAGCACAGGACGCACACCCACAGTCGGCCACTCTTAGCACCATACCCTTACACAACAAGACATGCTGCCACAGAACTAGGATTGTATGACGAAAGCAATCAGTAACTAGTTTTTAAAAGTGACTTTAGCAAGGAAAGTGTAGCTCCCTGAGGATGATCCTTGGATCGAAAAATGTCGGAGCAATTTTAGTGTTTTAATGTGAAAAGGTTTTATGTATGTGCATCAGTTGGTATACTATTAAATAATTCGGCGATATGGACGGTGCAGCAACAAGAATAATAACTGTATCTCTAGTTACGTGCAGTCGCCAAATTGCTGCCAGTGCAGCTCCAGTTATTAGAATAAATTTGCCACATAAAACCTTCAAGATGTGCATTTTCACAGTTACGTATAATTGTCAAAGTATAGCAGCAACATTTAGAATGGAATATTTTAAGCTTTCATATGATTTATACAAGTACTAAATTTTCTCATTAGAATTTAAATGTTCTTGTTGCCTCTGGTGGTTCATTAACTACGAAAATAAGACTAGAAATCATATTTATAATTTGCGAGGCGTCCATTTCAGATTCCACAAAAAAATTCGAACACTTTTAGATCTGCGATTACACAAATTTCAAGATTCGTTATTAACCTTTAGGCACCATACATCCTATATATAGGGCAGACGTGCCGCTTCTCTCCACAGAACACTTCTTGTATATTTAGTTAACAATATATTGAATGATTTTTTTAGACTTGCTTGCACCATCTCCGTTTATTCCCCTACAAAATGTCGTGTATTTCATAATGATACCTTTTTTTAGGTTCATAAAATATTCACATTTTACATAAATAGTGTGCTGAAATTTAAATGTCCAACTCCAGGACCAAACGATTAATGACACATAACGTAATTTCTGTGTTGGATCAATGCACAGCCGTCATGTTTGGATTATTTGCAGCAGAAAGTTGGAAAATACAGTCTTAAGGATACGGCTGCCTATAACACGATACGAAAACCAATTACTTTCCAAATGTCTTTAGGTACTGACACTTGAAATTTAATTTGTCTCCTGATTGTTTATATTTATGTTCTGTATCCTGCTGGTGTTTTGTTTTTGGTATGTGTGTGTGTGTATGTATGTGTTTGTGCGTAAGAATTTGTCGCTGACATAGTTTGGGGATGTTGAGAATAATAGTGCTGAGAAGAATATTTGGACATAGAAAAGAAGAAGTAAGTGGAGGGCAAAAAAATTGCAATATGGGAGGCTGCATAATTTGTTTCTTTTCTCAGATGCAGTTATTCACGATGCTAAAGCCAAAAGCGATCACATTCTCAGGGCATGTACTACGCATGAGAGAATGCGCTATTATGGCATACTAACTTCTTTTGTACGGTCTTCAAGGATATAAACGCCTTTGTAAGCACTGACACGAAAGGGGAAAGTAATGTTACTGTCAATCCAAAGTAAGTAACCTGGGAGCATGTATAGACTCCATTATTTTGGCCTAGTTTAAGTACCGGTGACCATCTGTCTTGTAAATGTAACGTAATACGGGTTCAAAAATGCCTGACTTTTCATGAATGGGTAATAACCATTAACTTCTGAAGAAGGTCCCGTCTGCTAGGTTTTAGTTCCTTACTGAATTGCCAAGTTAGTGATGGTGAGTTTTCCACACGAATTTTATAAACGCACTTGCATATCTTAAATAAATACGAGGTACAGGATCGTATCTACGCCCGTGTATCAGTGACCTCTGCAACTTGGCAAAGCCTGGCTTTGAATGGAATGAAAGAGCCCATTTAGAAAATTACCTGGGAAATAAAAATATTTATGGGCCATTGGCACGGCAGTTGCTGGGCAGATGATATCCGAAAACCGGACTGAGGAACGCTTACCTCCGTCCTTCTAATTGGTACTGTAGCGTCTTCTCATGTTCTTCGAAAAGGCTTTACGTCTTTGTCAAATTGAACATTTCAGTTAAAAATTAATATTTTCGTTAATGTGTGTCATCCCTGTTGTGTCAATATCGATATGTGACAACAAATAAGATAATGCATACACAACACTTTATTAAGGTGATAAAAAATGCTACATTTTTCGGATATGTAAAACAACCATCATCAGGATTCATATTTCTGAAGTTTGTAAAGAAGGAAATCCTGTGGCTGTAGGTATATGATTTCCTTTCGTACACACATCAGAAATACTAAGCATGATTATGGTTGTTGCACACAACCGAAACATGTCGATTTTTTATCTCAGTAAAGTTTTGTGTATATACTGATTTTCAAATTTATTGTCAGATACCTTTAAATTTGGGGGACCGCGGTGACACAGTGGTTAAGGTGCTGTGCTACAAATCAGAAGGTCGATGGCTCGATCCCAGCTGGTGTCCTTGGAATTTTTCATTGACATAAAATCCTTCTGATCGCACTATGGCCCTGGGGTCGACTCAGCCTCTAACAGAAATGAGTACCAGGAGCATTTCCTGGGGGTAAAGGCGGCCGCTGCGTAAGGCTAACAACCTACCCCCATTCTGTGCCGTTGTCACGAAATCTGGGAACCTTAACTTACTGGAACCCTCTGGGCCACTCCAGGTCTCTAACGGGACTGCTTTACCTATATCTTTAAAGTTAGCTTATAAATCGGTCAGTATTGTTAATAGGTATAGTTTGCACAACCGGAAATTGGTTCTCGAGAGATGCAGGAATTCATCACGATACGAAACAATAAGTGATAGGCGTTTTTGTTTCACACTTAACTTTGACTCCCCCATTAATCCGTGTCCCAGTTCGAAACGGTTAGTGGCCGAATTGGCACCTAAGAGCCTGGGATCATTCCCACATCACTGCTTTTGTAACGTGTGATGAAAATGTGGATTCAGTACAGAATTATAGTACAGTACTTCGCAACTGAAGGCCACTTTCCATTCCTTCTATAAGCCATAATAATCTCCCGTCATTGACTAGATAAGATCGACCCATTTAAGGATGCAGTATAAAGAAAATTTCTCCACCGCTTCTAAAATATTGTGGGAAGACTAAATATCAGGACGGATTAGATTTTAACGGAGAAAATTAACTGTGTTGTTTGCGGATGGTGTTTGTTTTTGGGGTGATAATATTAAAAATTATAGCCCCCTTGCCATACTAGAGTATTTCTTTTCTCTGTTCTTATCGACTCTTACTCATGTGCGTAGAGTGTCCTCTGTCTTGTGGTTGGAAAGTTTTACAATAATTTGTTTTCTTTTACTAATATGACCTGAGTATATGCCTGGAATGATTGAATAAAACAGCGAATTTGAGAGGCGATAATTGAGTACCAACTCTACTTACAAATTTCAGTTCCTTGGGTTATAAATTTACATGTGTGATACTTGGTCTCCAACGCTAAGAGAGATACATAGACTGGCAGTGTTAGATTACAGGGTTATGTGGAGCTGTAGTTTCGGCCTTCGTGTGCTGTTGTGTTAACGTGAGGTGGATTGCTATTTAAGTTTCTGATGTTTCGACAAAACATATCGGTCCCATCTTCAAGGTTCAAGCAGTCCAGTGCAAACTGCTTGACCACTGAAGAGTGGACAGATATGTTATTCAGAACCTTCGGTAACCAACTACCAACTTACGCAGCGTAACACCTGAGAAGAGCAAAGGCCTTGTCTGGTGGAAGTGCTTGAGTGTAGGATTGGGTACATTAGGTTAAGGATGGAGACCGGTGTTAGGTTGTTCCTAACAGAGGAATGAATCTTCCGGTTTCATAAACCCGGAGTTTTCTCGTCTGTGTGAGGAAGTGTTAGCCTCCCACGAGAGACTCCGCTCGATGGAGTTAGTTTGTATGCTAGTTACGACTCACAAACTGTGTTAAATCGAAGCAAGAAGCAGGCTCGGTCCCTAGCCTAAGGAAAAAAGCTTGAAATTTGGGGATTGGACAGAAATATGCTCGTAAAATGACTGGCGATAAAGAACACACATATTCATGAATTCAGCAAATTCGAATCGGAGACTGGTGCTGGTGTACGCCATTCAACGCCTTAAAACACAGAGTCACAGATTCGAGGTATATATGGAAATACTGAAAGGAACCGGTGTTCTATGTAATCATTAAATGGCAAAGATATGTTCTAGCGGTTTCTATTAACTGCGATTTCGTGTATCCTTTAGTTTCGTATTCTACCATACCTTCCTTTTTTTTCTCTCTCCATCCCTCCTTTTCCGCGCCTGACTGCATGGCGGGTTGCCTTCCTTCCTTGGACAGGATCAGCTCGGATTCAGCACGCTGGTAGCCTAGCTCTTAGGCGCTATAACTCTGCACGGGCTGCGTAGTTTTTACGACGTGTGCCAGATGGCAGGAGTAAAGCACGTGGAAGAGTGGAGTGAGAATACTCCAGCAGCAGCTAGAGCCAAGATTGATGACTGGATTCATTTAATCTCTTTCCTTCTGAAACCGTATGATCGAATTACTGCGTTTCTGGCATATAGTCACAGGATTGTAAAATATTTTTTCATGTCTACGGATTTCAACAGTAGTAAAGGAATGAGATGTCATTAATTCGACATCACAGGTTCATTGCAGCTAATCATCCGATTTCGTGACTTGATGTCTCTTCATGAAGAAAATAATTGACATTTTATTTTTTTCTCTCTTACCTGTGTTGTGTATTTTGTGCGACTTGGTTTGTAATGTTAAAGGAAGAACAGAATTTGGTCCTATCATAGAATTAATGCTAATAAAAACGATTCGACACAGCAGGATTCATGAATGTCAAAAACAAGAAATAGAAATTTGCATAACGAGGAACTTCATAACAGCCACCATTCACCTAATGTTGTCACGGTCATGTATTTAAAAATTACAACCACCAATTCGCGGTTTGGTCAGTAGAATTCGTGATGTTTTCAAATCTTGGCCCGCAGTGTGGCTATTCTGATTGCATATATTATTTGCTAATGTGGCCGAAACATGTAGCGCGTCTTTGATCAGATATGCATAAAAAGTCTTTGATCAGTGAAACCCAAAAGAAAGCACCATTTCAAAACATAGGAGTAGGTGAGACGGTGATATTATCGTGCAGTTTAGAGAAGCAGCTTTAAGGTCTAGATTGGATGAAACTGGCTCATAATAGGATTCCTTAGGCTTTTTGTAAAAGATTTCAATTTCTACAAACCTTATGATTAATATTAACATTTTCAGACAAATCCTATAATTTGGGGGGGGGGTCACTCTTAAAATTATGTTCATATAGTTTTAATGTTTGCTCTTAACTTTCCTGATATTTTAAAGCAGTTTTCTTCTACAACAACATAAAATTATGAAACATAAACCTACGTTGTAGTTTCATCCGGTACACCGGCCCACCTTGCCATGAGATAATGTTTCAGTGATCTGTTCTTCTTACAACATCGCAAAGAATTATCGCATTTCTTGCGGTATTTTCCTTCAAATTCAATTTTTTTCTTTCTCCGTTTCCACTAACTCCACTCTTTTTCACAAATGTTTCAACAGGTGAAAACTGTCTTGCTTCTACAGTTAAGCCACAGTCCTATCATTACATTAACGTGAAATATCGACGTTTTAAATTTGTTAACCGTACAGATTGTTTTATGTGTTTGAATTTTTAAGCTGTATGTATTTTTGTACTGTCACAATAAAAAGCTAAAGCCAAGCGTATTTATGATGGCCTTCTCTGCCATTGTGCGATGAGAGACAAAAGTCTGGCATTTAAAAAGTTTTGTACATCTACAGATAATTTTATCTACAGCAACGTTGCAAATTTTGTAGATGTTAGAATTTTATTAAAACAAACCTTTGTGAGAATTTTAGTATTATGTGTAATAAATAAGAGATAAATGAGAACAAACGTATTTGAGTAATATTGCCGCTTTCAGTTAACTGTAAGGCCTGTATGGCCCACTTATGCTGCGTTTCTCGACAGTGTGGTTCGCCATTACGAAATGATTGCCGATCCTTGACACAGAGGAAGACGACTTCTTAAGAATTTTTCCTACAAAATTAATGTCTACACATACGTTGGCAATTACACATTTCCTTTCTTTCTTGTGAAATAGTAAATTACAAATAGATTAATAATACATTAACCTTTTAAAGCCTAATTGTTACATTATGCACCAACATATTTGACAGTCAACAACTGTACGCTCTGCCGACACAGTATTTACAATTTTTTATATTTATCTGAGAACAAACAGCGACTTGTGCCACTTACATCGTAAACTAATTGGTTTTTATAACCGAGATGAAAAGTGTTTACTGCGCAGTACGAAATGGGTCTTTAAATAAAGCAGTCTGCGCTTCGTCTTTAAAGGGTTAAACCATACTAATGCCATACGTTTTCCTAAGGATTAGTTATTGTTAAGACACTGTTCTCGGAATAAGCAAAGATATATGCTAAACACATTGATGTGTTTTTATGTGTTTATGTTCATACCGTGCATATTGATTAATAAATGTTTATTATATACCAACATATGCACAAATAAGTAGTGTAAATTTACATGAAAATTACTCTGACGTGTTTTGGTGTTAATACACCATCTTCAGGGAGTTTACAAGTTGTGTTTACTCCTGACCAGCGAACCACACAAACCTAACCAGGAATTACATATGCGGCCACATTTACCAACATTTTATCATAACGACTCAATACTATATTTCATTTTATCATTTTAATAATTCATAACTTTAGCTAACACAACTGTAAGCTCCCTGAAAATGGTGTATTAACACCGAAACATGTCGGAGTAATTTTAATATAGATTTACACTACGTTTTTGTGCATATGTTGGTGTACAATAAACAATGATGTGTATTTTCTTGGAGGTCAGAAGAGAATTTTAAATATTATTCAGTAAAGACGTTTTCTTCAATATTTGATGAAAGTAACTACTAACGAATTAAAAGTAACTTCTTAAGTTTTAAGCCCAGAAGGAAATACTTCATTCATTCATTCATTCATTCATTCATTCGTTTCTTTGAAACCTTGACAATAATTTTAAATTTTGTAACTAAAGACAATATTAATGTTTTTACTCATTTTACAATTAATTAATTAATTAATTAAGGAAAAAATTAAATTACCTTATTCTAAAATTAAATTTGAGGTAAATGACAATAAATTAGTGCAGTTAAAATTCTGAATCAGTCTGTACTCAGAGCCGAAATTTGAAACCAGGTCCTCCCGAACAAAAAAAAAAGGGGGCAAGGACTGGCACACTAAGATTCGACGATCCGTATTCTGACAGCTAAAGTACATTATGTCGAAATATTTGTGTCAGATCCTTTGGAACCCGAGTGTACTCCTATGATTTCCGTTGAATTTACCGCAGTTACACATCTGTACAAAATTTGAGCCAGATACAGAAGATAAATGACAGTCCTGACTGTGTAAAGTATGGTTATCATCTGCACATTTATGTCTTACCCCAGTGACAATTGACTTATACTTGTAAATATATCTGTATACAAAGTTAAAGATAAAAATCAATATAATGGCCTAGTATATGAAAAGTAAGAAATTATAGAGTTTCTTTGGGAAAACTTCGTAAAGAACGTAACGATGAAGAATATTTCCGGTGGATATAAATATTTCTGGATTTCTTTCAGTGGTGAGGTTTTGTACTATTTGTGTTAAAACTTGTGAATTTCGCTCCAGTAGCATTAGTACAATGTCAAACAAGACACTGTGCAACCACACTGCACCTTATTTAAGTAACACACCAACAAGTGCATATATATAATTTTTAATAATTTAAATTTTACATTAAAACACTTAAAACGCTCCTACATGTTTCGATCATACGATCATCCTCAGG
>Ga0123353_10017122_pt1 | contig 10633 bp, 10 predicted proteins | sample TergutLab28metaG_3_FD_92763 | JGI IMG/M metagenome (GOLD analysis project Ga0123353, IMG submission 92763) | Labiotermes labralis P3 segment gut microbial communities from Petit-Saut dam, French Guiana - Lab288 P3 | ecosystem: Host-associated > Arthropoda: Insects > Digestive system > Gut ... | reverse complement strand
ATTATTATCAAGTATGACAACTGTTATTACAAAGCTTCTGTTATTTATTGCCACATGATAATATGTTCCGGGAAGATTATATAAAAAATTCGACGAAAAATAAATATTGTATAACCCCTCTGTATCATAAGATACCAACGGCGCTTCTTTCCCTTTATAAAACGGTAGTAATATATTGCTATCGTTCTTTATTACTTTTACCGTATCAACAAAGCTTTTTTCGTAATAATCAATTATCTCCGCAGATTCATCGTCATTATCTTTAAATGATATTTTATCGGGGTTTGCCTCATTTATCCAATTTATCATTTCGTCATAATAATTAAAATTATGATCGACAACAAACGGTGGCGTTGAATGTATTGATGAATCTTCCAAAGAATCATTTGATATGTGATTCCCCGGCTGTAAGACATCTGCATTTCTGTTGTTATAATAAATAACAACTCCAAACGCGATACCTGAAACAATCAGCAGTGACAGTATGATGTATAATTTTTTCATTTTGCTTGCCTCCAAATTTAAAATAATTTTTAGCGGTATTAATTGCGATAAAAGAATTAATACCAATGTGCGGATTTTGAATTCAAATGGCTATAAATATCCCGTTTGCATTCTGCACATATTATTACCGATGTAATATTTTGCTGCGCATTATACATAATGCAAGATTCCGGTCTTGTAGATTTATTGTGTTTGGAACATAAAGCGATAATACATTTTCCTGCATTGTCTAGTTGACAATAATGATCAAGACTGGTCAGCCCCTCGGAATATTGATGGCATAATTCATGGAGCAACACCCCCTTGGAATCCCTGGCCCTGTTAGCTATTGAGCGTTCAAGCATCGCAACTTTGTAGCCTGATGAACCACCGCCTTCGTAAATAGTGCCATTCTTTGTATATCTATGCCCTGACCATATTACATTGGTTGTCTCACCGCTTCCTGTTTTATTAAAATAACCGAATAATGTATTCAATTCCGTACATGCAGGGGTGTGAGGGGACAATGTATTCAAATTAGTGGTGGTTACCGTACCCTTGCAATTATCCCCCGACGATTTGTTATTAATGCAATAAGCGGGTGTCTGAGTAGAAACTTTTAGTCTTAGCTGCTGCATTAACGCCTGGCTTACCGCGTCTTGATATCCCTTTATATCCTTAGTGGCGGTTGGGTTGTTGTTCCCGTAATAAAACTTTTCGTACCCTGTGTCAAAATAATTGTATACCGCCGCTTTATATTTAACTTTTTCAAGAAGCCATTGTTGTGTAGGGCTGTTATTGGCGGTTCCCAGTCTGATTTTACTATCTGTTGTATTTAAGGTGAATATAGTATTTACCCCCGCATCTATACTGCATTTCGGCTTTATGGAAATTGTTTCATTGCTGTTTTTTATAAACCTGAAATACTGTGCGCCCGGGTAACTTGCGGAATTATCAGTAAATAAAGCCAGCTCTGCATTGGGTTGGGTATTCATATTTACAACATCTACCCGCAAATTCGTATTATTCATCGGTATCATCTGAAAATACGCCGTTGTAAGACTGCCCGACATTAATTTTAGTTTGAATTGCTGGTTTGTATTCCCTGTGTAAGCGCCTTGCTGCAACCTAGAGCCTGAATTGGCATTCGGCACTTCCATATATTTGCCCGTTTGTTTACTTCTTAAAAAATATACGTCTCCGTCAGTATATGGCGTCACCTCTTCAAGCTCCCATTGTTTGTTCGCTTTTGTACCAACATAATTATAATCCCATAACTGTATGTTTGCCGCGCTCATAGACGCTCCCGGAACTTCAAATACCTGATTCGGGACATTGGCGCAGCATTTAGGAACTATGCGGTATGAATTGTTCCCGCAATCCGTAAACTTAAAGCGCTGCGCTTCCAGATACGCTGTAGTGTTTGCCGTACCGATTTTTATTGGCGTGGCATTCCCCGTCCACATATTGTATACGTCAACGCGGAGCGTAGTCGCGTTCATCGGCGTCATTGTATAGTACGCGCTAGCGCCGCTTCCTTCAACTAACGTCAACTTGAATTGTTGTTTTGTAGCGCCCGAAAACGCCGCTTGCCGTACGTTTGAGCCGGAGGTCGTCCCATTTGCTTCCATATACATACCGGAATTTACATTCCTTATGTAATAAATTCCGCCGCTTTTAATTGATGTCATTACCGCCGCGCTTGCCTCAATTTTCCCTGCATTGAACGCCGTCACAAAGACAATAAGCGCGACGGACAGAGTGAAGATGCTTTTAATTGATTTTCTCATATTATTATTTCCTTTCTTTTATAAAAATGTTAATATTCGTGCGTGGTTTTCGCTACGGGCAATTTTGCCGGCCCTCCTTTTTATTTGATTTTTTGAACATATATACAATAACATATTTTTTGCCGCTTTTCAACTCTGTTGAGTATATTAATATATTCTATAGCTAATGTAAAATCCGCTGAAAAACCGATACAATATATATGGTGGGGTGATGCGGATTGGATCAGGGTTTTAATATGCTTGTGGGTATGAGGATTCGGCAGACAAGAGAGCTGCTTTCCCTTTCCCGTGAAAAATTCAGCGAAAAATGCAGTATTTCAAGCAGTTTTCTCGCCGATATCGAGCGCGGCAAAAAAGGCTTGTCCGCCGAGACATTATATAAAATATGCATCGGCGCGGATATTTCCCCATCTTATATTATTATGGGGGATGATTTTTCAAATAATGTTTCCGCAATTACAGAAATCCTAAGCAAAATGGAACCAAAACACATAGATTCAGCAATAAACATTCTAAAAGAATTTGTTAAAGCGGTTAAATGAAAAATTTTCCTTGACATCCGCCCGATTTGGTAGTAAAATATAGAGACCGCAACGCGCAATCTGCATTTTGTGCTGCGCGTATGCGGAATATTATCCTTACCCCGGCCGAATCCCGGGGTCAAAGACCAAAAGGAGGTGCAGCGAATGTCAAACCGCAATTTTGAAACGGTCATGGTTTTTTCCGTCGCGTCGGGCGAAGAGGCCAAAACGACCCTCGTGGAAAAATTTAGAGCCCTGATCGAAGCCAACGGCGTTCTTGACAGCGTTGACGAATGGGGCCAAAGGCGTTTGGCCTACCCTATCAACGACGAGACGGAAGGCTGGTATGCGCTTTACAATTACGAGTGCGGGCCCGATTTCCCGTCGGAACTCGACCGTCAGGCCAAGATCACGGACGGGGTTCTCCGTTCCCTGATAATCAAGAAAGATTAAGAGAAGAAAAGAGGAGAAGATTATGTTAAATTGCGCGGTTTTAATGGGCAGGCTCACCGCCGACCCGGAGCTTCGCACGACCAACACGGGCATTTCCGTAACGTCCTTTACCATCGCCGTAGACCGTTCCTTTACTAAAGCCGGCGAGGAAAGGCAGGCCGACTTTATCGACATAGTCGCATGGAGGCAGACGGCGGAATTTGTCACAAGGTATTTCCACAAAGGCTCTATGATAGCCGTCCAGGGCGCCATACAGACAAGGGTATATGACGATAAACAGGGTATCAGAAGAAAGGCGTTCGAGATTATAGCCGACAATGTCAGCTTCTGCGGCTCAAAGAGCGAATCCGACAGGTCGAACCTGTCCCCGCCGCCATATGGCGAAAAAACAGCGGTTCAGCAGCCTTACGCCGAAAAGGCGGCGTCCCCCGCGCCCGCGCCGTCGTACCAGTCAGCGGGGGCTGAAGAATTTTCGGAGGTTCTGCCCGCCGAAGACGATTTGCCATTCTAATCACGTAGGGGCGATTATTAATCGCCCGGAAATTTTACAAATATTTTTCAAGGAGGCTAATAAATGGCTTACGATAGATCCGACCGCGGCGATTACCGTCCCGGCAACAGGAAAATGAAAAAAAAGGTGTGCAGCTTTTGCGTAGAAAAGTCGGAATTTATAGATTACAAAGATTCCGTCAAGCTGCGCCATTTTATGTCAGACAGGGCTAAGATTTTGCCCAGGCGCATAACAGGCACCTGCTCGAAACACCAGAGAGAGCTTACCACCGCCATAAAACGCGCACGGTACATCGCGTTGCTGCCGTATACGGCAGACTGACGAGGGGTCAGGAATTAGGATTTAGGATCAAAAAAACACGTCTTTTTTAAGAAGGCGTGTTTTTACATTAAATTCCTAATTACTCGCTAATGGCACATCCTCCGACAGAGAATCAAAAAATATAATATTATTCCTCTCCGCGTAATGCCAGACAAGGCCGAAAATCTCCGCGCAGTCGGCGCAGGCCATATAAAGCTGTCCGTTGTCCCTGAAAACAGGCGCCCCCAGCTTCACGTCCCCTTCGCTTGTGTCGGCTATTTCGCTGCCTTCGCGGAATGTGGCGCCAATTTTATAAAATTTTATGTAGATGCTGTCCTCGTCCCGTAAAACTGTTCCGCCCGCGAACTGCGCAAGGGAGCCGAAGGCGCAGAACCATTCGCCGCCTATGTTTTTCGGGTACCAGTTCCGCGACGCAAGCTCAGGGATCATGCCTTTAAAAGCCATTTTCGGCCAGTCATACACAGGAGCCAGAGCATAAGGGTAAATCTGATCTTTTTCTTTATCCAAAATAAACTCGTCGGCTATTCGCCCGTCCTCCATATAGGCCGTAAATCTGATTTTCGCCCCGTCAACCTCGCAGATAGTATACATATACTGCTTTTCCTCCTGCGGGTGAAAAGCCGAATGCCATATCTTGCGGCAATTCGAGTGGTAAATATTGCGCCCGCCGTTCCCCATGATATAATGCACCACACCCTCGGAGGGCCTGTCGAGCATCTCCTCGTTTTTTATGGGGTATGTCCGCGCAAGGGAATGCTCATGCCCCGCGACAAGGATGTCAAGGCTTCCCTCCTCTATCCCCTTGCGCAAAAACGGGTATGCGTCCTCGTTTGTGCCTTCGGGCATAAGCGGGTAGACAGGTAAGTGGTAAACCCCGATTTTCCATTGTTTGCCCGTATTTTGGAGGCCGTCATAAAGCCAGCCGTTGACGGCTTCGGGGGAGTTTATCCCCATTACCGCAAAATGCGCGTTCCCGTAGTCGAAAGCGTAATTTTCGCCCGTCAAACCCTCCGGCCCGTTCAGCGGGTATGAATTTTCAAACTGCCCGGCGAAAAACACGGCGCGGGGCAGGTAAAACTTGCCCGCAGGGGAGGGCAGATAGGTCAGGTAGCCCCTGTTGTCGTGGTTGCCCGTGCACATCATGTAGGGGACGCTTTCTATGTAGCCCTTCATGCCCTCGAACATGCCGTTCCACTGTATCCCGTTCTGCCCGTTGTCGCAGTTGTCCCCCGCCGTCAAAATGAAGCGGATATCGGGGTGTTTTTCAAAGACCTGCTTCAAAAGGCTTTTGACGGGCTCATATGACGGCTTTTCCCAAGGGGATGAGCATTGATGATCGGATATCAGCAAAAACTTGAATTTGTCAAGGTTTTCCTCTTGTGTGGCAAAAGAAAATTCCTCGCTTCTGGTCATATCGTCGCCCACAGTATAAAAATACCGCGTCCCCGGCTGTAAATCCGGCGGCTTCGCGCAGTGCATATGGCTGACGTCGATGTCGGACTCGAAAACCTTTGTAAAAGCCGCGCAACGCTTGTAGGGGTTAGGGGTTAGAGGATAGGGATTAGGAGATTCGATACCGTTTACGGTGGATTTTTTGTCATTTTCGTTTTCTTCGCGGTAGAGCATATAACCCCCCGTCACGTCGGTCGAGGTCCGCCATGTTACGGCATAATCCCTCCTGCTGTCGCCGCAGATTGAGAGCATTATGTGGTCGGGGGAATGGGTTGAACCGCAGTCGGGCTTTGGTTTTGTTTCGTTGGGCATTGAAAAACCTCGTTTTAATATAAAATTTAAGGTGTAAAATGTAAAAATTCATGATATTATATCAACGCTTTTATAAATTTTGACAAATATCGTCAATTAACATAATGTTCACGTATGCGCAACGATATGTTCACGGGGGGGGGTAAAATCGTTAATAAAACAATTTATAAAAGTGAGAAAAAACAATGATAGTGTCTTTATTAGAATTATTAGCCGATATGCTGATAGCTTTACTCCCCGCTTTGGGAGTATTTTTACTTAAATTTGTAATACCCGTATCATTACCGGTAATTATCATGCATCATGTTATCGAAAAAAGGATACCCGAAATCACGCTTCCGACGATGCGCATTATATTTTTAATTATTCCCTTATGTTTGTTTGCCATGGTGTCAATATTTTCGTTATCGGAAAAGCCGTCTTTATAATTCCACATTACAATATGTCTTAACTTATCCATCATCGCGCCTCCAGCTTGCGAATAATTCATCAAGGGAGTCGTATACCTTGGCTGTCCCGTTTGAGATTGCGTTATCAATTTCAGCGGCGTCACGCAAAAGCGCGTCTGCGTAAGCCGGCTCCGCTATAATTTCGCGCATAGGGAGCTTGCCTTGGATAATGATTGCTTTAAGAGTATCATTTAATAAACCGCTTCCTCATACCAAATATCATGCATAAGCTCATACCGCTCAAGCGGCAGCCCCGTATAGGCGCAGTTCGAGGTGCAAAATATGTAGCCCGCGCCGCCTTCCATGCCGTCGCGTATCGAGCGGCGGATATCGGCCGTGCATTCCTCTTCCGAGCCTGTCTGCAGCAAGCCGCAGTTCACGTTGCCGCAAATCGCGACTTTATCCCCATAAAGCCGCTTTATTTTCTTCAGGCTCACGCCCGCCTGCGGGTCGATTGAGTGGAGGGCGTCGGGCCTGCATTCGACCATCTGGTCAATAATTGGCATAATGTTGCCGTCGGTGTGCTTTATGGTGTAAAAGCCCATTTCGCGGTAGCTTTTTACCGCCTCACATAAATACGGCGTGACAAACTCCCCGAACTGCTCCGGGCTGAAGAAGGGGTTGACATTGAAGCAGTAATCAGAACACATGGCGAAGCCGTCAAGCAGCCCCTTGTGCTTCGCGAGCTTTTCGGCGCGGTTCAGACAATAGACAAGCCTTATGCCCGCTTCGCCTTTTACACCCTCCGGGTCCTCGTACATCCTCACGCTGAAATCGGTCATGTTGTCCCCGCCGGGAATGCTGAACGTAGGGTCGTTGTCCGTCAGGAGGAAATATTTGTCCCCGCTTTTTTCCCGTATCGCCTCCGCCAGCCGGACGAAATTGTCATGGTCGCCGGGGTTGGCGTGTATGAAAATCGCGCTGTGGTGGTATTTTTCCGCCGCCATTATGTGCGTGTCGGCGATGTCATTGATGTGCGCCTTTTTTTCCGACGCGCTCATTTGGTCCCACTGGCCGTATTTCCGCTGGGACGGATGAATCTTGCCGAAGCTTTCCATAGTCAGGAAAAAAACAAGCTCAAAATGCGGCACACGGCCGGGGACAGGCTCGCGCTTTAATGTCTTAATAAATCTTTCGCGTTCGGTCATATATTTCCATCCTTTAAATTTTTTTATGTCTTTATCTTATAGCCTAACCTGCCCGTTTCCGCGAATAATATATTTATAAGAAACCAGCTCAGGCAGCCCCACCGGCCCTCTCGCGTGCAGTTTTTGCGTCGAAATGCCGATTTCAGCCCCGAAGCCGAACACCCCGCCGTCGGTGAAGCGGGTGCTGGCGTTGATGTAAACGGCGGCGGAATCAACGCCCTGCGCGAATTTTTCCGCTGACGCATAATCCTCCGTCACAATGGCGTCGCTGTGCTTAGTGCTGTATTTGTTAATATGCGCTATAGCCTCGTCAGGGGATGCGACCACTTTTGCCGCGATTATGTAATCGCTGTATTCCGTATAGAAATCATCGTCTACGGCGGGGGTGCAGCCGGGAATCACGGCGCAGACGGCTTCGTCGCCCCTTATCTCCACGTTCTTTTCGTCAAGGCGCTCTTTTATCCGTATTAACGCCGTTTCGGCTATGCCCTTATGCAACAAAAGTGTCTCGCAGGCGTTGCAGACGGAAGGACGTGAGGTTTTCGCGTTGAAAACGATATCGGCGGCCATTTCTATGTCCGCGCTTTCATCCACATAAACATGGCAGTTGCCCGCACCCGTTTCGATAACGGGGACTGTGGAATTCTGCACCACGGCATTTATAAGCCCTGCCCCGCCCCGCGGTATCAGAACGTCAACGTATTTGTTCAATTTCATAAGCTCTGCCGCCGTTTCCCGCGAACAGTCCTCCAATAGCGAAACCGCGTCCTCCGGCAGCCCGGTTTTCGCTATGGCGGCGCGGATAATGTTCACTATTGCGATATTTGAATTTATAGCCTCCTGCCCGCCCTTTAAAATCACAGCATTTCCGGATTTAAGCGCAAGCGCGGCGGCATCGGCGGTGACATTGGGCCGGGATTCATATATGATTGCGATAACACCCAAAGGAACCGTTATTTTTGTCAATTTCAGCCCGTTCGGGAGCGCGCCGCCGCCCGTAACCTTGCCCACGGGGTCGGGCAGGGCGGTGATTTCCCCAACCGCTTTCGCTATGCCCTCGATCCGCTCGGAATTGAGCATAAGCCGCTCCTTCATGGCCGCGGTCATGCCGTTTTTGTCGGCGTTTTCCAAGTCTTTCCCGTTCGCGCTTATAATATCATCCGAATTTTCGAGCAAAGCCGCGGCTATTTCTTTCAGCGCGCCATTTTTGGTTGCGCTTGACGCCGCCGCCATCAGGGTTTCGGCAGATTTTGCCTTTGTGCCGATTTTTTCCAGTATTTCGTTCATATTAGCAGGTAGCCTCCTTTTTTAAAAGGCTTGTAATCACGTAAAAACGCCGATTACAAGCCTTATGGTTATGAGAATTTAATTATACTTCAGCAATCAAGCAATCCTACAATTGAAAACGCATCATCAATAATTTTGGGAACATTTGCTATCGGGCCGTCATATTTTATGCCCTGGGCAAGCGACACGATATTCGTTATCAGCTCCACAAGCCTTCTTATGAATGAAAGGATGGTTTCCATAAAGGTGGGGATTTCCTGTGAATCCAATAAAACGCCGCATTTGGTACACCTCAGCTCTTTATACCCTTTTTCGTTGAAGATGCTGGTCTGAGTTACGATAATCCATTCGCCTTTGTCGTGCCCTGTAGCGATTATGTCTTCCGTCTCTTCAGCCTCGCATACTTCGCAGACGCGGCTCGCCAACCCGTTTTCTGTGCAAGTGGCCTCGATTTCAACAGTCCAGTCGCCGCTGTGGCCTAAAGCTGCTACCAGCACGTCGCCGCACCGCAGGCAGACTTGAGGAGTCGTGCAAGTCGCTTCATCGCCGGGATCGTGAGAACCGTTAGCGTAAAGGATTTCAGTCCGGAGCAGCGCGTCGCAGTCGGCGCATAAAATCTCTTTTGAACCGTTATCTACACAGTTGGCGGGTATTATTGCCCCGTCTTTTTCATCGCCGGTATGGTTGGCCGGGTCGAGGGCTAAGGTTTCAGTGCGGAGCCATACGCTGCATCCGTCACATAATATTTCCTGTGTGCCTGCTGTAATACAGGTCGATGCTACAAGCGTACCGTTTTTCTCGCCTTCGCCGTCATGGTTGGTCGGGTCGAGGGCTAAGGATTCGGTGCGGAGCAATGAGCTGCAGCCGTTGCACAATATATCCTGTGTCCCGGCGGTAGCGCAGGTCGATACGACAAGCGTTCCGTTTTTCTCGCCTTCGCCGTTATGGTTGGCCGGGTCGAGGGCCAAGGATTCCGTGCGGAGCAATGCGCTGCAGCCGTTGCACAATATGTCCTGTGTCCCGGCGGTAGTGCAGGTCGATGCGACAAGCGTTCCGTTTTTCTCGCCTTCGCCGTTATGGTTGGCCTGATTTAAGGCTAAGGATTCGGTGCGGAGCCATGCGCTGCAGCCGTTGCACAATATGTCCTGTGTCCCGGCGGTAGTGCAGGTCGATACGACAAGCGTTCCGTTTTTCTCGCCTTCGCCGTTGTGGTTGGACGGATTAAGAGCTAAGGTTTCTGTGCGGAGCCACGCGCTGCAGCCGTTGCACAATATGTCCTGTGTCCCGGCGGTAGTGCAGGTCGATGCGACAAGCGCCCCGTTTTTCTCGCCTTCGCCGTTGTGGTTGGACGGATTGAGGGCTAAGGTTTCCGTGCGGAGCCACGCGCTGCAGCCGTCACATAATATTTCCTGTGTCCCGGCGGTAGCGCAGGTCGATACGACAAGCGCCCCGTTTTTCTCGCCTTCGCCGTTGTGGTTGGACGGATTAAGAGCTAAGGTTTCCGTGCGGAGCCATGCGCTGCAGCCGTTGCACAATATGTCCTGTGTCCCGGCGGTAGTGCAGGTCGATACGACGAGCGCCCCGTTTTTCTCGCCTTCGCCGTTATGGTTGGCCGAGTCGAGGGCTATCGGCGCAGTGCTGAACAAATAGTCGCAACCTGCACAATAAGTACCCATAACGCCCTGTGTGGAGCAGGTCGCGGCCGTTATGACCTCATCGTCTTCGCCATAAGGCTCGCCTTCGCTGTCATTGTGGTTATTAGGATTAAACGGCGTATAGTCTTGCAAATCGACATCACCGCAAATTGTACACTGCCAAATGTCATATCCCTGTTCACAGCAGGTCGCGGCCACTGTTTCTAATTTTGCAAAGGTATGAGCCGAAGCCGGGTGGTCGAAATTTTCGT
>Ga0123353_10017115_pt1 | contig 10634 bp, 6 predicted proteins | sample TergutLab28metaG_3_FD_92763 | JGI IMG/M metagenome (GOLD analysis project Ga0123353, IMG submission 92763) | Labiotermes labralis P3 segment gut microbial communities from Petit-Saut dam, French Guiana - Lab288 P3 | ecosystem: Host-associated > Arthropoda: Insects > Digestive system > Gut ... | reverse complement strand
AATGTTGTCTAGAAGTTGTAGCAATGTCATTTTTGACACATTCACCTCGTCTATTCACAGCCCCATAAAAAAAATTGATCTAATAAACTGAGATTATGAGAGCGGAAAAGGAATAACATCAGCCCCTGTCGACGTGTTTATCGTTTTAGCCTAGAATTTGAAATTTCCCAAGTCCGTTCCCCGGGCTTCCCTCAACTTGAAACAAAAGAACATTAAAAACACGTGCCAGTACGAGCCCATAACAAAAGACGGATTACAGCAAACATTCCAAACATCGGGTACACTAAAATATGCCTCGCAATATGATGAATACGCCCAAACGACAAATTATGTAATACTAAAGCACTGCGTTCCACGTCATGTAGACTGTTCGCCAAGTTTTTCGTTTTACCTTCAAATGTTTTCCGCCTCGCTTTATTTTCAGATTCCTGCAGTTTCCTTTCTCTCCTGAATGTAAGATACCACACCTAATGTATTTTGTGCCACAGGAGTGGTCCGGCCAGAGGCATACACTCGCCTGCCTCCATTGCTGCACCCAGTAACAATCACAGGGAATCGGAACCCTAGCAGCCCCCCACTATGAAGAGAATATCTCCCTAATTCGACATCAGAAGAAGATCTCATGCGTCGCTCTGACGAAGTTGAAGCAAGACATCTTCAGCGACTGGCCACGTGGCACTACTACAGCTAAACGACAGCCTTGTGGGTCACAATTGGTGTATGCTGTCTTATTCTGGTGCTCAACATGCTCATATTCGCGGGAATCTACTACCAGCGTGACCGACACTGTAGGAGGCATTCAGCTCCATCAGGCTCCTCGTCATCAGCTTCTTCTGAAGGCATCCCGATGTCACACCAACCCCAGCAGCGTCAGGCCACTTCTGGCACGTCTTCTCCGGCACCCACTGCCCACGTCATCAAGGTACTTGAACCGCCCCCCTCCTAACGACGTTAATCAAGTTTCCGCCTATCCCCTTATCTACCCCGCGGCCAAGACAATCTGCCCATCAAGGCCTCGTTGCCCCAAGTTCGACACCAGTGCCTCCTGCCAGATCCACATCTGCCGGCAGTGGGGGTACAGTGAAGAAGCGTGTTCAGATACAAGAGATATCAGTATAGCATTGTGCCCCCGACACGAAAAGCGTTGACGATATTCATTTCTTAATTTTCCATTTCAAACCATGAACACATGCAGGAGAAAAGGATCACATATCAAATTGTATTATGTTCAGGTGAACGAATCTGTTGGGTGTGTTTTCTTTTAAAGTTTGCCGTTAATATAAACAACGTTATATTAATTGGTAAAACGAAGTCGACGATGATGATGATGACGACGATGGCGATAATGATGAAAGAGATTTGACACGTATAAACATATCCTTCCTTCCTTTCTACCTACAAAACTTGGAGTGAGGAAGAAATGAAGGGGCTAGCATACAAAATGCACTGGATTATAATAGTGCAATGTAATCAAATAAGACGCTTTTCGTAAGGGCATAAAACCCTGAAGTTAGTAAGGAATATTACATAAGAACTAGTGTAACTGAAGACTGTGATCATCTGGAATATACATACCATACGGTGTAGTTTATCTGTGCGCATACGAACGTTTTAGGGGAACCTGCACCAACAATATTCGGGACGAGAAGCCTCCCTCCTTCATAGGAGTACCGGAAGTTATATAGGAGACGATGCACGTGGAAGCAGGAATGAGATATCACAAGATGGGAAGCTTCTAGGAATAGAGGCCAATTTTAAGGATGGGTCTGCAGACAGCAACGCCCTGTAGCATGGCACAATTTCAGAAAGGTTCTTCAGAAGAGCAGCTTTGGGGAAAAGCCTTCTTATAGGGCAACTTTCACGGAAGGCAATGCAAAAGTGCAACTGTTAATGGAGGCCTTCCTAAATATCAACATTCCAGTATCCTTGCTTTTTTGTCACTTCACATTTGCAGGGTCTTGTTAGGTCAGCAATTGCAGCAGTGACAGAGTACAGGACATTCCAAGCGTGTTATGTCTTTTGTGATAATTTGCCGTTTGGAACTACTCATGTTCATTTTCTTAGTGGCTAACCTGCTTGTAACCTAATTGTATTGGGTCTCTTTCCCGCGGGTAAAGAGTCCGAGGCGTGGCACTGACCACCCACCCTCTTCTTGCGCCAAAGTCCAGAGTGGGTACAACTACACTTCTCTTTCCCATGTGTGCTCTCAAAAGTACTCAACTCTCAAGATGGAGGCATTAATTTACCCCAACACACCATGTATGTGTGTTTTATATATATATATAGGAGTTCAGATATTTGGGGAGAATGTTAATAAATCAAAATTCCTTTCAGGAAGAAATTAAGAACAGATTGAAGTCAGCGAATGCTTGCTATTATTTGGAGTAGCATCTTTCGTCTTCCAGGTTACTGTCCAACAGTTTAAAGATTAAGATACACATAACTATAATTTTGCCTGTTGTTTTGTATGGGTGTGAAACTTGGTCGCTGACATTGAGTTAGGAACGTGATACTGTAAGATTGTTAGTGACAATCTCAGTAAAACGCTTTCTTTCCTCTTTCTTGAGCTTTTACGGTACGGTATTTCGCATGTAGTCGTGAGTTTACTCAGTCTAGCTTCGCTTCTGGACTGAGTACTGCGTGATAGCTAGGTTGAAAGTGCGCAGTGCGGTTGCGAGGGCTGCAACCCAGGGCGATGGCAGCACTGTCCGGTCGCCGGTGACAGTGGACAACGAGGTGCGTTACTGATAGTGCGCCGGGTACGTGGCGGTCTCTAGTCTGTTCGGCGACGATTTTAACGAGCAGCGCGGCACACTGACCCTTCTTAATAATACTGCTTGTTAGTAATTCTTTAAGCTTCGTATGGCTAGTCCTTCGTGGTGTGTTTCCTTTTTATGCAAGCAATGAACGACTTCACGTGGTCGACATGCCCTGCCATTGGGTAGTTGGCAGATTTGGTAGGTGTGGCTTGTGGAATGACTACTCGTGTTCGGTTGCTGTGTTGGGAAGCAGCGCTTGTTTTGAAGCTGTGAGTGGAAACGTGTTAACGCGAGAGAAGGACTGGGAGAGTGTGTGTTGTGCTGTCTGGCTTGAACTGGACGGAGGAAGGAGAGTTACATTGTGGATGTCCCCACAATACAGTGGCATTTATGGACATGTCATTCCTAGAACAATGGAACACATAACATAAATTCTTATTATGTGATAAACTGTAAGTTTGTGAGGAATAAGGAACACAGTAAACGACTGTCAAAGTGTAATACATAAAATTGAAAGATGGAAGTGTGTGAACTAAAACCCCACAGCCCCGACTATGAGAGGATTAGTGAAGTTACACGCCCATTAGGCCGATCATAAAATGGAGAAACGCCACAGGATACAAACTGGCCAAGATTCTGGCAGGAAAATTGACCTCATACATCCCCCTCCCTTTCGCATATAATGTAACAAACATGGTCCAGTTGACGAATGACCTAATAGATATACCATGCGACCACAACATAAAGTTTTCTTCCTTTGATATAAATAGCATGTACTCAAACATCCCCACCACAGACCTGATGACAACTCTCAGGAAGCTATGCGAAGTGAACAATGTAGACGACAGGACAACGCAAGACATTATGAGAATCGCACAAACCCTACTGGAGCAGTACTATTTCCGTTTCCGGGAAACCATTTATATACAAAATGAGGGACTAGCTATGGGAGCTCCAACATCCTCTATACTATCGGAAATTTATTTACAGTACATGGAAAATACCACAATCTATGAATTGCTAATAAAATATATGTTGAGGGTTATTTTAGGTATGTGGAAGACATCCTTGTGATGTACAAAGACGACAAAATAAACATACACAGGGTACTATTGGACTTCAACAACTTAGTCCCCAATATGAAGTTCACTTTAAAAAAGGAACAAAACAACAAAATCAATTTCTTGGACATTACCATAACTAAAATCCATGCATACTGTTATGACATAACATAAAAGATCTGGTTTCATAATTGCAGAATTAGACAAGAAACAACCGATCCAAAACAGACTACAAAGTACAAGTGAACAGACACAATCCCCCCCCCAATCCGCCGGAACACTAAAAAGCAGGAGAACCAATACAACCACAATGGACATAACAACCAGAAGCCCAATCAGCGAACAACGGTCCCACGAAATAGCACACGTCACATACTTGACCCTACTATAATTACAATAGTTTAATAGATATAAGTCATATTATGTACATGGTACGTATCACAACACAAATTGTGAGCCATCTGGGATCCCAAATGGGTGCAGCCACATTGTAAAGAACTTCATTGTTCTTAGCCTAACTTGACGATGACTTTTTAAGTCGAAACATGTCGCAGTAACTTAAGCTTTTATTATATAGTTGTGTTGACTGAAATATATATTAATAAAGTGAATATGTGTAATTTTGTGATTATGATTAATGACGGATGTGGAATATAGCCGTCGTGATACAAGTTACTATTTCACTGCAATCCTCAAACGGTTTAGATTTTTGATCCTAGGTTAGAGACGGACAGATGTGAATTTTACACTCGGCTTACAATTTTTTCCACCACTATGAACGGAACGCGCAATACATGCCAAATCATACTTAAAAAGCCACCGACTCGAAATGTGATGTGTTCGAGCAAGCTGCGGATAGATGGCGCATCAATGCAGTTTATACAGGAAGCCAGTATTTCTTGACATTTTGAGCTTGTTGTCTGTATTGACCATCAATACATTTTACACCTCAACGGAATTCTTTTGTTTGTACGCACACGTCAGCATGTGTGTGGTGTGTACTTGATGTATTTTACAACGTATGGTGAGCTGCATGGAGTGAGGCATATAGGGTAATGCGAACGATAATAATTCCGCTAGATGGCAGGAAATGTATAATTCGAGACGACTTGGCGCGTTCGTTTGTTGACTGCAAGTGGAATGTTGTGCTCCATTACCACGTTTATTTTTGCGGCATGCAGGAATGTCTTACAGCCAGTAAGAGAAAGATATATTTTCAAATATTATACATACTCTGCTCCTTCCCGCCATTATTTCGCATTTCGTACTTCATGGGATTGAAGTCAGCGCAGTCTGCGTTGCGCATTTGAAAATCAATAAATATGGCGACTTGGAAAGCATTTGTTGGTGGTTGTACAGACATCTGGTTCGCATATTGTTTCTGTACGTATATGTAACTAACGTGCTAACAGAGGTGCTGTTACTAACTGTGGAGAAGAATTCAGCTGTAGTCAGTTTTGCTTGCATCAGATTCAGTTTAAATATTATAAGTGTTGTATTCTGCGGTCTTAGCATGTGGGCGTAGCTGTCAAAACCAAACGTATGCTGTCGTGTGCACTGTTTAAATCTCAGAGTTACAATAACAAGTTGTATTGAGTGTGTACATATGGGGCACCTTTGTTAGCGTGTCGTAATTATCTGGTCATAAAGCGTTATGCTGAATGTATAGGTACGTTACCATATGACACTACAATCCCGGCTACGAAGCTGAAATGTTTTCAGTTCATTCTGGCGTTGGAGGTTGTGAAACATGTCGACAAGCGACCCATATTTCAGATAGTATGGCACTTGGAGTGAATATTTTATTCCTAAACGCCTAACATTTATTAGCGTGTATAAAAGTCGCATAGAAACAGTAGGCCTATCTACATCTGGAATTGCATTCAAATTTGTGTCTGGTATTCATTTTCCTTTTATTTTTTCAGAGTTTGTGAAGAGCCTCTGTAAACGAAGCTGAATATTTCTGCAGTAATGTTGAACATCTTCTGAAAGGTGAGTTGAAATGACTGTGATCATTACATGCTATTACCATAAAGCTTCACAATTCTCATCCTGGTGTTGGTACAGAGATGAATGATTCTGCTTCATGCTACACTTTACGTCGGTGAGCGAAATTCTGATGTCCACTGAATGAGAGTCAGCTTGTGAAAATGAAGAAAAATGCTCCAGTTCGAATCAGATATGATTGTGTTACTCTCTTCCATGTGCCGTACATGAAGGTACGTGGACAATCGAAAGTCACAGAAACACTTTGATTATAATAGGTTTCATCTAGTTTTGTGTATTAGAGGCTCGCAGAATATTAGAATTAGATATTTGGACCGAAGCTTCCTTACATTCGCACTGGTTCCAGTCTGCTGACTCTACCCTTAATCTGACAATATAACCCCTCAATGATTCTGGAGTTGAAACTCCAACTACTGCCATAGACAGAGGGGTGTAAACCGTAGTACCCTTAGGTGCATTTTATAAATGCATGGTGGATCACGGCCGGAGGAATGTGAAGAATTAAGGTCCATATTCTGCATCAAGGTCAGCATTATTGGCTTAATGAACATAGTTTTCTGCATGTATTAGTTGAAGTCCTTCATTTAGTAGCACATAGTACATATGAATGGGTTGCTGTTAGCTGTGTTGTTATTTTAGCTTATTGCAACTAATACCCACAAGTTTTCCAATAACTAACACAGCTTCTTCAGAATTAAATATTGTCGTAAAGATTAGTATCTTAAATAAGAACATGTGCACATAATACCCTTTTGCATGCAAGTCCTTTTTTTTTTTGTCTTCCTATAGGTAGGTTTTCTTCACAAAGTTGTTGGGTTTGTGTTCATCTATTTTAGATGCCAATTTTTAATTGTGGGACGTGTCTGAACTGTGTTAAGCATTGTTTGTTTCCTTTCCATCCTAAATTGCTGTCCTTTACCATACTGGTATTTCTGTAAAGTTACTTGATCATTTTTCACCATAGAAAATGGATTGTGAGGCATAATAAGCCATTTAATGAATAATGAATTAGAGCCTTATTTTTTAATTTCAGAATTACATAGTGTTTGTTTTGAACCAGTCAAGGAAAGGGAAGACAAATAGCTATGAGTATTTTATCATTTCAGTCTTCTAGCTGCAGCACATGTCAGAATACCATATTCTTAATACTCGTAATTTGGGTAATTTAAAATCTAATTTGTGTTTTAATTTATTAAATGCACACTAATTACATTATTAGAAGACATAAATATATTTCATTCTTACCTGCCACGACTTTGTACCAAAACAATAAATAAAATTAAGTTGGTAGTAACAGTGTTATTTGTCAGTCAACTACCAAAGCTACTTTAGTGTGTTCATTCCTGTTAAGTATAGAAATAGCAGATAAAGTGTAAAAAGCAGTATTTGACACTGTTTCACTTTACTACCCTTTCAGCATTCTCTCTCTGACTGTTTTGCTTTTGTTGCACTTCTTCCTCATCCACACTGTTTGTATTTTCCCACCATCTGGTACGCAGTCTGAACAGATAAACATACCTTCATAATTTTCAGAAAGCTCATCATGTTTTGGACATCAGATTCCCAGTTCCCTCTGCTGCCATTTTGTTTGATTCTGGTGTAGAAGTTTACACTAGGAATTCTCAGAAATTTCTGTTAATTTTGTGGAATATCAGGAGCCTTTCCACCAGTTTGATGGTATGGTGCTACTTATATTAACAAATTAACTTGCATTCCACCTCTTTTTGTACTGAAAGTGTCATCCATTTCTTTCACATGAACTGTTTCACTGAAAAGAGGTTCACTTACTGAATCACTATTAAATATGATAAAATTTAGGAGTAATTTGTCTGCTTAATCAAACAGTTCTTGTGTTAACATACCATTTTGATGACAGGTACTTGTGGAATATGTTACACTGATCACACACATTCATGTCTGTAGAATTCCTGACAGCACTTTTTCTCCTACTACTACCAGCAGTGATTTTTTTCATGTTTGTGATGTGAGTGATCTGCATATTTATGTACCAGCATTCCCCACTTCTTATCCATAAGGCATCTTTATCTGAATCATGGCTGCCAGGTGATGACTGACATGTAAGACAATTTCTTGCTGTCAGTGTAAAATATGCATTTAAGTAAGATGTTAGCCAGAATGTGTAACTTTTTGCAAAATCTGACAGCCATAGCTTTAGAGATCCAAATGGCTGCAGTACTAGAATGGGTATTAGCAGTGTGACAAAAGAAAGATTGTATAGTTGTAAATATGAATATATTTGTAATTCTTCTATAATTCAAGAGGGGGGAGGGGAGTGTTCAGATTGTAGTCTTGTGGTTTTTGACATCATACATTGTCACAGCTTCATACCAACAATCAGGAGGAACTTGCCATCTTCAAAGTTGACACTGAAGTAAGTCCAATTTTGGACCACCCTGACCATGGAGGCTGCAAGATCCTCTGAAACATCCATCTGCATGGCATCATTGCCAGAATGAGGGTGTGCACAGGGCTGCACAGTGAGCATCTGTTTGTGTTTTGTTAATTGTGGACTCTGTTTCTACTTACATTGCCATATACAAATACATAAAACTCCCATACAAGAAAGGGTTTCTCTTGGTGTTGAATTAGTCCTGTTGTCTTTTTTGTTAACTTGATTTTGTTTTTGGCATCATTTTGTAACCTCTCCTGTGGTCATACATTTTGAAGTGTGCTTTCAGATGTCTGTTTCTCAGTTCCGTTCTCAGAACTTTGAGTGTAATCTAATTGTTTACTTTCTTTTATGCCCTATGTATACAATCTGATGCTGGTTCACATAAACAATACTTAAGTGAGACATGTGGTCTGTTGAATAGCAATAAGGCGATTCTGAAAGACCTGAGTGGGTGTCTCCCTACCCTTCCACTCAAGGATGGGAACATGCCTGTTTTATGAATATGTGACCATGGACAAGGTCCAACACATATCAGTCCAAAGCGCTGTACTACACAGCTTCATAATTTAATAATGTGACCACACTTAATGACCAGTCTTTTCGTACATACCTCTGGTAGTGCTGCAGAGGTAAATAGCAGAGAGAAAACAGGTCATCCTTTCTATTTGCTGCCATTACCTGTAATTTTTTATTCCCTTTGCATGGTTCATGTACTCACTGGCAAGGAGAAGAAAGGCCTCTGCAGACAGTCTGGTTCACAATGAATAAGAGTTACTACTTGGAACAATATTTTGTCATAGTGTGTACTGGTAACTACCTAGATGTAACTGTTGACAGACAGCTGTTAACAAGCTCCTGGTATGAACTGTATGGATCCCAATCAACACAAGTGCGCTCTTATCAATAAACCTTTCTTATGGTTATACAAGACCAACATACAGCAATAAGATTGCATGTGAGAAGATAAATATTGGCAAGAATGACCATAGGGTTGCAGCCTGGAGTTCTGTATCATCCATATGATGTTGTGACTATTTTTCACATATTTCTGACAAGTTGGTATAAACTTTATGACCTGCCAAGGTAAATTCTTAATAGTATTAGTAATGAAATGTACACATTTTTCAGTTTCTTTAAAACAATATAGTGGATTGTTTCTAAATTGTAGATTTTTGGACATCTGTAGTCTGTGTTGGTTCCCTGCAGATCTTTCTACCACTCTGTATAAACTTTCTCACTGCATCAAGGTGCCATATCTTTTTTTCTGTTAATATTCTTCATGATTCATAAAGAATTCCTAAAAATTTTGAATGCAGTTGTTAACCCCAGAGTCTGTGTATTGGCTGTATAACCGCATGACCTCTGTCACCACAGCACCACTGATAGCTGGCCCTTTCTGTGCCTCATCTTCCAGCCATACACACAAGGCTCCAAGAGGTTGCCGCAGTCGACGGACAACAGGCTTGACGCTTCCCTTGATCTTGTCTTCGTTTTTCGAGCAGAAACAAATGGTCGATTCGTTTACTCCATAATGCTGTCCGACCGTAGCAATTCTTATTCCCCCGTCCAACACCTCCACCTTCTGTGGCAGAGACATCATTTTCCATACTTTTTTTATCCTTAGACTTTTCTTTAGCGTGTAGGCTAAAAACATGAAGGTAGCAGTTCAAAAACTTGTAAGTGCGGACCAAGTACATTTCGTACCGTATGATGTCGATGATATCGATGTACCTGTTGAGCGAGGCGCGCGGAGACATAGAGCCCCCCGTGTATTGCTACGCAAGTGTGACCGCGAATAAGTGATGGAACTGCACTGCGATGCAGGAGGGTGGCCACAGTAATAATTCTGTGAGTAAGGGAAACCGCGGTGGGCACAACGTGGACGAGGCGGGCCTGCTGAATGCTGATTGCATTTGACGGGGAAGACTGGTGTGGTACAGAAATGAGTGTGATGGAGCGGATGAAACGTGGGCAAAGTGAAACATCAGGCTGGCCGTGTACTTGTTTGGAAACAAAATTCTAAGCGTTCTGGCCCTCGGCGCGAGATAGATGGGGTTGGTAAGCTTTACGCATCACCTGAATGTTCCGCGTTTTTCGGGCGGAACACCACTTATCCTGTTAGAAAACCGAAGAGGGAAGCAAGGGACCGAAACCCAAAAACGCGCAGAACGTTCGTGACACGTGGTCCACTAAAACTGCTCAATAACCTCTAAGTTCTACTATGCTCCGTTTGTCTCTTGCTTAGTCATTTCCTGAATTAACTCTTTGTTTTACGTGTTATTTTCTGTATAATTACTTTAACGTTTACAAAGTTCCGTCGTTCGTTGTCTTCTTTTTTTTTTTTTTTTTTTTTTTTTTTTTTTTTTTTTTTTTTTTTTTTTTTTTTTTTTTTTT
>Ga0123353_10017113_pt1 | contig 10634 bp, 8 predicted proteins | sample TergutLab28metaG_3_FD_92763 | JGI IMG/M metagenome (GOLD analysis project Ga0123353, IMG submission 92763) | Labiotermes labralis P3 segment gut microbial communities from Petit-Saut dam, French Guiana - Lab288 P3 | ecosystem: Host-associated > Arthropoda: Insects > Digestive system > Gut ... | reverse complement strand
GCTTTTACAACAAGCACGATGTATCCGTATTCGGAGCCTATAGAATTTGCGAAAGGGCCGAAGAATTATATCAGGAACTCCGTAAAGATAGTAATCGATGCCTATGACGGTAAAACCGACTACTATATCGTTGATCCCACGGATCCGGTAGCAGAGACGCTGAATGGTATTTACCCGACTCTGTTTAAGCCGTTTTCGGATATGCCCGAGGATCTGCGCTTGCATATCCGGTATCCGAACGCCATGCTTAATACACAGGCAAACATCTATACCAAGTACCATGTAAACGATGTGGAAGTTTTCTATCAGAGTGAGGACCTTTGGGATATCGCAAACGAAAAACTTGGCGCGTCCGACCGTGAAGTTCCGATGAGACCGAACTATTACATCATGAAGCTTCCGGGAGAAACAAAGGCGGAATTCATCAACTCTATCCCGTACACACCTAAGAGCAAGGTAAATATGACCGCGCTCCTTATTGCCCGAAATGACGGGGACAACTATGGCGAGTTGATGCTGCTCAGGCTTCCGAAAGGAAGGATCGTAATGGGCCCGGCTCAGATAGACGCCCAGATATCACAGGATCCGAAGATCTCGCAGGACTTTGCCCTGTGGTTGAATTCGGACTCAACATTCAGCAGGGGGAATATGTTCGTCATACCGATAGAAGACTCGCTGATGTATGTTGAACCGATCTACCTGAAAGCAAAAGACTCCGCAATGCCGGAAGTCAAGAGGGTCATAATATATTACGGAGACAGGATAGCATATGAATCCACTCTGGGCGGCGCATTGGATACGATGTTCGGTGAAGGAACGGCAGCAAAGATCGAAGATAAAGACCCGCTTGCACCGACTCATACCCCGGGTGACGAAGGTGGTGATAATGTCCCAGATGATACAACTGATGATACTCCGGGTATGGATACACAGCAGAAAACTACCGATGAGCTGATCAACATGACCGTTGATGCATATAACAGCGCGATGGAAGCTCAGAAAGACGGAGACTGGGCCAAGTACGGTGAGTACATGGATCAGGTCGCAGATTATTTGAACCAGCTCCAGAATATGTAAGGTAAAATGCTTGACATTAAGCGAATCAGAGAAGACTACGAAAATGTCTTAAAATCTATTGAATCAAGAACTCAGGGAGACTACGGTCTCCCTGAAATTCAAAAACTCGAGGCGGAGCGCAGAGGGCTTTTAGCTGAAGTCGAAAAACTGAAAGCCAAACAGAATGCCGCGTCAAAAGAGATCCCGAAACTAAAAAAAGAAGGCCTTCCGGCGGATGATCTTCTGGCTGAAATGAAATCCATTTCGGAGGAAGTAAAAGAAAAAGATGCCGTTGTTTCGGAACTGAGCGACAAGCTTGATTATGCACTGCTAAACGTTCCGAACACTCCCGAGCCGAGCGTGCCCGTAGGAGAGGACGACAGCTTTAATAAAGAGATACGCAAGGAAGGTCGACCGAGGGATTTTTCATTTGAGCCGAAAGCCCATTGGGACATCGGTACCGATCTTGATATTTTTGATTTCGAAAGAGCCGTAAAAATTTCCGGAACCCGCTTCACCGTTTCAAAAGGTCCCGGAGCCCTGCTTGAAAGAGCCATTGTCAACTTCATGCTTGATCTGCATACAAAAGAGCACGGATATTTGGAAGTGCTGCCGCCTTTTATGGTCAATCGCGACGCAATGACGGGTACGGGGCAACTTCCGAAATTTGAAGAGGACGCGTTCCACCTGCCCGCAAAGGACTATTTTATGATCCCTACCGCGGAGGTGCCGCTTACAAATCTGTTCAGGGATGAAATACTTGACGGTGACTTGCTGCCGGTCTATTACACCGCATACACACCATGCTTCAGAAAAGAAGCCGGTTCGGCCGGACGGGATACACGCGGCCTCATCCGTGTGCATCAGTTCAACAAGGTGGAGCTTGTGAAATTCACAAGACCGGAGGAATCATATTCTGAACTTGATTCTTTGCTAAAGGCTGCAGAGGAAGTACTGAAAAGACTGGAGCTTCCGTACAGGATAGTACAGCTTTCGACCGGTGATTTAGGCTTCAGTTCCGCTCTGACATATGACATAGAAGTATATATGCCAAGCTATGGCCGTTATGTGGAAATAAGCTCCTGCTCTAACTTTGAAGATTATCAGGCCCGGCGGGCGAATATCCGGTTCCGCAGGGAAAAAGGAGCCAAGCCGGAATTTATTCACACGCTTAACGGCAGCGGTCTTGCAGCAGGCAGGACTGTCGCTGCGGTCCTTGAAAACTGTCAAAACGAAGACGGTTCGGTAAATGTTCCTGCCAATCTTCGCCCGTTCATGGGGATCGATGTCATTAAATAATCAGCCACCCAATAAACGCGTTGAATTAAAAAAGCCCCATCCCTGCGGCGGCACTGTTTTTGAGCTTATCCGAATAGGTATGTATGTACGTTTAAAATGTGAGACATGCGGTTCGTTTATAGATCTTTCGAGGCGCGATTACGAAAAACGCCTGAAAAAAGAGCTCCCGTCGGAATAACGCCAAGTCTTATCCCTGTTTAAAATTCAGCATAGAGCGGATATGTTTCAGCTCTTCTATCTTTAACAGCTTGAGCAATAAAATATATATCCCGGCAGCGAGAAGCACAGTCAGGCCAAGCATCACGGTCTGCGGCATAAGCCATCCGTTGTTTTCAAACAATATCCGGACTCCCAGGAAAAACGGTAATGTTCCGAATACCGCAATCGAGGAAGCGATAAATACCTTGACGCATTTGACCATAAAGGCTCTCGTTATAATACCCGTGATTCTTTTTCGTAAAACAAGAAGCAAGGTGATTACAAATATCGTCTGAGCGATGCTTGTACCGAGGGCGATACCTCCGAGTGCAAGAGGACCTACCAATAACAGACATGCGCAAATATTGATCACTACACAAATACAGGACAGAATGAGAGGAGTCCTCGTATTGTGCCTGCTATAAAATGCATTTATAAGAAGTGGCGCCAACATCTGCGGTAACAGGCTTATCGAATAGAAGAAAAACGCAGTCTGGGTCATATCCAATGAATCATAATTAAAGGCTCCCCGTAAATAAACCATTTTTACTACTGAGCCGTCGTAGATCAAAGCACCCATTGTAAGAGGAACTCCGAGAATAACAAGTACCGAGATCCCCGCAGAAAGAAGTTCGGTAAACCGGGGTTCGTCCTCAAGCGAATATGCTTTTGCCATCTTGGGATAAAGTATCATTGCAATCACCCCGACCGTCATTCCCGTCGCGAAAGTGATAAGCAACGATGCAAAATCAAGGGCGGCAATGCTTCCTTCCCGCAATCCGCTTGCAAGAGCCTTGTCGACAAAAAGGTTTATCTGCGTAACCGTTGTGCCTATAAATACCGGTACAGCAAGAACAAGTATCTTTCGGACAGTGCTTGTCATCCTGAAGTCGAATGAATAATGATATTTGTTTTTTGCCGCGATGATACAAAGAATGATGCAATGAATGATAACACCGGAGAAAAGCCCGAAAACAAGAAGTTTCGGATCATTTTCATGATATGCGATCAGTATAAAAACTATAACACTCAGATTCAGGATATAACCTACGATCACAGGTCTGATAAAGATATGTTTATACTGAAGCCATGAACCGATGATCCCGGTAACCGATGTGAACAAGCAGTATGAAAAAGTTACTTTTACATAGAATGAAGCAAGCTCAAGCCGCGCGCCTTCCCATCCATGAGTGAGGAGCCAGCCGAGGTTGGATAAATACCATGATACGGAATAGCCTGTGTCCGCGCCGGCGACTTCCGGCATGGTAAAAATGGTGACTATCTGGCGGCTGAACAGAATACCGACTAGTGATGAAACGATCGAAATAAAAACAAGCAGGTTTATTATCCGGCTTGTGAACAAGTTGCCTTCCAGATCGCCTTCCTGTTCGACCGTTTTTGAATAAACGGGTACAAAAGAAGTAGCAGTAGCTCCCAGGATACCCGCAAAAATCATACTTGGTATGGCATTTGCGAGATTCAGTGTATCAGTGACATAAGTGGTGCCGAAGTATGCGGCCAAAAACTGATTTTTGACCAAACCCAGGATTTTCGAAACAAGGGTGAGAATGGCTACGAATAATGCAACTTGAGTAGTTAGGAGTAAGTGTTGTTTTTTCAACAGAGCCTCCGCTCATCTATTCTTCGCTGATCAGGGTCGCGATTTGCTTTCCTGTTTCCGCTGTACCGATACTTTTTGCTCCTTCATACATAATATCAGGAGTGCGGCAGCCAAGATCGAGAAACTTACCGACTGCCCTTTCTATTGAATCTGCTTCGTTATCGAGTCCGAGTGTATATCTGAGCATCATTGACGCGGACAAGATCGTTGCGATCGGATTTGCAAGGTTTTCGCCTGCATATTTTGGTACCGAACCGTGAACAGGCTCATACAAGCCGAAATTATCTTCACCGAGACCTGCGGAAGGGAGCATTCCGATAGAGCCCGCTATCTGGCCTGCCTCACTTGAGAGGATATCGCCGAACATATTACTTGTAAGAAGTACGTCAAACTGGCCGGGGTTCTTGATAAGTTGCCGGATAACATTATCCATATACATATGATCAAGACGCACTTCCGGATATTTTACATGGACTTCCGAAACGACCGCGCGCCAAAGCCTGGAACTTTCCAAAATATTTGACATGTCCACGCTGGTGAGCAATTTTTGTCTGGTTTTCGCCATTTCAAAAGCAAGGGTAGCGACTTTTCGTATCTCGACCTCTGAATACTGTTCGATGTCATATGCAAATCTGCCTTCCGGCAGAGATTTTTGTCCGCTCAGCTGATTTAACAATTTAGTGGTCTTTGATTTCCCTTTTACCACATCCGTTCCCTTGGGTCCGAAGTACATTCCTCCGCACGACTCGCGGACAATTAGAATGTCCGGGTTGTCCGAGATGATATCGGTTCTGAGAGGGCTCGAACCGGATAGCTGCTTCCATACAACGACAGGCATAATATTTACGAACAAACCAAGCTCTTCACGTAGGTCAAGAATGCCCTTTTCCGGTCTGTTTTCCACGGGTTGGTTGTCCCATTTCGGATCTCCTACGGCACCCAGGAGTACGGCGTCGCTGTTTTTGCAAGCCTTTATCGTTTTTTTCGGAAGCGGTGTGCTTTCGCTGTCAAGCGCTGCTCCTCCCGCCAGAAGATAATTGTATTTAAACTGATGCCCGAATTTTCGTCCCAATGTTTCAAGCACATTCAGGGTAGCGTCTACTATTTCCGGACCTATGCCGTCGCCTTTTATTACCGCTATTTTGTAATTCATTCTTACCCTCCGTCCTTATTATTCATTATACCACAGCGCTATTAGAGCTGCCCTGAGTATGGTATACTTGCTATAACTGCACGCAGGCAGAAAAGGGGAGAATTCATGAAAGATATCTACATAATAGGAGCCGGAGGTTTTGGCAGGGAAGTTGCCGACACGGTGCATGATATCAACAAAAAGTCGGAAACATACAATATGGCCGGCTTCATTGACGATGATTCTTCCAAATGGGGAATGGTAATAAACGATATTGAGGTAAAAGGCGGAACCGACTTTCTTTTTGATCTTGGGAAAAACGATCCCGGCAGGATCCATGCGGTAATAGCCGTAGGAGATCCTGACACAAAAGTAAAACTTGCCCGAAAATTAGATCCTTCGGTAACATGGGAAAACATAATCCATCCGACAGCGATCATTTCCGGGTATGCGAGTATCGGTGAAGGGAATACAATACAATCTTATGCTCTTGTTAATGCAAACGTAAAAATGGGAAACCATTGTCTGATAAACGCCGGAAGCGGCCTTGGTCATGATGTGGTTCTTAATAACTATGTTTCCATAATGAGTAAATGCGATATTACCGGAAACTGTGTTTTGAAGGACTGTGTATATGTTGCCACCAGTGTATGTGTCATCCCGGGAATAGTTGTCGAAAAAAACGCTTTTCTGGGCGCCGGCAGCGTGATAGTAAATGATGTAGAGACATGTGCGACCATGATAGGAAATCCTGCCAGACGGGTAAAATAAGGGGGAGCCGATTGTCTTTCGTAAAAAACAATGACGTAAAAATAGCAGGTATTTCCTGTGTTGTTCCGGATAATCCCATAAAAGTCGACGATCTGGGAGCCCCGTATTTTCAGCAGGACGTAATAGATAGGATCCGTAAAAGTGTCGGCACGGACACCCTGTATTTCACATCGGAAGATCAGGGCTCAGGTGATCTTGGTATTGCTGCCGCAGAAGATTTGATTCAGGCCTTGGGCTGGACACGTGACAGTATAGACGGATTGATTTTTGTATCTCAAACACCTGACTATGTTGTGCCGCCGACATCCTGCCGCTTGCAGGACGAGCTGGGATTGCCCGGAAATATATTTGTTATGGACACAAATTACGGATGTCCCGGCTACGCGGCCTCATTGATGTTTGCCACACAGTTGATTCAAACGGGGATGTGCGAGCGATTGTTGCTGGTATGCGCGGAGTGCCACAGTAAGTATATTTCGAGAAAAGATGAGGCGACTGCTTTGATTTTTGGCGATGCGGGAGGCGCAACAGCATTGGAAAAATGTGACGGAGCAGGTGAATCATTTTTTAAAACTGTATGCGACGGAAGCTATGCGGAGCAGCTTGTATTAGGCGCGTATAAAAGTCCACAAAATCCAAATATCAGTGATCATAAACATACTTATATGGACGGTGAAACACTAACAAAATTTATGTTTCGTGAGATACCGTCTTTTTGTACTGATTTTCTGGATAAAGTGGGGGTCAAGTTGGATGAAATCGACAGCCTTTTGTTCCATCAGGCAAATGCATATATGATCAGGTATTTATGCAGACGCATAAAAGCAGATCTATCACGTGCTTCTATAAATATTGAGAACTATGGTAATACCAGCGCCGTATCGATCCCGTTATTGATATGCGATAAAAAGAAAGACTTATTTATTAAAAACAATATTACCGAAAAAACTAAAACAGAAAAGACATTGATTCTAAGCTTTGGTGCCGGATATATCATATCGGGAGCAGTCATTGACTTAGGCAATTTAAAGGGTGGTCAAATAAGACATATAACAGGAGGGAACTAGAATGGAAGAAAAACTCAAAAACGAATTGGCGGATATTCTGGAAACCGAATCCAAAGAATTGGATCTTGATACGGAATTTAAAGTCGATCGTTTCGAGTGGGATTCATTAAAAGGATATGCCATATTGGTAATGCTTGAGGATGAGTTCGGAGTGCAGGTCAGTGTTGATGATTTTATAGCGGCAAAAACTGTAAGGGATCTGCTGACGTTTATTTCGTAGTTGATGAGGGATCGAGATGGATAACAAAAAGAAAGTGATCATTGTAACAGGTGCTTCCAGCGGAATAGGTGAATGTACTGCCAAACATCTGATTTCATGCGGTTATACGGTTGTGGCTACTGCCCGCAGAGAAGACAAGCTTTTATCGCTGTTTGGCGATAATAACGAAGCAGTTATCATCCCCTGGGATCTATCAGAGCTTGATAGTATCGACGAATATTCGAAGAAAGTGGCAGATAAGTGCGGAGAGATAAACGGGCTTGTTCATTGCGCAGGCATATCACATGTATCACCGCTTTATCTGACCAAGTCATCCGATATACAAAAGATATTTAATATCAATACATTTGCAGCAATGCGATTGGTCGGTGCCTTTTCAAAGAAAAATAAAACAAGTAAGCCCGCTTCTTTTGTATTGATTTCATCCATGTCTGCTCATGAAGGAGTTGTCGGCAGTACCGCATATGCCTCTTCAAAGGCCGCGATAGAAGGTTTTGTTCAGGCTGCGGTCCCGGAGTTGGCAGACAGGGAAATACGAATCAACTGTATCGCTCCGGGTGTAGTCGAAACTGAAATGACAGCAGAATTCCAAAGGCAGCTGTCAGACGAGAAGCGTGATGAAATATTATCGGAATATCCCTTTGGTCTGGGGAAGCCTGAAGATGTTGCAAACTTGATCGAATATCTGATCGATGAAAAATCCCGGTGGATCACCGGCAGGACTTTCGTCATGGATGGCGGGCATTTATCCAGGAAATAAAATATGGCAATACTTCGATCCAAAAAAGTTAAAATAACGGCACTGTGCTGTGCCCTTCCAAAAGAAGAAAAAAATATCTTTGATGTAGGTAAGGGCTATTTTGACGAAGAGACCATCAAAAAAACAGCATCTCCTATCGGCGTTGAAAAGATTTTTTTTGCGGCAAAAGGACAGACGGCATCTGACCTTTGTTTTGAGGCGGCTGATCATTTGATAAACAAAATCAGCTTAAAGAGGAGCGAAATCGACGGCCTAATATTCGCCACTCAGACACCGGACTATCCGGCGCCTGCAAGCTCCTGCATATTGCAGGACAGGCTGGAACTGTCAAAGGATTGTTTTACAATGGACATCAACGCAGGCTGTCCGGCCTTTGTAAACGCTTGGTATATTGCCGCCAATATGATCGAAAGTCGATCATGCAAAAAAATACTGATACTGATAGGTGATACGCTTCGGGAGAAAATTTCCCCGGCGGACAGAGGCCTTAGTTTTATAATAAGCGATGCCGCATCGGCGATCCTGATCGAGTCTGCTGAAGAGGATCATGTCTCGACTACCGTCGCTAAGACGGACGGTTCCGCTTATGAAGCGCTTATTATCCCTGCCGGAGGAAGCAGGCTTCCCTGCTCGGAAGAAACAGGGATCATGGAGGATGCGGAAGAAGGAAATAAAAGAAGAAAAGAAGATCTTTATATGGACGGCATGGGCGTCTTTACCTTTGCGGTAAAAGAAGTTCCAAGCATCATAAAAGAAACGGCCGATCTCCACGGTATAAGCCTTGAAGATGTCGACTACTTCCTGCTTCATCAGGCCAACGCATATATGCTGAAGTTTATTGCAAAAAGGGCAAAGATCCCGATGGAAAAGATTCCGATTAATATCGGGAAATACGGCAATACAAACGGTTCTACCATTCCTTTACTGATAAACGATCTGGCGGAAAAGGAACTTAAAGAACCGAAAAATATCATTATGTCCGGATTCGGAATAGGACTTTCCTGGGCGGCGGTCGCCATGAAAATGGGTGGATTCCGCTGCGCCGAAATAATCAGGGTATGAGAAAATGACCGACAGGAGTTTTAAAGCACTTAGAAAAAATACAGAAAAAGACTATTCGGGATTTCCTTCCGTTAAGCTGGCTATTCTTTCAGATACAGCGACGCAGTATCTTACGCAGACGCTAAAAGCCGTAGCTTATGAAAAACGGCTTGATCCGGAAATATACGAAGCCGGATTTGATAGGATCGATTCGGAAAGTATTGATACGGATTCGGGCTTATACAAAAGTCGGCCCGACTACGTCATTTTACTGCAATCTTCCGAGAACCTGTGCCGCAGATATTATTCGGAGGGCGCGGCAGGCAGAGAAAACTTTGGCCGGGAAGAGGCGGAGAGACAACTCAAGGCAGCAGATAGAATATACGATAATTCAAAGGCGGAAGTCCTTGTATGCAATTACTGTGAATTTGATGACGGGGTTTTTGGAAATCTGGCTGCTACTTATGATGCGGCATTTCCGTACGTAATAAGAGATATCAACAGACTTCTTGCAGATGGTGTAAAAAAAAGAGCAGGATCCTATCTTGTCGATATCGATTCGGCGCAAAATGAATACGGCAGGGCTTTGTCATATGATCCTCGAATGTATTACCTTTCGTCAAATCCTTTTTCCATGGATTTTCTGGTGCGGATCTCGGAAAAAATACTTTCTGTGATCGCCGCGTTTAAAAACGGAGTAAAAAAATGCCTGATAACCGATCTGGATGATACCTTGTGGGGAGGTTTGGTCGGAGAGCTCGGTTTGAGTGGGATCACCGTCGGGGATCTGGGTATCGGCAAGGCTTTTTCAGATTATCAGCTTTGGCTTCGTGAGCTATCGCGCAGGGGCATAACTATCTGCGTCTGCAGCAAAAACGAAGAAGATACTGCAAAAGAAGTATTTGACACACATCCGGATATGAAACTTAAGCTTGATGACATAGCTGTTTTTAAAGCGAACTGGTCGGACAAAGCCGGGAATATCCGTGATATACAAAAAATCCTTAACATAGGATTAGACTCAATGGTTTTTATTGATGACAATCCGGCCGAAAGGGATCTGGTAAGAACGATGCTTCCGGAAATAACGGTTCCGGAGATCCCGGCCGATCCCGTGTTCAGGCTCGTTTATCTGCAAAGCCTCGGTTTGTTTGAGACACCGGTCGTTTCCGAAGAGGATATCAAACGAAGCGACAGATACAAGGAAGAAGGGATTCGTTCCGCCGCAAAAGACAAGGCAATAAGTCTTGAAGATTATCTTGCGGGGCTTGATATGCGATGCATGGTCAGAGCCTTTGATGAATATTCTGTTCCGAGGATCGCGCAGCTTACCCAGAGGACCAATCAATTCAATCTCAGGACGATCAGATATACAGAAGCGGAAATCAAAGCGATCGCAGAATCACCTGAATACATAACGATGAGTCTGTCTCTCCGCGACAGCATAGGGGATTACGGTATCATTGCCG
>Ga0123353_10017111_pt1 | contig 10634 bp, 9 predicted proteins | sample TergutLab28metaG_3_FD_92763 | JGI IMG/M metagenome (GOLD analysis project Ga0123353, IMG submission 92763) | Labiotermes labralis P3 segment gut microbial communities from Petit-Saut dam, French Guiana - Lab288 P3 | ecosystem: Host-associated > Arthropoda: Insects > Digestive system > Gut ... | reverse complement strand
GTTCTCCCCGAACATGAGGAACCCCGCCCGGAGCAGGCGCCCTTCCGATTTGGCGCCTATGCGCTCCATAAAGCTGTCATTATCGAGTAAATCCCATTTTGAGAGGCGGTGTTTCTCACTGTAGAATTTCCTGTACCTTTCAAGAGCTTCAAGATCAATGGAAGATTCGTAAAATAATTCGAGCCTCTTATCATCACGATGAATATCAACAGAATCTTTTGCCATCATCGACGCAATATTTTTCCTTAAAACAATACTTCTTCCGTCAAAATAATGATAAACTCCATACTCGGGGTCTGAGTTTATGTAAACTGGGCGTTCTGTCCAAGGAGCAGGGGCTACCTCTATTTTGAGGATATCCTTTCCGTTCTTCCGTATTATATTCATGGCATTTATTGTATTGACGCTTATTCTTGATTTGTCCTCTATCAATTCTTCAATCAATAACCTGGTTTCTGATATTGATGGCAATCCTTCGACAAAGACGGAACCGTCGGGCGCCCGGGCAGCCCCTATTATTACAGTCCCTCCCTCAGTGTTTGCCTGAGAACAAAAAACAGGCAGCAAAATCTCAGCGAGATTCTCTCCCTGTGCCATTTCAGCCGGGATAAAACAGGTTTCAGCATCGCAATCGAAAAGTTCCGTCATGGCGGTATATAAAACCTCCTTTGAAAGTACATTAAATTCTAACATCAACATGCTAAATTTATGATAACATTTATGGGATAACTTTTGATTCATAAAATGCAAGGGGAAGATTTATTTTGGGACTGGACATAAGCAAAAAGCAAAAAAAACTGAATACTGCAGCGGAGCTGGAAGCAACTCTCGTTCCAGCATATATATTAATACCGCTTTGGCTTATAGCCCTTACTCTCCCCAACCTTATATATTCCGGTACTAGATGGTACGAGACGCTTCACCTGACAAAATGGCTGGTTTGCGGAGCGTCGGTTGCTTTAGCCGGATTGGTAGCGGGATGTAGATTGACATATCTCGGAAATAAAAGATTAGCGTTCAAAACTGATGGATTTGCTGTTTTATGGATTGTTCTTTTCGTCTATCTTATGATACAGCCGCTTTGGGGAAACATAAAGTCAATTTCTTCATTTGTTCAGGAATCATTTTGCTTTGTTGCCGTTATAGGATTCTACATAATGTCCCTGAACTCCTTTCCGTTGAAAATCGTAAGGCCGTTGATCTGGCTCGCTAACATAAACGGAGCGATAAACGTGCTGTTCGCTGAAATCCAGACAAGATATTGGGTAGAGGGAGTATATGTCGGTTCCAGTTGGTGGGAGAAATATTTTGATACTATGGAGAAATGCTCTGAGACTATATGGAATTGGCTGCAATCAATTTTTCCGACCCTTGGAGATTTCACAGGGAATTGGCTGCAAATAATTTTGCCGACCCCGGGAAATTACATAGGGAATACAGGCCAGCAAAACATGTTCGGATTGTGGCTGGCAATATGCGTAATGAATTCAATCTATCTTTTTGTAGCATACGCGACGCTGCCTTCAGGTAAAAAACGACCATGGCCGGTAACGCTTCTTAATATACTCTTCCTTTTTATCAACTGTTATGGGTTATGGGCCAGCACGAGCCGTTCCGCCATGCTCTCACTCATGGTCGGCCTTATCATTCTTACCGTTATGTTTTTACGCCTCAAAGCTGATATGGCATTCATAAAAAGAATGTTTGCGGTGACAGTTATTTTTATAATAGCGGTGATAGCAAGCTACATGTATAGCCCTGAAAGATTTGGGATTAACATTGGGAAAACTCTTGATATAATCCAAAACGCCGAAACGATAGGCGGACGGAGCGGCATATGGGCAACTTCAAGAGCCATGTTCACAATGTATCCAAGCGGAGTGGGATTAGGACAATATAAATGGCATTACCTCGAAGCGCAGCGCAGGATGTTCGATAATTATCCCAACGCAGAATGGCAGTATACACACTGGGCGCACAATGAATTTTTACAGTGGTTCTGCGAAGCCGGAGTCATAGGCGGGACAATAATGGTTCTTATGTTGTTATGGTGGTTCATTTCTATTGTAGCAGCTTTTAAAAAGAGAAAAGAAGTATCCTCAGAGGCTATCTGGGCAAATGCTCTGATAGGATTGCTTTTATTCAACGCTTTCTGGACGCGCCCATTCCACAGAATAGAAAACATCCTTTGGATGTCTTTGGCATTTGCTATAGCCAACAGGGAGATGCTGTTTCAGATTCCCAGAATTAGCATTTTTGAAGTTAGGAAATTCTTCATGAGATTTGTTATTGGAGTGTTATTTGCAGCAATATCGATTGCTGGAATTTTATATCTTTCAAGCGGCATGTACGGAGACAGGCAAATAAGGCTGGCTTTATCGACCAATGACGCAATGGCACAGAGAGCGCTCTTGATGACAGCCCAAAAGCATATGATGGTAAAGCTCGAAGCTGAAAAACAGCTTGCATACCACTATATATCTTACGCAGAGGCTGTGAAGAATGAAAACGTCCTTATGGATGGACTTCAACGATTGATGGAATATTTCAAAAAGGAACCGCATACTCAGGAATTGAATGTTTTATTGAATTGGGGACAAAGACTTCAGAATATGGAAGTTTTGGAGTATCTTACGGGATACTTTAAGCCGGGATCGTTTACAATCAGACAAGTACCTGCTGAGGTGCCACCTCAGGAGATTTCGAAATGATTAACTTGATATAGGCAGTTATTGAGAGTAATATATAATGAGTTTTAAACGAAACAGAGGTTTTACATTAATTGAAATTTTGTTGGTCGTAGCAATAGTAGGAGTTATAGCTACTGCCGCCATAGCGCCGCTTGTTTATACCGTAATTCGCGTGGTGGAAGCGGAAGAGCAGTATAATGATGAGGAAGCCTTACATCGCGGGCTTTCCCTTATAGTTAAGGATATTTCCGAAATTATGAGAACCGCAAGAGATCCTCTTATTCGTACTACAAAAAAAGGAATTCTCGGATTTGGGGATGATTATTGCATTATCATAGCAAGCACAGCGCCGGCGCGCCAGAATTTATCGGCAGGCAGCGTGGTGTACCGTATCATGAGAAAGAATATGTTTTTTAGTCTGCCTGAAGGTTTGTACAGATGGGTAGTCCCTCTAAAGCTACCGCTCGATATCGATCCTGAAGAATTGAAAGAAGACGAAGCTCAGTTAGTTCTTACGGGTGTAACCGATATGAAAGCGGAGATACTAATACCCCCCGATTGGTCAGAGGAGGCATACAACGGAGCCTTGCCAGCTGGAATAAGAATAACGCTCGCAAGGGGAGAAAAGAAGGTTGAACGGGTTGAATGGTTACTGAAATAGGGAACGCTGGATCGGGAATAAGGATGCGAAAGCGTTATAGCAGCAAAGGTTTCATTCTTGTATCGGTGTTATTGCTGTGTGTTATGCTTGTCGCAAGCGCTACAGCTTATGCATGGTTTGCAAGGACACAAGTAAAGACGGTCATTCAGGATAAATCGACTTTACAAGCGCGCAGCGTAGCGTTTTTATTGGTACGGGAGGCTATTAGAGGACTTAAGCTTGATACAAACAAATTTGACTCGCCTCTTGAAGAATGGTTCCAGCCGATGCTTATCCCGCTTGATAGTTATGGCATTGCGAATGTTGTATTAAAACCGCTTGATAATAAGATCCCTTTGCAGCATCTCTTTTTACCTGACGGAACGACTCTTCGCAACGAAATGAAAGACTTATGGGAAAAAATATGGGTTGAGCTTGGAGAAAGAACTACCCTTCCGGCAAAAGTGCTTGATTATATCGACAAAGATACGATTTCAAGACCTGGGGGAAGGGACGGGCCGGGCAACCTGAACCGTAATTTGCTCGATGTTTCTGAATTGCTGGGAATGGAGGAGATGACTCCGCAGATTCTTTACGGGGAATATCCGAAATTTGGGCTTGTCGATTATTGCACAATGTGGTCAGATACAAAAATAAACATTAATACTATTGAACCTCATTTGCTTGCTCTTTTGAACGGCCTTAACAATAATTTAGCGGAGGAAATAGTTAAATTTCGCGAAAAGAAAGAAATAGCATCGCTTGACGACTTAAAAGGAATTCCATCTTTCCCGTCAAGGGCGCTTCCGTATTTGATGAATTTAGTTGGTTTTACAAGCGCATACTATAGTTTGAAAATAGAGCTGATCAGCGAAGATTTCAGTTCCGTAAGGTATTTTGATATAGTGATCCATAAACCCACAGGGCGTATTTTAAGATGGGAGGAAATGTAATGCCCAATTATGAAAATTTAAAACTATTCCGGATCATCGAAAAAGATGTGAAGCAAATTGATGCTTCGGATAAAAGAAGTTCAAGATCCCCACAGAAAGCATACCTTGTTCCGTTCAAGATGCTTTCCGTTTCCGGGTTCAAATTCCCTTTTTCAAACCCCGTCAGGATCAGGGAAGCAATAAAACTCCAAACCGTTTCCTATTCCAGCGGAAGCTCTATTCAGATTTTCCCCGTTCATGTCAATAGAAGCTCAAAGGAAACTTCGGGTTTTTCGTTCTTTCTTCCTGACAATGAACTTACAGAATTTGAAGAAATCACGGAGAATACATCTGCTCCCGTATTTCCAGCACCGTTGTCGCTGGCTTCTTCTGTCAACGGAAACGGAATAACCGTTTGGACGGACGAAAAGAATATATGCTCGGTCGTATGGCGTTCCGGCATTCCTGAGCTCTACCGCTGGCGCGTAAAGAGAGAATCAGCCATTGACTCTGAAATCAACTGGCTGAAAAAGTATTGCGAAAGTAAAGAAATAGAGGAAAATAGAGATGTTTTCGTCTTTGACGCGGAAAATGACTCGGGCAACTTTCTTTCGATCATGGAGAAAAGCTTTGCTTCTTTTCCGTGGCTGAGGGAAATAAATCTGTCACGGGGAGTTATAAACAGCGTAATGATCCTGGAAAGATTTGTGCGTTTCGCCTCAAAAGCGGCTGTATGGCTGACTATTTTCGGGATAATATTCGCAGCCGGAGCCTGGTTGAATTATTCCATGATTTCCAAAGCATTGGCGGATGTAGGAAACAGATCCGAAAAGCTGTACAGGGAGGCTTTCGATAAAGAAGGCAGAATAGTGGACGCCGTGAGTCAGGCAAGAGGGAGGATAAACGCGCTTCAAGGCTCGGGGAAGACGGGCAAAGCTTTGAGCGAAGCTTTGTCGGATCTTGGAATTCCCTGGCGGAACAATACGATAAAAATTACAATAGACTCGATGAGCTATAATACTGAGAGAGCTGAACTCGTGGGATCAGCGGTGGATATGGCGACGATCCAGAGTTTCAGGACCTCTCTCGCTGAAATGGGCAGATCTGTCCAGTTGGGAGACGTCTCGCAAATCCCCGGAGGCGGATTTAGGTTTAATCTTGTGATCAGATGGGAATAGATTATGAATAAAATTGATATGCGCATGATATATTCATTGATAAAAGGAGAAATCCCGGGAGCCAGAAAAACGCTGTTGTTTGTATTAGCTGCGATTATTCTGGGATGCGCCGGTATGTATTACACATCAAGTGCAACACGTATAGAACAATCATATAAACTTCAACATGGTCGTCTTGTTACATTGAACGAACTTGCTGTACAATATAGGCAGCTTGTAAGAGAACGCGGCGCTGATATTAAAACCGCAGCGGAAGATTTGATCCCCGTTTTCTCCCACATAGTGGAAGAAGCAGGGATGCGGGATCGATTATTACAGATTTCCACGGTATCGCGCGGAATATCGGTGCAAATGGATAGACTGTACGCGGAGGATCTTGTTACGATACTAAACGGGCTAAGTATGTACGGAATACGGGTTTTTTCGTCAGAACTCAGAGCTATGCCGTATCAGGATAAGCGCCTTTTTATATTTCAAGCTGTATTGGAGGCTGAGAATTGAAAATACTTAAATTATTAATGAAATTGCTTTTATTTATAGTTGGAGTGCTGGTTTCCTTATGGTTACTCATGCCGTGGGGGAAGGTCGGTGAGTATGCCGTGTTATCAGCGGAGAAAATAGCATCGTCCAAAGGATTTAATACTCAGCACTCGTCAGTTAGCGGATCTTGGAGAGGCCCAAATATTATAGTAAATGATTTCACTTCAAAAATGGCGCTTGGAGGAGGAGAATTTAAAACTTTAAGTTTTACCCCGTCCTTTCCTCAATCAATGATCCAACTTGCACCTGTTATGTCAATTTCCTTTACCGGCGGCAAACTATCGTTTCCCGGAGGGATCGATGCGGATATTGGTTCAGGAAATGTCGAAGTATCGTATAAAAATGGGATACTCTTTATAAGAAACCTGAAAAACACTGGAGAACTCTCATTTGATGGTAGTATAGCAATAGACATAAACAGCACAAAAATTGATCACGCCGACTTGATGATAAAATCGCCGGAAAGCATTGAACAATCTCTGGATTCAATGAAATCCATGCTCCCTTTGACTCAGGAGTCAAATGGGCAATGGAGGTTAAGGAGGGATAAATAATGAGCAGGTTTAACAGTTTTTATAATAATTATAGTTCAGGGCGTAATACTTTTAGAAGCGGCGCTGCAAGAGTTTCACTTTTATCGCTGATTTTTGCAGTGGTAGGATTTTTTATGCCGTTATTATTGGGCTTAGCAGCAGGTTGGTTCGGCGTTATTTTTGTAGAATACACCCTTTCTCCCAAGAGCGCTGAATTACAGCTAAACATGGCGGCAAACATAGCCGCCGCTCAAATTAAAGTTGACACGGATAATGGATTGAACGATTTTTTGAGCGCAAACCCGTTCTCGGTAAGCCCATTTCCGGTCGCAACCACTAATGTTGTGGAGCAGGTAAGAGAAGTCAAAACTGAGGTAAAAAATTCTTTTGCCGAGGCAACGTTAACGGGAACATTCCCTGCAATAGGAGCCTGGATACAGGATAATCTGAATGATAAAGTAAATTTTGTTCCAGTCGGGGAAAGTTTCGATGATTATATACTAGCTGAGGTATTATATGACAGAGCGATATTTCAGGACGCCGAGGAAAATAATGTGACAAAATTCCTATATCTTGCCGTTGAAACTCCCGTTAGCAGACCTATGGCCAATGTTCCAGCTCCAAGAACTCCCCAGCCCCAGGCAAATCAGCAGGTAACGGCTGCCGTAATGGGCGGTCAGGAGGGAACAATAGACAGGGAATTGATCAACAATCTATTGATGAATCCATATGACGAAATGAAGAAATTCAGAATCCGCCCGAAATTTGAGGGAACCGAATCTTTAGGGATAGAAGTTCAGTGGATCCAGAACGACAGTATACTTGCAAAACTTGGAGTTGCTAAAAATGACGTCATAAAATCAGTAAATGGAATACCAATTAAGAATATGGGAGATATTGCAAACGCTATAAATTCATTGATGAACGGGTCTCGTTTTGATGTTGCGGTAACGAGGGGAAACGCACCGATTGATCTTTCGTATGTGGTCAGATAAAAGGAAAATTGTATATTGCTGAAAAGAAGTAAAGGCTTTACACTATTGGAGGTATTGGTTGCGGTTGCAATACTGGGTCTTGTTGCGGCAGGTTCGTTGCGATTGATGATTATTTCATCAAGAACCCTCATAGAAGTTGATGAAACAAGGGAATTGTTGAATGAAACGCGTAAAATCCAATTGGATTTTATAACAGATGAAACAAAACCAACGAGCGGAACGGAAGGCAAATACAAATGGGATACAAAAGAAGGCTCATGGTCTATGCTTGATGGTCAGTGGGAACTAAAATACAAGGAACTGAAAGTGGAAACTGCAAATAGTGAAATTGTTCTTTATATGCCAATTTATTGAGGTGAGCTTATGAAAGTTTTTAAATATTTTATTTTATTTTTAATGATTTCCTGCATAACAATATGTTTCTCCTGTGCATTAAGTTTAGCCGCCGAACCGGAGAATAACGACGGTCCGGATGAAGAGCCGGCCTTGATACTTGCAGCTCAAAGAATGCGCAACGCAGGAGTTGTGCATTTCAATTTTTCAAATATTGATATTGCCAAATTCATAAGGTTTATGTCGGAGCTGCTTCAGGAAAACATCATCGTGCCTCCCGGTTTGACCGCAAAAATATCCCTTGTATCCCCAAAGCCGATACCATTGACAGAGGCGCGGCAGATAATGCTGTCGATGCTTTCGATGAACAACCTTTCACTCCAGGAAATGGGAAGCTATACCAGGCTGACAACTGTTCCCGGACCGGTTCTGGTTGAGAATGAATTTCGGGAAGGACGTGAAGGGCCTGGAAGGGGAGAACAAAACGTCACTCAACTGGTTCCTTTGAATTATGTAACGGCAGATTACGTTATTTCTGCAATTCAGCAGTCTACAGGACAGAATGTAACAGCTATGCCCATCGGGGCAGGGCGGGATATATTGCTTGGAGGCAGGGCGTCGGATGTACACAGAGCGATAAACATGATAAGAGGGCTTGATGTAGCGTCAAGTTTAAAACAAACAAAAACTTTCGCATTACAATTCGCTGATCCCACTACAGTGGCAGCCCAACTGAACGAATTGGTAAAAACCGGTTATCTTGCAGGGCTTACAGCAATGGCGGACGCACCAAGCAAGAAAGTAATAGTAGTAGCTGAAAGAGATATTTTAGAACGCGCGGCAAGGTTCATTAAAGAACTCGACATTGACATGAGAGATACGGACTTTCACATTTATAAATTAAAGAATGTAAATGCGAAAACCACTGCCGAGCAGATGAGCAGCATCCTGGCAGCTGCGGCTCGTATGCAGCCGGGCGCCGACGCTACGAAGCCTCCTCCAACCGTAGTCCCTGACCTGACTACGAACAGCCTCATTTTCTCAGCTAGCTGGGCGCAATTTGAATCTCTGAAAAAGATACTCGATCAAATAGATGTGCAGCCCAAGCAGGTGCTTCTCCGCGGGCTTATTGCGGAAGTGAACTTGTCTAACCTTGACCGCGCGGGAATAGACTGGTCAACATTCGGAGGAAATATCTTCGGAGACGCGGTATTTGGATCACAAATAAACCTTGGAGGCGGTGGAGTCCCAGGGACTTTTCTTGATTGGTTCAACAAGATAATGACCGATGAAGAGGAAGTTATTGATGCGCATGGAAATATCCGATATAAGACAGTCACCCATGCAGCCGCGTTGATGTATGCATATGTTGAATTGCTTAAACAGTTTGACGCGATAAATGTACTTTCAATGCCGCGCATAATGTGCATGGATAATCAGGAAAGCACCTTCCAGATAGGAGATGTTATACCGGTACTCAAAGGAACCGCGTCGGATTTATCCAATCCTAACGCTATACAAACCAATTATGATTACAAACCCACCGGTATAACACTAACGGTTACGCCGCAAATAAGAAGCGGAAACCTTGTTGCTTTGGATATAGTTCAAACGACTGAAGATGTAAAGAGTTCAGGCGCCACTCCCACTACACTTAAGAGAGAGATAAAAACTTCAGTTTTGGTATCAAACGGAGATACGGTCATTTTAGGAGGACTGGTGCGTGAAATGGAAACTACATTGAGGCAAAAAGTCCCCGGCTTTTCTTATATTCCGCTTATTGGCGGGCTTTTTTCCAAAACAATAAAACAGCATCAGAAAATTGATTTTATGATGTTCCTGACACCTTATATAGTTGAATCACCTGAACAAATACAGCCAATAACCAAAGGTATCGTGCTATCGGGCGATATGGGATTATCTGAAGCTGAACGCGCGGTGCAACTTCGGCTTGAGGAACTCTTCAGAAAATCACAACAAAAAAGATAAGTGCGGATGCAGGTGGATTCTTTTGGCAAGAGTTGAGCTTCTCAGTATAGTAAAAAATGTTGCGGGCATGTTGCCTGAAACGATGAGCCTTGACGTTCTCAGGAGCGCAAAAATCATGCCCATAAGCATAGAAGATGATGTGCTCAATGTGGCGGCGGCGTCATTTGACGCATACCCAAAAGCTCAATTGCTTGGAGCGGCAATGGGTTTGCCTGTAGAAACGGAAATATATCCGGAAAAGGAAATATTGGATGCGCTTCACGCCCTTTACGACATGCGAAGCGGCGTTGCCGACGAAGCCGCCAGAAACATGGAAGGAATAGACGATATTGATGACCTGTCGCGTGAAGATGTATTGAGCGACTCCATCGACGTTCCGGTTATAAAACTGGTGAACGGCCTTTTCGTTGACGCGATAAAACAGAGGGCAACGGATATTCATATGGAACCATATGAGAATGAAGTCTTTATACGTTTCAGGATCGACGGAGTTTTACAGGACAGGATGCGGCTGCCAAGAACGCATCAGGCTCCTTTGACGAGCCGTATAAAAGTTATGGCAAAAATGGACATAGCGGAACATTTTACCCCTCAGGACGGGCGCATCGGCATAACCGTAGGGGGAAGGTCGGTTGATATACGGGTTGGCCTTGTCCCCACCCAACATGGAGAACGGATAGCGATGCGAATGCTGGATAAAGGACACGGACTCCTGACGCTCGAAGACCTGGGAATGGAGGAGCAGGAACGTGATGTCATGAATTCGCTCATAGCAAATCCACATGGAATGATCCTTTTCACGGG
>Ga0123353_10017109_pt1 | contig 10635 bp, 10 predicted proteins | sample TergutLab28metaG_3_FD_92763 | JGI IMG/M metagenome (GOLD analysis project Ga0123353, IMG submission 92763) | Labiotermes labralis P3 segment gut microbial communities from Petit-Saut dam, French Guiana - Lab288 P3 | ecosystem: Host-associated > Arthropoda: Insects > Digestive system > Gut ... | reverse complement strand
CGTATAAGGTCATAATAAACGATTTGTCAAAATATAACGAAACGGTGACGGAGCTGAACGCGCTGGACTCCGTTCTGAGGGTGCGCGAAAACAGCGACCTGGCCGGCAAGCTCGTATCGGTCCGGAACGCCGTTACATATATGTGCATGGGCATAATCGCACTGCTGTTCGCCGTAGCAGTATTCATTATCGGGAACACCATAAGGATAACCATGTTTTCGCGCAAGCTTGAAATAAGCATAATGAAGGCTGTAGGCGCGACAAACTGGTTCATAAGGTGGCCTTTTATAATCGAAGGCATGGTTTTGGGGCTTATTTCCGTGATGATCTCATACGGTTTGCTCTATATCCTGTATTCCGCGGTCGCAAACTCCTTCGCGACGGTCATGCTGATGTTCAGCGGCGATTTGGTGTCTTTCGGCGACAACGGCTTGCTGATATTGGTTATCTACGTCTTCATAGGCGTGTTTACGGGTACTATAGGCAGCATAATGTCGATAGGCAAATATCTGCGCGAGCAAGGGAGCGTTATCAGTGATTAGATTTATGAAACGTATTTTTTTAATATTGCTATGCTGCGTCACGGTACTGGCGTCGGTCAACTACTACGCCCCTGCCATGTCTTACGCGGCTGCCAAAGAAGAGGAGCTGGCGGCTTTAAAGAAAAAATCCGATGAGCTGGATTTGCAGATCGCCGAAGCGCAAAAGAAAATCAACGGCTTAAAAGGCGATAAAAGCAAACAGGAAGAAATAGCCGGGGAATATACGGCCCAAATATTCGCAATACAGCAAAAAATAGACGCTTACAATAAAAGCATAGCCCTTCAGCAGGATCTGGCCGACGAAATACAGGCGGAAATAACCGAATTGGACAATAAAATAGCGGATATTGACGCCGAGATAAAAATTTACCAGATCGCTATAGAAGACTGCGAAAAGAATATAGCGGAAACATATGACATATTAAGCCAAAGGCTCCGTGCCATATATATGAGCGGAGAATCTTCGGAAATAGAAATATTGTTGACGGCCGACAGCCTTTCCACCTTTTTGATGCGCCTTGAGCTGGCAAGCGGCATAGCCCGCCGCGACGTTGAGATAGTGAACGGCTTAAAAGAAAACATACAAATGAGGGAGGACCAGATAGCCGACCAAAAAAAGGCTGTCATGGAATTTGAGGAAGCCAAACAGGTTCATGCGGAAAAAAAGAAGGTCCACACGGATAAAATAGCCGAAATAGAGTCCTTCAGAGCGATTGAAGCGGCTAACAGGGCGGACGAGCAGAGAAAGCTGGATGAAGTGAAGGAAAGGCTCGACGAAATAAAAAACGATACGGCGATGTATGAGAAGCTTAAAGACAAATACGAGGACCAGCAAGACGAACTGGCCGCCAGGATGGATGAAATTGTCAACGACAGGGCGTCTTTGGGCGACGGCTCGACCGCCGGCAGTTTGAGATGGCCCCTTTCACCCGCTTCAAATACGGCTGTTTCAAGCGGGTACCGCACAGCGAAAAGGCCGAACCATTCGGGGCTTGACCTGATTTATAACGGCGGTTCGGAAGGCAAGCCGATTGTCGCGGCGGCAAGCGGCAAGGTCATTGTGGCCTCATGGCAGGGCGGCTACGGCAACTGCATTATAATCGACCACGGCAAGGGCACAACGACCCTTTACGGCCATTGCAGCAGGCTGGACAAGAAGGTGGGCGACTCCGTTGAAAGAGGGGAACAGATAGCCCTTGTAGGCAATACGGGCTATTCCTTCGGCTCTCATCTGCACTTTGAGGTGCGTATAAACGGCGAACGCAAAAACCCGCAAAATTATGTAAGGAAATAACAGCGTCCCCTGCGGGCTTTGTGTGAATCATGCATTGTGAATTGAAAATTGAATAAAGGGGCGCTGCGAACGCGGCTGAGAGAAGGGAAAAAAACCCGAAAACCCATGAACCTGATACGGATAATGCCGGCGTAGGAATAAAACAAAGACTTTCGCTGTATGCATTGTGCATACGGCGAGTTTTTAATTCCAATTAAAATTGTAATCGGAGGAAAAAGTTTGAAAAATAAATTTTCAAACTTGGAAGTTTTGCCCTTTAATTTTTATATGGGCAAAACATTCCGCCTTTTATCGAAAGGATGGTCATATTCATGAAAAAATCAAACAAATCAACATTGGCGGCGCTTTGCGTCTGCGGGGTTATGCTTTCCATGTCAATCGCCCTTTCCATGTTCAAATTATTTGAGCTGCCCTTGGGCGGGTCGGTGACATTCGCGTCGGCTCTGCCCTTGGGGCTTTTGAGCTACCGCTACGGGCTGAAAACGGGTGTTCCCGCCGCGTTTCTGTCGAGCCTTTTCCACCTTATAAGGGAACTGCATTACCTTTCATACGCGAAAAACCTTGCGGCGGTGACAGTGATAATAGTTTTCGACTACATAGCGGCATTTACGGCGGTGGGCCTCGCGGGGGCATTCAAAAACAAGTACAGCGGCACGAAAAAGTCCGAAATGCTGACCTTTTCGGCGGGGCTGTCACTGGCGGCAGCCCTGCGATTCCTCTGCCACTTCATCTCAGGCGCGGTCGTATGGTACGAATTGACTAAGGAATTGTCCGAAGCGGGGGATTTCGTGAACAGGGCGGGCGCGGTCGTGTATTCCCTGGCCTACAACGCGTCGTATATGCTGCCGGAGCTGGCGGTCTGCCTCGCGGTGGGGGTTCTGCTGTGCGCCAAGGTCAATATCGCCAGAATCGGGCCGAATATCATGTAGGGGACGATGCCCGCATCGTCCCGCAAGATAACGTCCTATAAATTATCGCGAATATGAACACAGCTTTAATAAAATGAAATATATATGAATACCATTGACATACACCTATTGTGGTGTTAAACTTTAATTGGTAAAATTTATTTATGAAAGGTTGGTTGAAATGAATCCTTTGAGTTTTTTGTTAGTTCCTTTTTTTCCATTATTCATATTAATTGCGTTGGTTTGGGATTTGATTAGTTATGGAACGAATCCTTTTCATTTGTTTTAGTTTCTTTTAAATTTATTCACGTTATAGCCCGATCCGTAAGCTGCAAACTTACGGATCGGGTTATTCTTGATAAATTTAATTTTTATATCCGGCTTGTAGGGCGTATAAGAAAACGGGAAATTTTAAATAAAATAATAGTTGATTAATTCACAATATAATGCTATAATTATAATAGAAGGATGGTGTTGATTTTGGACGAAGAAAAGAAAAACGAAAACAGCGGCGAAGAAAATGAAATTTTGAAGGGCGAAAACATTGAAAACACGCCGGAAAACAGCGGGGATGAACCTGTAACGGCGGAAGAAGCGGAAAGCGAAGAAAGCCTTGAGGAAGAGCTTGACAAGGTTTTGGACACGTTTACCGACGAGCTTGAAAAAAGCAAAGCCGATTATGAACCGGCGGCTGAGGCCGAAGCGGAAGATGGTGAAGAATCCGAACCCGGCGGCGAAGCGGAGGAGGAAAAAAAGCCCTGCTCCGTGTGCGGCGAAAACCCCGTTGACACAAGCGACAACCCCGCAAGCGAATACTGCGAAAAATGCCGAAAAGCGAGAATTAAGTACCCCCTCCCGGTAAAAGGCACGCTGGCGCTGATTCTGCTTATAATTTCCGCCTTGTTCGCGGTTATGTATTTTACGGTGAACCTCTCGCCCGCGAAAATGTATGCCGACGGCATCAAACTTGAAAAAAGCGGGGCTCAGGGAGAGGCTCTTGAAGCTTACGAATACGTGGCCGGCGCTTTTGACGCCATTTCCGTCAAACCGTATAACCTTTACGGCAGGGACACCGAAATGCGGTATAAAATCGGCGATATTGAAAACGTGGGCAAGTATGCCGGCGAATTCAACTTTAAACTTGACAAGGGCAATATAGGATCTTCCGCGTTTAACTTCCCGTCGTACCTGCTCTCCCGGCTCCCGAAATATAAGCGGGTGGCCGTATACAACGACAAGGTAGAAAGCTTTTTGGAAGGCGTCAACGAAACTTACGCGGTATACAGCAAATACGAGGTTCAAACGGCTGCCGATTTAAACGATGAAGTATTAGCCGAAATAGAAAGCCTCACCGGTGAAGATACGGACGCCGCTTATCCGGAATACAGGGCAGCGGGCATATATTATTCTTGCTACAACGCCGCGAATATGCTTCAAAAAAGCGAAGAGGAGCAATTGGCTTATTTAGAGAAAATAGCGAAAAGCGCGCCTGACGCTTATTGGCTGTACGGCTATCCGCTATATCAAAATTATATGGAAGCCTCCGATTACGGCGAAGTGTCGGCCCTGACCGGGAAAATGCTAAAAAATTACAAATATGACGCAATGGCGCGCTATATGCTGGCTTCGGTTTACAGGTATCAGAACGAATATGATAAAGCCATAAAAGAATGCGAAAAATTAAGCGGCTCGGGCGCCCTTCGCGCCGAACGCGCCGTCAACCTCCTTTTAAAAGATGAGGCCAGGGAGGCGTATACCTTTTTGCTGGAAAATGAAGAAAGTTTTTCGACTTATATGGAGTTTGACACCTTTGCCGTTTGTTGCCTGATTACGGGCGAACAGGAAAAATATGAGGAAATAAGCCAGCTGTTCGAATATTACGGATATACTTTCAGCGAAGGCGTATACAGGCTGGAAGACGGCGAAGACGCCAAAACGGTCCTTGAAGATATGTATTTAAATAAAGGAGGCAAAGGTTGAAAAATAAATTTTCAACCTTAGGTTTTGTGCTTTTAGAGCAGAATGCCCGAAATTCCGTTTGCACGGAATCGCACAATTCCCCTGTCATAATCAAGAAAGGAATTTTATTATAATGGCTAAAATTTACGCAATAACAAGGTATCTGACTATAATCGGCGCTGTATTCAGGGGCTGGCTGGAGCAGGTCGGCTGCAGGCGCCGCAAGATCCCGGTTGAAGACAACCGCTGCCTCCGCTTTAACGAAATGTGCTCGCATATTGAGCACGAGCAGCTTTACGACAGGAAGAAAGCGGCGGGGCTATGCGTTGCACCCTTTATCGTAACCGCTTTTATGGGCATATTCTTTATGGCGCCCGGCGCGCTGATGACGATTTTCGTCGGTGATTATTCGGTTTTTTCGCTGTTTTTCCTTTGGATTGGGATATCTCTTTGGACGAATATGTTCCCGTCGATGGAAAACGCGATGTATTACTCCCAACTGGCCGAGGAAAGCGGTAAGGGCAAAATCCTCTCAAAATTGATGCTTTCGGGGGCAAAGCTTGAAAGCACGGGCCTGACCCTTGTGACCTCGGTATTGGCAGCATACCTTGTCGCCAGTATTTTTGCGATGATATTATAAAAAATATTGAAGCTTTCCAAAAACTTTATAAAAAGCACACCCCGTAGGGGCGGGCCTCGTGTCCGCCCCTACGGGATTGTTGGTTTTTAAAGGTATAAAATTAGACCTCCTCGGAAATTAAATCACAGTGTCTTGGCTGTCTTTTTTCGCCTTCACTGCGTCAAAAATACTCGCAATAAACAAATTATTTCTGCGTTTTTTTTCCTTGCGGAGACGAAAAAATCCTCGCCAATCCACTCGCACTTAATTTCCGAGGAGGTCTATTGTATAAATAAAAAAAAACCGTCAATAATTTCCAAGTATCTGCTGATTATAATTTAGAAAAGGACGGTTTTTTTATTGAACAACATACTGAAATTAAAAAAGAAGGCGTGCATTTATACCGCCGTCATAAGCGTTGTGTCGTTTTTCGCGCTAAACTCCCTGTATTTTGCCGCACGGTGCGCCAACGTGCGTGAAAACGTTTTAAGGCTGCATATCATCGCTAACTCAGACAGCGCGGAGGATCAGGCCTTGAAGCTCGCTGTGCGCGACAGGCTGCTTGAAACGGGCGCGGATATCTTTTACGGCGCGGAAAATATCGGCGAAGCGGCGGAGAAAATCGAATTTTCATCTTCCGAGCTTGAAAACAGGGCGAGGGAAGCCGTTAAAGAATACGGGTTCGATTATGGCGTAAGCGTAAATTTGACGGAGGAATATTTCGACACCCGGGCCTATGAAAACTTCACAATGCCCGCAGGGTATTACAGGGCGGTCAAGGTTGTAATAGGCGAAGGGGAGGGCCGCAACTGGTGGTGTGTGATGTTCCCGCCCTTATGCCTCCCCGCTGCCTCGGGCAGCGGGGAGCCCGAACGGAATAACGGCGGCAGCCTGCACGCCGTTTTGACGGACGGAGAGGCCAATATAGTTGAGCAAAGCTCAAAATACGAGGTCCGGTTTAAAATAGTGGAGATTTACGAAAAATTAACGCGGAGGAAGTAATGCGGGCAGACACGCTCCCGCATCGGTTATTTTAATTTCCCTCCCGCCGAAAAAAAGGGTTTTGGCGCATACTTCATTTTGATTCTGCACCCTGCACAATTCATAAACCGCCGAAAGGAAGTCTGTTTTGGATATCCCGTCCAAAACAGGCGTCATTATGTTTGAGGGCGCGCTTATTTTCCCGATTGAAAGAGCCCCGGGGCCTGACGTATAATCAAGCGTAAGGTTTAAAGTGTTGTTGACTTCCGTGCCGCCGCTGCCGGGAACCGTTACCGTTAAAAAACTGCCGTCGGCCGTTTTTATGTCTCCGCTTAAGACCAATGACACGCCGTATTCGTCAAATACGCGTTCGGCGAAATGTTCGTATTTGTCAAAATTACGGGTTATGATTTTTATACGCGAAAAAAATGGCAGAAACCTTTCAATTTCGTTTACCGCTTCGCCTTTTATGTCTATTATACTTAAAATGTCGCTTTTTTTATTGAATTTCAAGTTTTCCAGCAATTTTAAAGCCGTATTAAAAACTATTTTGGCCGGGAAATATTCCGATTTATATCTTTCTATCCTGCTGTTTCGGGGGATTTCTATATAATCCGGGATCAGCATCCTTTTTACGCACCGGCCGGCTGCGTATTCAATTTCGCCCCAGGGAATATGCCCCTCCCGCGTTCCCGCACGCAGATAATAATAAAAACTGCCGGAATCCAAAGGCTCTCTTTGAAGGCCGACGGGATAAGGGTATTGCCGCTTTTTAAAAAACGGGCGTTTAGCGGGCGGCTCGCCCTGCAATATCTCCAATATGGCAAACATATTTTACCTCGATTGCCGTCTATTATCGGCTGTCGGCTAGAATTTTTAATACTTTATACATTAAATTATGATATTTTATTTAAATATATTATTGTAATATTAAAAGGATTTAGGATTTAAGGTTCATAAAAACACCCCCATTTGTCAAAGGGGGGGGGCTGTCACGAGAGTGACCCGAAGGTCACTTTGGACAGGGGGGATCCCTTGAAAGGAATGAACAATAATATGAAACGCATTTTTTTAATAATGCTGTGCTGCGCTACTGTTTTGGCGTCGGTCAATTATTACGCGCCCGCCATTTCGTCGGCCGCTTCCAGAGATGAGGAAATACAGGCTTTAAAGGATAAATCCGCTAAATTGGATTTGGAAATAGCCAAAGCCCAGAAGAGGATAAACGAACTGAAGGACGACAAAAGCAACCAAAAAGTTTTGGTTGACGAATATAACGCCCAGTTGGACGCTTTGCAGGAGCAGATAGACGTTTTCGACGAAAAAATTAAAATTCAAACCGGTTTTGCCAACGAAATACAAGCGGAGATTACGGCGCTCAATAACCAAATAGCTGAAATTGACGCGGAAATAAAAATTATTGACGACGCTATAGCGGAATGCGAAAAAAATATTGAGGAAACTTATGAAATATTAAGCAGGCGGCTCCGCGCCATATATATGAACGGGGAATCTTCGGAAATTGAGATATTGCTGACAGCGGACAGCCTTTCGACGTTTCTGATGCGCCTAGAGCTTGCCAGCGGGGTGGCCCGCCGCGACGCGGAGACGGTAAACGGCTTGAAAGATAATATTAAAATGCGGGAGGAGCAAATAGCCGGGCAAAAAAAGGCCAAAGCGGATCTTGAAACGGCAAAGCAGACCCACTCTGAAAAAAAGAAGGTACATACTGACAAGATAACCGAAATAGAGAATGAGAAAACGGTGGTGGAGACCCATAACGCCGAATTTCAAAAAAAACTGGACGCGGTATCCGCAGAGCTTAAAAAGCTGGAAAGCGACAGCAGGTATTTTGAAAACCAAATCAGCAAATGGGAGGACGAAAAGGACAAATACGCCGATAAGATCGACGACCTTTTGCATAATAAAGCTTCAACAATAGGCAGCACCCCCGAATCAACCCCGGCAAGCGGTCTGATATGGCCGCTCTCCCCCGCTTCGGATACTTATGTGTCGAGCGGGTACCGCACGTCGAAGCGGCCCAACCATACGGGCGTTGACCTTTGTTACAACGGCTCGTCCCAGGGGAAAAAGATAATCGCATCCGGCAGCGGCAAGGTCATTGAGGCTTCTTACCACGGCGCTTACGGCAATTGCATGGTAATCGACCACGGGAACGGTCTTTCCACTCTTTATGCCCACTGCAGCTCTTTCGCGAAGTCCGTCGGAAGCAACGTCACGAAGGGTGAAACCATAGCCTATATTGGCAGCACGGGACGCTCCACCGGCCCGCATCTGCATTTTGAGGTGCGTATAAACACAAGCGGCGGCATCGAAAGGAAAAGCCCGCTGAATTATGTGAGCAAATAAGCAAACAAAAATTATATAAAAAAAGAATTGTGCATTGCCTACATCCTCTCATTCAACAGCTGCTCCAGTTCATTCATAAACGTGTTTATATCCTTGAACTGACGGTAGACAGACGCGAAGCGGACGTAGGCTACCTCGTCTATATTTTTAAGTTTTTCCATGACAAGCTCGCCTATATGCGTCGTCGCGACTTCCCTGTCGATGGAGTTTTGCAGGTGGTTTTCGATTTCGTCGGCGGCTTTTTCGATCACATCCAAAGGTACCTGCCGTTTTTCGCAGGACTTCCACATACCGTTGATGAGCTTGTTGCGGTCAAAGGTTTCCCTTGATTTATCCTTTTTGACAACAATCAGGGGCACGTTTTCTATGATTTCATATGTAGTGAACCGCTTCTGGCAGGTCATGCATTCCCTGCGCCTGCGTATCTTTTCTCCTTCGTCCGTCGGGCGGGAGTCCACGACCTTGCTTTCCTCATAGCTGCAATAAGGGCAGCGCATAATATCAAATCCTATCTTTTATCATTAACTTTATTTTAACATATGTAACTAAAAATAACAAGGGGTAAAGCGAAAATAAATCTTAACCTTTATAAGCCTTATACTTCCTCACCGCATCGAGGATTGCGGCGGCATTTTCGAGCGGTACGTCGTAATTAAACTCTATCGAAAGCCCCAGGCCCCCCTCCGGCAGATAAAGCTCCTCCACGCACCCGCGCACCATGCCGTCAAGCTCCGAGGGCGTGGCGAAGGGGTAAATCTGCCTGTCAAGGTCGAGGTTTATGGGAATTTTACCCTTGCAGACGCGTACGAGGTTGCCGAGCCCGTTTGCGCGGAGCTGGGGGTTTATCATGTCCACGCCGCATTCTTTCAGATCAGGCATTATTTCATATATCTGCCCGTCGGTGTGCATATAGATAAGCTTTCCCGCGTCCTTGACCTTTTTGTACATCTTCGCAAAGCAGGGCTTCAAATATTTCCGCCATTTTTCCGCGCCCATGGCAAGCCCGTTCTGCATACCCAAATCGTCGCCGAAACCCATGCATTCGCCGGCTTTGGGCAGTTCGCAGTCAATTTGTATGAGGTTGTATTCCAAGACTTTGTCAATAAGGATTTGCAGCTCATCGCATTCGTCGCCAAAATCCATCATTATTTCGTTAAAGCCCCTCAAATCTATGAGCCGCAGGTACATAAATCCGTGGGGCAGGCTGCCGTCGCGGTTTTTGGGTATCTCAAGCCTCCGAACGTCCTCCCGCGTCGGCACGGGGTGCGGGGCCACCACAAGGGAGTCCATCCCCTTTACCTCGTTTTCCCAAACACAGCCCCATTCGTCCGTCCACAAGCCCTCTGTGTACCTGCCGGAAAGGGTGGCCTCGTAATTTTCCAAATCCGGGATAAAGCCTATAAAATCCGGGTACTGCTCCGCGAAATAGACCATTTCCTCCCCGAGCCTCAGCCACATGGCAGGCAGAATGCCCACGCTGACGGGGATTTCGGCGGGGTAGTCCCAGGTCATCGCTTTAATAAGGTTTTTGTCCATAATTATGCCCTTTCATAATGTGTCCACATTCTTACAATTTTAATAGTTCCCTGATAGGGGACGCCGTTTTCGTCCTTTTCGCAATCATGATTCGGTAAAACTTGATATACAAGGCGGTGTTGTATATTTATCCTGCGAGAATAGGTATTTTCGCAGCTTTGCAATTTTTCATAGGGAGGCGGATTTTGATAGGGGTTATAGCGGATTATCCTTATCAGTTCCGCCGCTTTTGGCTTCAAGCCCGATTGCTCTATTTTTTGCGCGTCTTTTGCCGCCTGACGCGTCATAGCATCCTTATACATCGGGCCATACCTCGGAAACCGGGACGCATTCGGAAACAGGCGTATTTACCCCCGCTTGAATCGATTCAAACATACCGGGAATGCCGCTGAGGTAAGCGGTGTCGCCGGCTTCAAAAATATCGCG